>ERZ1292625.1690-Hain-H41-01um-R1-1690-length-24369-cov-5_pt2 | contig 11758 bp, 12 predicted proteins | sample MGYA00564400_ERZ1292625 | MGnify/ENA primary metagenome ERZ1292625 (study PRJEB36523, sample SAMEA6512639) | groundwater metagenome | collected 2019-01-08 | study: AquaDiva: Metagenomics assemblies of 32 groundwater samples
TCACATAGGGGCAAGTCTTGAGCAGAGCGATAACAACGCAATTAAGGGTGATGCAGACGGATGTGCAGGAGCCACGACTGCTCTTATATGTTTGAAATCATTTACCGGCACAACAGTTTCGGGCATAGACGCTTCTGCGTGCGCAGGAGCTGCTACTACTCGTTTCTGTTACGATGTTACTCCGTAATCTCCTCTTTTTAAAAATACCCGCCTTCTAAGGCGGGTATTTTTTTATATTCATGCTATAGTGTTTGTGTTTATAGTATTTTTAAATATCTATGACTCTAAAGGCATTCCAATATTTTAAAGAGTTGCAATGGCCCTTGTTTATTATCTTGGTTTTCTTATTGACCGGTATTTTTCTCGGGCAGACCCTTTATTTTGAGTTTGTTTACGATGATTTTCCATATTTGGTTGCGAATCGTAATCTTCAAAATAATATTAATCCAATCTCATATATATTAAATCCCTCACTGGGGTGGGCGGGCACAGATAGTACGCAAGTGTATCGTCCGCTTAGCGCATGGCTGTACGCCGTGGAGTTAAAGTTGTTTGGATTTGATCCGCTTTATTATCATTTGGTTAAAATCTCAACTCACGCTCTTAATACGATTTTAGCAGCTATTTTTTTGTTTCTTCTTTTTAAAAATAAGATATTCGCAATGACTGCGGGGCTGTTTTTTTTTGTGCACCCCGTGAACACGGAAGCTGTGGTATGGATTTCGCAACAAAATACTTTAGTGGCTACAGTTTTTGTTTTAGGAGCACTCATATTCTTTCTTCTATACGGTGAATATAGATTAAAAATATTTTTTTTCCTCTCTTTAATTCTTGGAATTATCGCACCATTTTTTAAAGAGCAGCTTATCGTGACTCCATTTTTTGTTTTGGGGTGTTTGTTGTATTTGAAGATGCCTTGGCAAAGAAGTTTTTTGTTAGGTGCCAGCTATTTTCTAACTATGACGCCATTTTTATGGATTCGGTATTCAATCGGGCTGCCGTTTAATCAGGCTGGTGGGTGGTTTAATAGTATGCATGAGGCGATCCTTACGATGACTCATGGTCTTGCATATTATATCCAGTTAATATTTATTCCGTATCCGCTTACAATAAATTACGAATGGTTTCCGGTGGAGGATCATATCAGTAAAACGGTCATATTAAGTACTGCAATCATTGCATTTTGTGTATTTCTTGCAATTTATTTTTATAAAAAAGTGCCCGAGGTAACTATTGGGGTGTATTGGTTCTTTGTCGGTCTTATTCCTGTAAACAATATTGTAACGCCAATTTATACCTATATTAATGAGCGCTACTTATATCTTTCATCTTTAGGAATGATTGTCGCTTTTATCTATTTAGTTAAATACTATTTAAAAGAGAGCTGGATGAGTGAGCGATGGAAGAAGGCAAGCATGGGTGTAGTATGTATCGTTTTGTTCAGCGTATTTAGTTACATGACCTTTATTCGACTGCCTGATTGGGAAAATCAAAAATCACTTTGGCGCAGCACGTTAAGAGTTGACTATAATAATTTGAGAAATTTTACTAATTATTCCACAGCCTTGCAGAAGGAAAATAGTTATCGAGAAGCGCTTATTATATTAAAAAGTGCTCTTCGTATACCAGATTTGCCCGATGAGGGATATAGTGGTACGTATCGAGCGCTTGTGAGTGCGGCATTACGATTTAATGATACCACTACAGCCCGCTCATATTTGATTGAAGGTCTAACGAGATATCCAAACAATGCTGGCCTTAAATTGCTCGAGATTAAATATTACTTTGCTCGTAATAATTACAAAAAAGCGGCAGAAATTTCTCGCTCTTTTACGGATGACTTTGATGCTACAAAAATCGGGAAAGAGGCAGCATTTTATGAAATACCTTTTTACCATCTTATTGCAACTAAAATGCTAGGAGATGGGGCAAGGGTCGCTGTTCTCGTTAATCAGGCGCCAAGTGAATCAGCTCGGGAGACTCTCAATAGGATTATAGATGCACGGGCCCTGATGTTACAGGGCGATAATGAGAAGGCATTAAGTGTGTTATATCCAACATTGGTTGGGGGCGAAATGTATTGGCTCGAGCCGTATATGTGGTTAGGGCAGCTCTACGAATTTAAGGGTGATTATGCAAACGCCGTGTCAGTATATCAAGTAGCGCTATTTAAAAACCCAACTTCAATTGATGCAGTGATAGGTTTTGAAAGAGCTCGAAAAAAGCTTGAAGAAGAATAAGTCATGAGATGTGACCATCAAAATAAAGAAGTGGCGGTAGACTTAGCGGGCGATAAGCTTTTTGAGTGTCGCGGATGTGGTCTGGTCTTTAGTAAGAAGTTTCTTAAGAACTTTGAGCCAAATCTTTTATATAATGATTATTATCATAATAAGGCGGGAGTAAGTGTTGATAGGTTTGTTTTTGGGATTGAAAATATAGTAACAATATTTCGTTTTGCTAGGGCGTTAAAGATTTATTTTCTAGTTGGGCGAGGGAAGAGAGTTTTGGATATAGGGTGTGGAAGAGGGTGGACATTGTACTTTTTAAAAAAATATTTTAATTATACGCGCGTTGTAGGAACTCAGATATCGCGTCCTGCGTTTGAGTATGCGCAAGGCACATTAAAGCTAGAAGTCTACGATAAAGATTTACTTGATTTAAAAATTGATAGCGAGGCATTTGATTTGGTCACAATGTGGCATGTCCTCGAGCATGTTAAAGACCCAGAGGCATATATAGAAAAAATTTATCAATTATTAAAGCCGCACGGATATTTTATCGTTGAGGTTCCAAACTTAGGGTCGTGGACTCGTAATTTTGTCGGTAAATATTGGTTGGGGTATGATTTAAGATATCATCTCACTTTTTATTCTAAAAAGACCTTGTTGCAGTTGCTTGCGCGGCATGGTTTTGAGATTAAAAAAGTGAGAACATTTTCACTCGAATATTCGACATATATTTCAGCTCAAAGTCTCTTGAGCAGGCTGACGGGTACTGATCAGGTGCTTTTTGGCGGGCTTCAGGGGAAGAAAGTTGCGTTGCCTCGATTGTTTTTTCATATTGCCTGTATGAGTATATTGGCGCCGCTTTGTTTCATTATAAATATTGCGCTATACTTTTCGAGCAAGGGGGAAGTGCTGCTTATTATTGCTCGCAAAAAATAAATTTTGACTCGATATGTCGTTGAATAGTCCAATCGGCGGAAAGAAAATCATCGCTGTTTTGCCTGCATATAATGCCGCAAAAACTCTTGAGCGCACATTTAATGATATCCCGAAAGAGTGGGTTAGCGATATTGTGCTCGTTGATGATGCGAGTCATGACAATACAGTTGAAATTTCTCGAAGACTTGGCATCAAAACTTTTGTTCATGATAAAAATAAGGGGTATGGAGGGAATCAGAAGACATGCTATAAGAAAGCTCTCGACTTAGGGGCTGATATTGTTGTCATGGTTCATCCTGACCATCAGTATGATCCCAAAGCGATTCCGCAACTTATTGCTCCAATTATAGCTGGAACTGTCGATGCAGTTTTCGGATCACGCATGTCCGTAAGAAAGAATGCATTAAAAGGAGGGATGCCGTATTGGAAGTTTATTGCAAATATCATTTTAACAAAAACAGAGAATCTTATTTTAGGGCTGCATTTAAGTGAATATCATTCGGGATTTCGTGCGTATAGTAGAAGAGTACTAGAAACAGTTCCTTTCGAAGAGAACTCTAATGACTTTATTTTTGACACAGAGATAATTATTCAACTTAGAATTGGTAATTTTCGAGTCGCAGAAGTTCCGATAGAAACAAGGTATTTTCCTGACGCATCAATGATAGGCCTTTCAAGGAGTGTTCGGTATGGGTTTGGTATTTTGCACGCTCTTGGAAAATATATATTACAGTCCATGCATATTAAGAAATATAGACAGTACACGCTAGTTTCTTAATGTTATGCACTGGTGAGAGATGTGAGTATTTTTGGTTTTTTGGTATTATGAACATATGATTAGAAGCAATAGAGTACAATCTGTAATAGCTTTTACCTTAGTCGAGCTTTTGGTAGTAGTTTCAATTATAGGGCTTCTTACAAGTATAGTCATTGCATCACTTAATTCATCTCGAACTAAGGCTCGGGATTCTCGGCGGGTGAGTGATATTCGAGAGATAAGAAGCGCGTTGGAACTTTATTATACAGATGTACGAGAGTACCCTGATGATATTTACGCCGCAAGTGGCTCGATAGCCGGTAAGTATATTGCAATAGTATCAAAAGATATTTCTAGAAATTCTCCCTATTTTTATAATGCGCTGTTAAGCAATTCACCAACGCCATTAGATTGTGGGGCTTTGACTTGCCATTACTATCATCTTGGTGCTTGGATGGAGACGCAATTGCCAAATGGTTCTTCTGTGCTAAAGGGAGATCGAGATCTCTATAAAGGAGCGGTAGCTCCAGTAGCGGGAGATTTTGAAGGATTCTCACCCAATTGTGTAGTAGAAGCTATCCCCCCCACAACAGATGATGGTTGTTACGACGTCACTCCGTAATCACTTACCCTAGTTTCAATAATATGTCGCTGATATTTCTTTTTCTCTTCGGGCTTGCAATCGGGAGTTTTTTAAATGTACTCGTGCTGCGTTTTAATTCGGGAGAAAGTTTGCGTGGGCGATCACGATGCTTCTCTTGTTTGAAAAAGCTTCAATGGATCGATCTCATACCGCTTGCAAGCTATATGACTGTGCGTGGTAGGTGTAGGTACTGTGGCAGTGGGATATCCTTGCAATATCCTCTTGTGGAGCTTGTCACAGCTTTGATGTTTGTGAGTGTTGGCTGGGTTATGCTTGGCAATGAATTTCAAACTATTTCTACAGTGTTTTTATTTGAATTTATCTTCGTTCTTGTATTCTTCTCAATTTTGATTGCGATCTCTGTGTACGATATTAGGCACAAGATTATACCAGATCAATTAAGTCTCTTATTATTTATAGTAGCGGTGTTATTTGAATGCGTTGATGTATATCAAAGAATTAGTAATGGATCTCAAATAACGTTTTTAGGAATATTTTCGACAAGTACCGGCTCAACAGTCCTATACGACATCGTAGGGGCTATTGGAGCATTTGGATTTTTTGCTAGCATTTGGTTCTTGTCGCGCGGTATGTGGATGGGTTTTGGCGATGCAAAACTGGCACTCTCTCTTGGTTTATTCTTGGGTTATCCAGGAGTGCTTTTTGGTATTTTACTCGCATTTTGGATAGGCTCAATCTTTGGTATTGCGATGCTTGCCGTGGGCTCCTATACGGGTAAGACTGAAGTGCCCTTCGCTCCGTTTTTGGCACTCGGTACGTTTATCGCTTTTATTTTAATAGTAGGAAACTTTATGCCGTGGTATTACAGTTTGATTACCATCGTATGAAAAGAAAAAAAGGGTTTTCGCTTGTAGAGTTGGTTGTCAGTATTTCAGTTATAATGTTTATATCGACAATTATTTTTATAAATTTCCCTAAGTTTAAGCAAGTCACAGCGGTTGATAATGCCGCACGCGAGCTTGCACTTGCATTTCGTGATGCTCAATCACGCGCCGTTGCGGTCAGTATAAATGCGGGGGGACCAAGAAATAATTACGGAGTTTACACTACGCGAGTTGGAGCGAACAAGCAAGTTATAATTTTTTCTGATATAGCTCCTGAGAATAAAAGATACGATGCAGGGGTTGATATTGTGATTAAGACTATTACGCTTTTTGGAGGAGCTCGTGTGGAAAGTTATGCAGACGCAGCAGTTGGAAATCCTAATGTGTTGAATGTTATTTATTACCGGCCAGACCCTACAACGGAAGTTAGCGATGGCAGTGGTATACTATATAATCAATATGGTCCATTTACTATAAATGTTTTGTCGCAAGATTCTGCTGAAAGGCGTAAAGTAATAATATGGCGTACAGGACAAGTTTCTATAACTCAATAAATCGCACTCGTAGCTTTACTCTTCTTGAGTCAATAGTAGCTATTTATGTATTTATGATGGGGATTGTGGGTGCGATGACCCTTGCGAATCAAAGTCTGTCTGCAGCCGCAGTTTTTAAGGATGAACTTGTTGCCGCGAATCTTGCCCAGGAGGGGATAGAGTTGCTTCGAAATATGCGTGATACTGACTTCTTAAGTTCGTTGCGTGACCCTAGCGTGCCTTGTTTGCGTCCGACTTGTGATGCAAATGCTGCGTTTAACCCGCCCGCCAGTTGCAGAGACCTTTCTTTGGGTTGTAGATTTAGTAATCCGCAAAACGATCCATTGCGATCGGCGAGCTTAACGGCTTGTACAAATTCGGTTGCTTCTGGGCTTGAGTGCAGATTTTTGTTAAAAGATGCGAATGGATTTTATCAGTATACTTCTGGTACGGCTACCAAATTTGATTGGAGACTTTTTATAACTGCGTCACAAGATAGAACTACGATACTGGCTTGGCCGGTGAATGATTGGAAAGTAAGATCTGTAGTCTCTTGGCGGCGAAGATTCGGCACATCGTCGTATGAAGTGAGTACTCAATTTACTCCATGGTTGAAATAGTATGAGTAAAATAAGACAATTAATTCAAAAAAAAATAAATCGACAAGGCTTTAGCCTTCTTGAGCTTATTGTTGCGGTTGGAGTGTTTTCAGTTGTCGCAACAATTGCAGTTGGGGCCTTGCTCTCAATTTCTAAGGCGGGGAAAAAGGCATTTTATATCCAAGTAAATCAAGATAATTTACGTTTTACTCTTGAAACTATCGCTCGAGAAGCGCGTACTGGTTATTGTTATCAAGATCAGTCAACGGTTTCTGGTGTAGTGTGTCCAGCATTTAGCATTCCCAATCATTGTACGAGTCCGCAGTATACTGGGCCAGCAGAGGGATGCTTCCAATTTAGGAACGCGAGAGGGGAAGATGTTGTGTATAAGGTAAGTACTTCACCGGCTGCGGTCGACGGGTGTAATGGAACGGCTCCTGTTTCGTGTGTTTTAAAATCAGTGTTAGGTGGCGCAAGTAACTCATTTTATCCAGTGACTTCAAGAGAGGTTCAGATTCAGAATTTGAGGTTTCGTGTATTTGGCGAGGATTCAAGTAATACCGATAATGTTCAGCCACGAGTTATAATTGTTATGAGAGCTCAAACTCCTGGACTTGGTAATTTAAGTACCATGCTTGATGTTGAGACATCAGTTTCTCAATTTATAGTCGATAAAAACCAATTTTTGTTTTAATTAAATTTATGAGGTTCGATTTTTTAAAGCGTGGCATAACACTTCTTCTGGCTGTTTTAATTATGACTTCAGCTATGTCTGTAGTGCTTGGTATTTTTAATACTATTTTTGGACAATTACAAATTAATAAGGCGGCGCGCGAATCGTATAAGGCGTTTTATTCGGCGGACGCTGTAAAGGAGTGTGCTCAGTACTATATTAAAAAGGTCAACCCAGCGAAAAGTGCTGGATTTTGGGATGCAATTCAGCCATGCAATGGGGATGCGACTTGCACTATTAATTGTGGAGGTTTAAATATTAGACTTTCTCCTGGTGGTCCTGGGGGGACGATGACTGTAAACCCAGTCTTTGGAGATGATCCAGCGGACTCTACTAATTCTTTGTGTACTGGGCCTACTGGAATGCGCGCTTTGTATGGTTTAGGGTTTGATCCGGTTGGATGTCGTAGGTTTACTTTTAATGTTAATACAGGTGGCGCATCTCCAATATGCGCGGATCCGGTCACTATTGATACGTATGTGTACGATGATGCAGTAGATTCTTTGGGTAATTTTGGTACGGCGACCCCCGAAGATTCAGAGATTGTAGTTATAACCGCGCGTGGGAATAATAAGTGTGTGAATCCAGTTGTAACTCGTACTATTGAGATTTGCGATAGTCCTGTTCCGTCGCTTTGCCCACAATGATCCCAAGAGAAGTTCAAGATCGCGTAGCTAAGCTTCGCGATCTTATTAATAAATATCGTTATCAATATCATGTTGAAAATAAACTCGAAATTTCAGAAGTCGCACTCGATGCACTGAAGCATGAGCTCAAAAAACTTGAAGATGAATACCCAGCACTTATAACGCCCGATTCGCCAACTCAGCGAGTCGAGGGGAAGGCTCTTGCGAGGTTTAAAAAGGTAACTCACGAAGTGCGTATGCTTTCACTCGAAGATGCGTTCTCAGAAGATGATATGCAGAGTTGGGAGACGCGTATAAAAAAACTTTTACCGCCTGGAAATCCCGAGTATTTTGCAGAATTAAAGCTTGATGGCCTTGCGATTTCTCTTGAATATCAAGACGGTGTTTTAGTGCGCGGTTCTACTCGAGGTGATGGGTATGTTGGTGAAGATATCACCGCAAACATCAAAACCATCGAATCTATTCCTTTAAAACTTGAATTGCACAGCAATCAAAAGTCTAAACTTGCGCGGAAAGTTTTATCTCAGTCGCGAGTTGAGGTGCGAGGAGAGGCTTTAATTTCTCGGAAAGGCCTTATATCTATCAATCATCAGCAAAAGAAGAGCAATGAAAAAATATATCTCAATGCGCGTAATCTTGCGGCAGGAAGCTTGCGACAACTTGACCCGAGCATTGTTTCTCGGCGCAAGCTAGAATTTTTTGCATATGGTTTGGTTGGGGACAGTGGGCAAGAGTGCCATAGCGAAGAACATGAAATATTGAAAAGTCTTGGGTTCAAGACAGATCCGTATGCAACCACTTGCAAGACTTTGAGTGCAGTATTTTCTTTCCATAAAAAAATTGAAAATGATCGTAAAAAATTTGCATATGAAATTGATGGTATTGTTGTTGCAGTTAATAATAATGCGCTATATAAGCGCTTGGGGGTTGTAGGGAAAGCTCCACGAGGGGCCATCGCGTATAAGTTTGCGCCTGTTGAGGCAGTCACAAAAGTTGAAAATATTATTATTCAAGTTGGACGTACTGGGGTGCTGACGCCAGTGGCATATTTGGAGCCTGTGCGTGTTGGTGGGGTTACGATTAGCCGAGCAACTCTTCATAACGAAGACGAGATTAAACGCTTGGGCGTACGTATAGGGGATAGCGTGATCGTTGGACGCGCAGGCGATGTCATTCCAGATATAAAGAAAGTTTTAGTTGATTTACGGACTGGTAGCGAGCGAGCATTTCATATGCCTACCCGATGTCCGGTGTGTGGTGAGCGCGTAGTGCGAGACGGCAAAGGCATTATCATGCGATGTACAAATAAAAAGTGTCCACGATTAAAGCAAGAAGTTATATATCATTTTGTGAGTAAGCATGCATTTGATATCGATGGTCTTGGGCCGCAAACGATAAATGTCTTGCTTGATGAAGGTCTTATACAAGATGCTGCAGATTTATTCGAGTTGCAAGAAGGCGATATTGCGGTACTCGAGCGATTTGGTGAAAAGTCGGCAAAGAATATTATTAGTGCAATTTATAAATCAAGAAAAATTTCATTGCCGCGCTTTATTGTGGCGCTTTCAATCTTGCATGTAGGAGAGGAGACTGCGAGAGACTTAGCGAGTCACTTTGGATCGCTTGAGAATATTATGAATGCAAGCCGTGAAAATATACTCGAAGTGCGCAATATTGGCGAGGTAGTTGCGTCTAGCATTTTTGATTACTTTCATAATGCGTATTCGACTAAATATATTAGTAAGTTAGAAAAAGTTGGTGTTACAGTTTTGCACGAAAAAAAGAAAAAGCCCGGTAAGCTTTCGGGCAAGTCATTTGTACTTACGGGAGAGCTTGAGACAATGAGTCGTGATGATGCGAAGGCGCGTATTCGGGCGGAAGGAGGAGTGACTTCAGAGTCCGTGTCAAAAAATACAAGTTATGTTGTGGTAGGGGCGTCACCTGGATCAAAATATGCACGGGCGCAAAAATTGGGTGTACAAATTTTGAGTGAAAAAGAATTTTTGAACTTACTACAATAATCGTTTATAGTGATCTCTATGGATAAGGAGGGTATTAAGAGGCTTTTTGAGCTAGCCTGTGTTGGCGTGACGAACGAAGAGCTCGCGCGCTTTCAGAATGAATTTAAAGCTATCTTGGAGTACGCGGCCAAGCTTAAAGAGGCGCCGCTGGGTGATTTACCGCCAACGCTTTCTATGGCTCCACGCACAAATGTGTCTAGAGAAGATAGGTCGGTTCCTGTACAAGATGAGTCTCTTGAATTGCTAATAAGTCAATTTCCTGAATCGAAAGAAAAATATCTAAAAACAAAAAATGTTTTTAAAAAATAATTAAACATGGTTCATTCGTATATTCGAGATTTGCATAAAAAGCTAGTTTCAAAAGAACTGTCTGCTATTGAGCTTTTGGATTCGAGTCACAGTTTAATCGAAAAACAAAATTCGACTATTAACGCATTTCTTGAAGTATGGAAAACAGAGTCACAAAAAGAGGCGCGCCTAGTAGATGATCGCATTAAGCGAGGAGAAGAGATATCCATGGTGGCGGGGATTCCCCTTGCCGTAAAAGATAATATCCTGATCGAAGGACGACAGGTAACGGCTGCTTCAAAGATTCTTGAAGGGTATAAGGCATCATATAGCGCGAGCGTTATACAAAAACTAAAAACTGCGGGTTCTGTTTTTTTGGGGCGTACTAATTTTGATGAATTTGCGATGGGAGGTTCTACTGAAAACTCTGCGTATGGAGCGACAAAAAATCCTCACGACGTTTCGCGTGTGCCGGGGGGCACTTCAGGAGGGTCGGCTGCAGCAGTAGCGAGCGGTATGGCGCCTTTTGCGCTTGGATCTGATACGGGAGGGTCAATTAGACAGCCGGCTGCATTTTGTGGCGTGGTCGGATTTAAGCCAAGTTATGGTCGAGTGTCTAGGTCGGGTCTTATTGCCATGACTTCTAGTTTTGATCAGATTGGTTCGTTTGGGCAGTCAGTAGAGGACGCAGAAATTCTTTTTCGTGCGATTGAAGGTGAAGATCCATTAGATTCTACGACAATTGCCATTAATGAAGTTATTTCTCAAAAAAAAGAATATATTGTAGGTGTACCAAAAGAATATTTTCAAGAGGGTTTAGATAAAAAAATAGAAGAGACGATTCGCGGCTCATTTAAAAAAATAGAAGGATATTCCGCTAATTGGTCCGTACGATTTGAAGAAATTTCATTGCCTAACATGTCGTATGCACTAGCTTGCTACTATATGATTATGTTCGCAGAGTCTTCTAGTAATCTTGCGCGATTTGATGGGGTGCGGTATGGAGCTCGGATAGAAGGTGACAATTTATTTGATGTATACAAGAATACGCGAGGTGCAGGCTTCGGCACAGAGGTGAAAAGAAGAATTGCGATCGGGACATTTGTGCTTTCACATGGCTATTACGATGCGTATTATTTGCAAGCACAGCGCGTGAGGACACTTATTTCGCAAGATTTTCAAAAAGCGTTTGAGAGTGTAGATGTAATTGCGACTCCTACAACACCGACACTACCATTTAAGCTTGGTGAAAAAATATCAGATCCACTTACACTATATTTGGAAGATATTTATACGGTTTCAGTAAATCTTGCGGGACTTCCTGCACTCTCATTGCCCGTCGGAAAGGTAGGAGGATTACCAGTAGGACTGCAACTCATCGGTAAACGATTTGGCGACTACGCGCTACTTGATATCGCGAAGCGTTTTGAGGCGGCAATCGCTTGAAATTAAAGAATTTTTCGACTATACTACATTCGCGGGGTGGAGCAGCCTGGTAGCTCGCAAGGCTCATAACCTTGAGGTCGTT
>ERZ1292625.3823-Hain-H41-01um-R1-3823-length-11758-cov-5_pt1 | contig 11758 bp, 11 predicted proteins | sample MGYA00564400_ERZ1292625 | MGnify/ENA primary metagenome ERZ1292625 (study PRJEB36523, sample SAMEA6512639) | groundwater metagenome | collected 2019-01-08 | study: AquaDiva: Metagenomics assemblies of 32 groundwater samples
TTCATGGGCAATGAACCGTAGGTAGTCGTGGCCGGGGAGACATCGATGCCCACGGTGGTGATGCGCTCGCGATTGGTAGCGTTACCGGTCGAATTCGCCCCAGCCTGATCGCGCGCCCGCACCTCCGCGTCCCAATCCTCGGCTACAAAGCTCGACGAAGCATCTGTTGCCTGGGCAAAATAATAGATGCCGAGCGTGATGGTGGCGTTCGCCGTCGAGGTCGTCGTGGTGGCCGAGGGGCAGTTATTTGTCGAGGTCGAGACACTAATATAGCAGTTCAGGGTGTTGGCGGCGCAAGCAGAGGTCACGCCCGAGCGGAAGACGGTGGTCGTGACGTTGCCGTTATAGAAGACGTCGCCGCAGCCGTTTAGGTCAGTCACGGTGAAGTTCACGTCGACTTGCGTCGTGGTGTTCACCGTCATGGTAATGGCGTTGCCGTGGTTTAGCGAAACCGCAGAAACACTAGGGGCGAGATTCGCCCCGGAGAGCGCCACGGTGGCGTAATTGGTATAAACAAAATCCGTTGAGGTGCCAGCATTTGTTATTCGGAAGCAATAAACAATGCTCGAGGAGGCCGCCGTAAGCGCCTGGACGGCATATTCGAGATCGACGTATTGCTCACTCGAAACGCTTATGGCCGCCGTCTGGCTCGAACTTTCTCGCTGGCCGCCATTCGCCACTAGGAACGCATGATTATCGTCGCCCACTCCGCCGGAACCGATAGCGATGTTCGTGGTATTCCCCGCCTCGGTGAGCTGTGACGAAGTGGCCATATCCCAATCCCCGCCTGCGGCGCCGACATCGGTGTAGGTGGCCGTCGTCGCGCAAGTGCTCGATTGAGCGCCATATTCGATACGGAATTGCTGGGCGGCATAACCCTTCACCGTGCCACCCTCGTTCGAGATCTCGAATCGCAAGCGCTTCGGTGTGTTCCTCGCGAGACCGGTGAGCGTTGTGTCCTGGCTTCCACCAGTCGCCGAGGTGGCCGTCACTTCGGTGCCGTCATCGTTGCGCCAATGAAAATGCATCTGTTTATATATGGGACGGAGCGACTGCGATAATTCATAGAGCGGCCCGGAATATATTCCAAATGTGCTCGACAACGAAACGTCGAATCCAGATTGCCCGCCGCCGTTCCACAATCTGAAAGTGGAAGAGTTGCCGGTACCGCCGATATCAAAAATATTTTGCCGGATATAGAACGACGTCGAAGAAGCGTCCATCGCGGAAGCGAGAAACTGCGGCAATAAGAACGCCCCACCGAACGCGGCCGCGAGAATGATTTGGCCGGCAGATCGGCGACTCATGGCCTATTTTAGATACTTTGCGACTTCCGCTTGCGGATCGACCGGCCCCCAGAAAACAATGGCCGAACGATTGAGGTAGAGCGGTCCCGGTTTTCTGTCGACGATATATTTCTCGCGAGCGCTATCGCTCACCTGACCGCCAATAAAATAATTAGCCGAAGCGCCGGTTTCGAGGGTCCCACCGCCGATCGCGCCAGTCGCTGGCACATAACGCTCCAGGCCCGAAACATGGCTTAAACGGACGACGCCCATGGCCACGCCGTCGATTTTGCCGTAGAAAATAGACCCGTCAGTGAGGTGAACTTCCATCCACGGGCCGGGCATGGGGCTGGCGATATCCCAAAAAACAACTGCGGAACGCATGCCAAACCATATTGCTCCGGTCACGATAACGAGAACGCCAAGAATAAGCGCGATTTTCCGCCTGTTGATGTACATGAAATTATTTCTAAGAGAGACGAACCTCTCTACCTCGGATTATACCACAGGCCGCTCTGCCCCTGGTCAGCGACGATGACGTAGTACTCCCCTTTCGGCAAAGAGCGCAGGTCGGCGGCGGTAAGATGCAAGGTGAACGTCTTCTCGGGCGGGCAGATGGTCGCCCGATTCAGAACGGCACGCGTCGGATCGTTCCGGTAATCAAAGTCGGCCGGAAAGATAACCACGGTGAAATACATATCGGTGCACTTTCCCCCGATTTCGATGTAGTTTTGGTCGGCGGCTTTTTTACCGTCGTAGGTCATGCGCTCGAAGGTCGCTGGCGCCGGGTAGTTAGCGAGCGGGCTCAAGGGTGCCCGTGGTTCTCCCGCGACCGGTGCTGGCGCGGCCTCGCCGCCAAAATTCGGCGCTGTCGGCTGGGTCGCCCGCAAACGCCAATCAAAAATAAAAAAAACAACGCCCACCACGAAAAATATCGCCGCGAGAGCCACGATCCGATAGCTCCGGCGCAAAACGTCGCTTTTAAAGTAGTGTCGCATGGCGGCAATCCCCTATTTTATCGCCCGCAACTCGACGTAGATATCCGAAATGACGTTCCAGTAATGCTGTTGAGCGAACTGCCGCGCTTCTTCCGTTTTCTTATCCCAGGGCGGGTTGAAAAACACCATAAGCTTCTCGCCCTTGAAGTTCGCCTTGATCGGATAGTGGTCCAGCTTGTTCGCCTTGCGCCACTCGGCATCGTAGTACGCCCAGGTTGCCTCCGAGAGCACGCGCACGTGCGTCGGGTCCTGCCAGGCGCGAATGGAGGTGTAATATGGTCCGACTATCGTCACCTTTGCATCTGGAGTGCAAATGCGCCAAACCTCATTCATAAACTTGTTGAGGTCGCCGACGTGCTCCGCGTAGTGGCTCACATAAATTTCCTCGACCGACTCATCCTCAAATGGCTCCCAGGGATATTTTTCTAAATCCCACACAAAGTCCACGCCCGGGCCGGGCGCGATGTCCACGCCCTTGAATCCGGGCTGTTTATTCTGTCCGCACGCGATATCGAGTTTCATAGTTTAGAAAGTAGAAATTAGTAAGTAGTAAGTAGAATTTTACTTTTGAAGGAAGGTGTTCAATATCTTCATCACCTCGGTGAGTAGTTTTTCGCTTTCCTCATACTGTACCCCAGGAAACAAAATTTTAGCAATCTCGATCTGGCTTTCGAGCTCCGAACCAGAACCGAAAGCAATCGCCAGAAATTGCTGTTTTTCCTTGTCGTGAAATCGATGATAGCCCTCGGCTATATTCGAGGAAATCGAAACCACGGCTCGCCTCATCTGACTCGTAAGACCATAAAGCTCGGACTTCGGGAAATCTTCCGTTAGCCGATAAATAGCAACCGCCAAATCACGGGACTTTTGCCAAACAATGAGGTCCTTAAACGTTCTCGTAATGCTCATCGATCAGAATTAGTAAATAGAATCTAGTAAGTAGAAAGTAGAATCATCTTAAGTATTTTCCCGTTCTTACTTCTGTTTTCTATTTTCTACTTACTATTTTCTAATTGTTGATGACGTAATCGTACACCGCCTTTGATGCTTCGGCCATGAAAGCGTTGGCTTTTGCCTCTTCGCCGCCGTTCGAACCCAGGCACAAAAGATAGTTACGATTGGGAGCGTAGACGATACCACAATCGGAAAAGGTCTTATCGTTATCCGAAACGCCTATCTTGTGGCTCACCACGATGTCTTTCGGCACACCCGCGGCGATTTGGTTATCAAATGGCGTCCGGCTCAAATACTCGAGGATCTGGTTTGAATGCTCGATACTCACATACTTCGCGTCATAAAGCGCGATAAAAAGATTAGAAAGGGTTTTAAGATTGATCTTTGAATAATCCGGCGCCTGGCCAAATTCGGGAAGAACTGGCGTGAACTCCCAGCCAAGAAAGCCATACACCCCGCCCAGCGGGTCTTCAACACCGATGCGCTGGAAGACGCGCGAAAGTGCATTCAGGGCGGTATTGTCGGACTGTTCGAGCATGATTCGCATGAGCTCTTCAATGGTAAATTCCTTGTCGCTTCCCGCCTTATAGAGGTCACCGAAGTGCGCATCAAGGTCGAGTTCGTCGAGAGAGTATGAGTCCGAAAGCTTCACCTTGCCGTCTTCAACGGCTTTCATGAGCGCCATGGCGATCGGCACCTTGAGCGTACTTGCCGCGGTGAATTCCTCGCGCTCACCAAGACCAATCCATGAGCCATTATTCAGATATGAAAAATAAAGATAGGTGTGCTGTGGGTGGCGGGCTTTAATTTTTTCGAGTTCCGCTTTGAGCGGCCGGAAGTTAATAATGAAGTGTTTGCCAATATTTGTGACCACCGCCTTGTTGATGAGCGAATATTTCTCCTCCTGGTTATTTTGAAGGATAATTTGCCGAGGCGTGACTATCTGTGTAGCAGAATGGGGCGCGTAAAAACCGAGGGTAAAAACCCCGAGCAGAAAAACGATGGCGACGACTGTCTTTATGACGGTTGAGATATTCATGGATATTACTACCACACCACATCCATCACTGGGTCGTAGTGGCCGACCTTCACGCGCGTATCACAGGCAATCTTATATCCCAGCTTCTTTATTTTCTCAAAAAAATACAGGTCTTGAGTATACGACCGTACGCCACCTCCGGGGACAACAGATTGCTCGGTCTTGAAAAACGGGCGCTCGAGGGCAGGATTTTTAAAAATGTCGAGCTTGAAGAGCGTGAAGCCCATACCGAGACCGTTCGTTTCCTGCACCGTGTCCGGCCGAGGAACCTGCGGGATGAAGTTGAGCTGTTCCATCTTTGGATCGCCATAGATCATCGGTTGGCCGCCCTCGCCCTTCGTCCAGTAGAGGCCACCGACCACATCGTACTGCTCGGCGCTTTCGTAGAGCTTCAAGAGACCGTCCGGAGGCGGTAGATTATCCTCTTCGAGGGTCAAAATATACTTCCACTTAGAGAGTTCCGGGTTCGCAAGGATCTGTTCGACAGCCGTCGAATAAGCCTCCCCCACTTCCATGCCCACGACAAAAAAACGGATGAACTTCTGATTCATCGGCGGCATCAAACTCCACCAGGACTGCACGACCTTCGCCGGAATCATCCCACGCGTCGGCACGACGCACACGGTTGAGATGTCTTTGTAGGTGTTACCCTTAAGGAGTCTGTCACGCGCCGCTTGCAGATTACTATTATGAAATCCACTCGGGTCTTCAATAATAATTTGCGATCTTATGTTTTCCATGCCATCTGTGTTATTCATTATTGGTTGCGAAGCATAATGATGAAATCACGATAGTGACCGGCTGCCGTATGTGAAACAGCGGTCGAATTTACCGATGATGGCATAAGCCACTGATTCGCTCCAGCCACATTTGTCGAAGAGGTGCTCGAAAATGCGCCGACGAGAGGGTTCCATCGGCTCGTCGCTGAAGTATTGTTGCCAATCTGCACATAGGTACTGTTTCCACCAAGACCATAGCTCTGGCTAGCAATGGCGACGCCGGCGGTGATGAGATGGTCGGCATGAATCACGTAATATTCACCAGCAGTAAGCGTCATGGCTGCTCCCTGATAGGCAGGGAAAATCCTAATACCAGAAATTGCTGCTGAAGAATTTCCCGAAAGCGATCCGATCGAAACCGAAGCGCTCCCTGTCCAGACGCTGATAGTTTGAGCGGTAACAGAGTTTTGCGAGCGCAAATATCCGGCAATCCAGGACGTCGAAAGGGACAATGTCCCGGCGTTCATCGTATAAATACCCATATAATGCCGGAGCGTGTTACTTCCCGTTCCTGCTCCAGGCGCCGGCGTGCTACCCACGAGCTGAACCTTAGAAAAAGCAACAGCCGCAGGAAGATCTAATGGAGCGACATAATACGAAAACGTGCTATGCGTTGAGGCGCCATTCGCCGAGGTCGAACCGGAATAGAGAGTATTACCCCCAGACGACCATACGCCCCAGGGAATATTTGGATAGCGGCTAAGTGTTACGCCTCCACCAGCCGGATCTGCCACCGAAAACTGCAGGGTGTTTCCCGTCTGGCTGATAGTGATATTGGTCGACGCCGAGAAGTTCACCGTTCCGGCCGAGATGGCCGTCGTCGTGCCGTTTTCCTTGATGCCCGCGATGGTCGAGGTCGGGTTCGAGATGACCTGTATCGTACCGTTCTCGCAGAGAAGAGCGCGCGTCTGGTTCGAGTTGTACCACAGAGCACCATTATCGCTACAGGCACCGCCCAATGTATCGGCGGCGTTTTTCACATCAAGCGAGAGGAGCACCTGGCTAGAAGGCACGCCCGCGCCAGTACCAATTTGCACTTTGGTCGAGGTCGGGGTACGAATCTCGTCGCCATAAATACTATCCGAGGTGATAGCAAACCCGGAAGCCAAAATTTGCTGGCGCGGCGTGAGCGACTCCCAAGCGCCCGCACAAGTGCTCGTTGTCTGGTTCACATCAACGTTCAAATAAACGGTGCTCGTCGAGAAAAAGTCGTAGGTCAAGGCGTCCTTCCGGCCGATCTGATCGCTGAAGATGCCATCAATAACGGTCGAGGTCGAGCTTGTCGGTGTGCCACTCGGCCAAAGTTTATTGCCGGCGCTCGCGGCATCATAGATCGAATAGCGGAAACAGTACGTCGTGCCCGTGCCGCCCAGGGGGTTTCCCGAGGTATCGGTGAGCCGCCCTTGATAAGAAAGGAGTTTTGGCACGCCGAGAGCGGAATACGTTTGATCAGCTTCGAATATCCGACCGGCGAGAGAGAGGTAGAGGAAGAATGAAAATATCGCCTCGAGAACAAAGAGAGTGACTATCCAGGCGCGGCTCCGCGGCCGCTGGGGCGGATCAAAAGTGACGCCGTTAGGACTTATGGACATGGGGAGGATTATTGAGGGAAAGTGATTTCACAACGGCGTGTGTATCTTCATACGCTTTAGCGAACAACTCCTTGAGTTCCTTTTCGGTTACCTTGCCGCGGCGATTGAAGTGCGCGTTGTGCAAGACCGCGAGCTCAAGCGGCGCCGAAACTTTTAGGAAGTATCCGTCGAGGCGTTCGCCGTTCTTGTGTGCCGTCGTCCACTGCCAGCCGAAATCGAGCAAGCTATCGCCAATCCCCATTCCCATCGGTGAAAGCGATGTGAAATGTTCGTTGATGGGCAAGACATCGGTGCTGTGATAGTAGAGATTGAAATTAAAACCGAACCCCTTGAGTTCGGTTCCGGGGAAAAGACCGCGAAGAGCATGGAGAGCCATTTGAGGAAGCGGCGAATCTTCCGGCTCGCGCTGCATCTCGTCCTCAATGCGCAAGCGGCCGCTCTCCCAGGCGATCTGAAGCCCGAGCTTCGGCACGGTGAGCAACTCGGCATTCATGACCGGGTTGTCCACGAAAGCGACGCCTTTCGCGGCGTCGCCCGAAACCAAACCGATAAAGTCATTATTTCCCGGGTGAGCGCCCTCGGTGACCGCCGGGAGGAGAACGATATTTATCTTATAAAGCGAGTGGGCAGTGATCACGGTTGCATAATTTTGCGCGCGCCTAAAAGGCGCGTCGCGATAATACCAGAATACCATGAATCTTCCTCGTTTTGTTCGGCCACGATGAGCACATACTCCCCCTCCGAGAGGATAGATGGGATTTCCGCCTGGCGGAGAGCGGTTTGGAATTGGCCGTTCAAACAGCTCTCGGCGCGATTCACGATAGCGCGCGTGGGGTCAATGGTCGGATCAACGCCCACGGGGAAAACCAAGACCACAGAGTACGCTTTGGTGCAGGAACCGCTAATGGAAATCGCCTCACCGCCCTCATCGAACGAGATCCTCACCCTTGAAGCATTTTCTGCCTCTTTTTCTTTGGGGAAAATACTCGTGAGCGAGCCAAGGAATGAATCGCGGCCTGCCTCTGGGGCTAAAAAGCGAAACTCGGGATGCGGGGGCGCTGGTGGAATCGGCGACGAAGCTAGTTGCGCCTCTGGTCCGCCCGTTGGCGGAGGCGGCGCGGACTCGGCGATGATCGGCGCTTCGCCGTTTTGCCCTCCGTCGACAAATTCTTGGATAGCTTCGGGGATATTCGCCAGCGCCTCGGTCATGGCGTCTAAAATGCCTCCGCCGCCAGTTTGGGGCGCCGGATTCGCATCGACTACCTGATCCACGGTTTCAGAGCCGTCTTCGGGGATGTAGCGCGCCTCAAGCCACATGCCATCCAAATATATCGTCGGGAGATCCGCCCCGCCGCGAAGAACGCGGATGCGTACGCGCATGTTCCGGAGATCTTCCCAGCTTCGTACATCGACTTCGAGATTCGCGTTATCAACGGGCGTCCAGGTAGCATCATTAGTCGAATACTCGACGGTCACAAAATTTTGCAGGCCGTTCACGACGAGCGAAGCCGTCACCTTCGGGGCATCGGGATTTTCGTTTTGGGCGCGCGCGAGGGGCGCGATGAGTTGGCGCAAAAAAGCACTTGTTTGGTTTTCTGGTGCTGGCGGCGGCACGACGGGTGGCGGGGTTTCACTAACCGGCGGTGGCGGGGGCGGTGCCGGCGGCTCGCTCGCTGGCGGCGGAGTTTCTCCTGGAGCATCTGCGCCTGGTGTCGGCGCTTCGCTGGGAGGCGGCTCGCTCGGCGCGACTGGCGGCGGGGCAACCGGTGGCGGAACCTCGACGTTCCCTTCATCCGGCGTTCCCTCGCTTGCCGTGCTGGTGGTTGTAGTCGCCGCTTCCGGCGCTATTTCCGGAGCTGATTCCGGCGGAGCGGGCGAAGCGGCCACTGGTGGTGCCTTGATAGCCCACGAGAGATTTAGCCGAACTCGCAAAATTCTTCCCGGCAAACTTTCACCCTCGAATCCGCCGCAAGAAATTTCCTGTTCGGCGGCGGGCATGCCCACGGCGCTATTTTCGGCCGTGAACGCTTCCGCCGCGCTTCCCGGTTCGATCTGGGGTTTGCCCTCCGCAAGTGCGAATGATTGCCACGAACCTTGGCACTCGCTGGGATAAAAATAGGCAAATCCGGCCCGAGCGATAAGCGACCCGATGCCAATGAAGATCGGGATGGCAATGACCGCGAGGCCCATATAGGGAAAGCGACGGGCGGCTTTTTGTGGGTGAAATATTTCCGGAAAACGAGGCGGCAATGGCGACGAAAATGACCCGACTGAAGCCGGTTCCCGGCGGCGAATTACATCAAAAAATTTCTTTGGCCCAGAAAATCCCATGGTCAAGAATATACTTCATTATTCTAGCATACTCTGGAAGTGAAATTAGCCGGCAAATCAACGCAAAGAGCGCGTGGATAAGCCGGGGTAGTCCATGGTCGTCATTGGTGGGCTCTGGATGATTCGAAATCGTCAAAAAATGCGCTATATGCTATAATAATTTTGAGCAAGACAACTGGTTTACATGATCACTGGAGCAAGAAAGGGTTTTACTCTTCTCGAAATTCTTCTCGTGGTTGCGGCAATTGCTATCCTGGCCGGGATAGTTATTTTTGCTATCAATCCTGGCAAGCAGCTTGCCGAAACGAGGAATGCCCAGCGCCGGATTGATGTGAGCACAATCCTGAATGCGATCTATCAGTACAATCTCGACAATGGCACATTTCCAGCAAACCTCCCGACGGCAACAACCGCCGATTGTCTGAATGATGCGGTCTACGAAGTTTGCCTAATCGGCGTTGGTTCGTGCACCACTGTTGATCTTTCGGTACTTACTGACAACCAAGTGTATCTTACGGATATCCCAGCCGATCCGAGTGGGGGTGGATACGATGCTGGCTCTGGATATCATGCCCTGAAGAACGAAAATAATCGGATAACTGTTTGCGCGCCGCGATCAGAAAACGGGATCTCTATTCTAAAGTCGCTATAGAAGCTTGTTCGTCTTTATTTTTCGATAAGCGATTTCAACGAGGCAAAAAGATTTTCTGGCGGAGCGCCCGGTGGTACCGAATCGCAAATCGGTGCGCCTCGTCGCGTACCCGAACGAGCACCTCTTTGGCCACGCCGGTCGGCACAATGCCCAAAATGTCGGTGCGTTTACGGTCTTTTCCCTTCACCATGCCGATAAGGCGGATGGAAACGCCGGCGGCTCTAAGCGCCTTTCGGGCGGCTGTGATCTGGCCCGCGCCGCCGTCGACGAGGATGAGATCCGGCTTCGGCCAATCCCCCTTGGGCGGCAAATGTTTTAGGCGACGCGCGATAACCTCCTCGAGCATGGCGAAATCATCCGGCCCGGCTACCCCCTTGATCCGGAATTTCCGATAGCTATCCCGCTTCGGTTCGCCGTCTTCGAACACGACCATCGAGCCCGCGGCATCCTTTCCAGAAATATTCGAGATATCGTAGCCCTCGATACGAAATGGCGCCTTGACCCGCTCGTGAGGCGCGACGATCCTATCGTCTTGGATCAGGGCGACATCCTGAATATGTGTTAAGGCAAAAATTTTCTTCCTCGCGGCCGCGGCTTCTTCAAAACGCAAAGCCCTGCTCGCAGTACGCATATCGCCTTTAAGCGACCGGAGAACATCTTTTTTTCGCCCGCGAAAGATGGCGCGCACGCGCCGCACGGTTTTCGCGTAATCCGTTTTCGTGACGAGCCCCGCGCATGTGCCCGGGCAAAGACCTATCTCATAATCGAAGCATGGTTTATTCTTGTCTCTTATCACTTGTCGCTTGCCACTCTCATGCTCGCTCCAGGGAAAGATACGCCGCAAAATCCGAAGCGCCTCGCGGATGCTACCGGCCGAAGTGAAAGGACCGAACCTTTCGACGCGGCTCAAGGCAGGCACATCCTCCCGGATATCTTTTCCGCGCACAAGCAGTACGCGGGGAAACTCTTCTTTTGTAATTTCAACGAATAGAAAGCTTTTATCATCTTTCTCTTTCACGTTGTACGGCGGACGAAGTTTTTTGATAAGCTCGGCCTCCAAGATGAGCGCCTCGATGGCGGTGTCGGTTTCGCGGTAGTCAATGCGCCGAATCTCATCAACCAGCCGTTCGATGCGGCTCTCGTGCGCTTTTAAAAAATAGCTCGTGACGCGGCGGCGCAGGTTCGCGGCCTTGCCGACGTAAAGCAAGTTCCCCCTGGCCCCGTACATGAGATACGCGCCCGGATGTTCGGGGAGCCGTCCCTTGGCCACGCGGACGCGCTCGGGAATCATGTTTCGCTCCGCAGAAAAGCAAAAAACTTATCGAGGGTGGTTTCTCTCGGTCTTTTGATGCCGGCGGCACGACAGATCTTCTCCATGTTCACGCCCACTTCTTCGTCCCCCGCCGTAATGATCTGGGGCGCCATATCAAAAGAAAGCCAGCCGTACTGTAAGACCGGCGGCCGAAGCACCACGTCCGCTGTTTCAAGAATTTGCCGGCTGATCTGGTATTCCACGACCGAGAGCGCGTTCGAGACGATGCCATAGAGGTTCTTGATATTCACTAATTCATCGGCGATATTCACCCACCGGCTCGTCACATCGACGGCAATAACGATATCCGCGCCCATGGCTCGCACCGCGTCGGCCGGCACGGGATTTGAAAATCCGCCGTCCATGAGAAGCCGCTTCTCGTGCGCAACTGGCGGGAAGATGATGGGCAGGGCGATCGAGGCCCGAACGGCTTCGGCCAATGAACCTTTCTTTAAGACGACCGCTTCGCCGGTTTTAACATCGGTGGCAACAGCCGAGAACGGCACCACGCACGACTCGATGCGCCGTCCGTCGAACGTCTTTTCGAGAAAATCGGTGATCCCCGGATCGCGAAAAAGCACGCCGTCTTTCTTTGCGAGAATTCTGCCGATCGGCATCACATCGCGCCGGTCGAGGCGCAAGAAAGCCGCCTCAAGCGCCTCGGTGTCTTCCTTTATGGCGTAAAATGCGCCGACCAGCGCCCCCATGCTCGTGCCGGCAATGTAGTCGATGGGAATACCCGCCCGCCGCAGAGCCCGAATGACGCCAACGTGGGCCAGGCCCCGCGCGCCGCCGCCGCCAAGCGCTAGCCCGAT
>ERZ1292625.3301-Hain-H41-01um-R1-3301-length-13351-cov-6_pt2 | contig 11756 bp, 11 predicted proteins | sample MGYA00564400_ERZ1292625 | MGnify/ENA primary metagenome ERZ1292625 (study PRJEB36523, sample SAMEA6512639) | groundwater metagenome | collected 2019-01-08 | study: AquaDiva: Metagenomics assemblies of 32 groundwater samples
TTTAAACTTAACACCAAATTTTCTGATCCGTTTGAGGTAACTTACAAAGATGATAAAGGAGAAGAGAAGCCAGTTTTTGCCGGTTGTTATGGGATTGGAATATCTCGAGTTTTTGGAACTGTCGCGGAACTTTTAAACGATGAGAGAGGTTTGGTTTGGCCCGAGCCTCTCGCCCCCTTCCGAGCTCATTTAATTGAACTTGAGGCCGGCAAGGGTGATGAGGTTTACCAGGATTTACAGCGGGCACGGGTTGAAGTACTCTATGATGACAGGAAATTGACACCGGGAGAGAAGTTTGCCGAGGCTGACCTTATCGGGATTCCATGGCGGTTGGTGGTAAGTAAGAAAACCGGCGCTAAGGTTGAAGTTAAGCGGCGGGATGAGGAGAAGGTTTCACTGGTTGATCTAAAAGAATTTTTTAATTTACTAAACTAATGGCTTTTTTGGATAATTTTTTGAAGGACGTGGGAATTGATTTGGGGACCGCTAATTCGCTGGTTTACCTCAAGGGGAGAGGGGTGGTGGTGAATGAGCCGACGGTGGTGGCGATGAATAACAAGACCAATCAGATTTTGGCGATTGGGGATGACGCAAAGAGAATGCTCGGACGCACGCCCACCCACATTCGAGTTGTCCGACCATTGGTGAGCGGGGTGATTTCAGATTTTGAAATGACCCAGGAGATCATCCGGAGCTTTTTGAAAAGAGTGAGTAAGAATTCCGCATTTAGTTTTCGAAGAGGAATTTTGGCTATCCCTGACAACTTAACTGAAGTGGAGAGAAAGTCGGTTGAGGATGCCGCTATAAACGGAGGTTGTGGGAAGGTTTATTTGATCCAATCCCCGGTGTCAGCGGCCTTGGGGGCTAATTTGCCCATCCACTTGCCAACGGCGAGTTTGATTGTTGATATTGGGGGCGGAACGACGGATGTGGCTGTCATTTCGATGGGCGGGACGGTGGTTTCTAAAACACTTAAGGTGGCCGGTGATAGATTCAATGAAGACATCATTGGTTTTATTAAGGATGAGTTTAAACTTGATATTGGAGAGCCATCGGCGGAGTTAGCCAAGGTTTTAGTTGGTTCCGCCATGCCCCATGGCGAGAAGCTTGAGGTAAGCGTGAGGGGTCGAGATTTTTCATCAGGTTTGCCGAGGGAGATTTTGGTAAAGGATACCCATATTCGAGCGGCCTTAGCCAAGTCGATTAAGAGTATTGTTGATTCTGTGAAGGAAGCTATCGAGATGACCCCGCCGGAACTGACCGGGGACATGTTGAAGCAGGGGATCTATCTTTGCGGTGGTGGGGCTTTGCTTAGAGGTTTGCCTCAGCTTATTGAACGAGAAACTTCCGTAGAGACTTTGGTGGTGGATGATCCTTTGACTTGCGTGGTTAGGGGTCTCGGAAAGATTGTCGATAGGTTTGACGATCACAGGGAGCTTTTGGACAACCCCCTGAAACCGATGACGATCAACCTCTAAGCCTAGAGGGGGAGAAGTTTTTTTTGGAGGTCCGTAATGCTAGAAAATGAGAAAAGAGAGATGGTTTTTCGTAATCCCAATATTTATCTTGATTTCCCTGATTTTTTTGGGACCAGGGGCGGGCTCATGGTTTAGGGGTTTTTTGGACGGTGGTTTTGTTTATGACGGGCCACGACTCAGCGAGGCAATCTTAGAAAACGAGGTTCTAAGGGCAGAAGTTTACCGGCTAGAAGCCCTAAACGAGCAGTCATCGGCAGGCTTGAATACTGTTACGGCTTCGGTTTTTTCGAAGTATCCGTTTAATTTTAAAAATGAGATTTTGATTAATGTCGGGGAGAATAGAGCTGTAGGGCCCGGGCAACCAGTAGTTTTTTTGGGAGAGTCCGGATTCTCTTTGCGGGGATTGCTCCTGGGAAAGATTGATAGGGTTTTTAGCGATAGCTCCCTGGTTCGAACTATTTTTGATAAGGAATGGCAGTCATCGGTCAGAATTGGCAAGAAGGGGTATTTAGCCCTGCTTCAGGGTGGGGGTGAGCCTGTGATCAGGCTGATCCCGAAGGATGCCAAAATTAGCGTGGGAGACGTTGTTTACAGCGTCCAACCCGAATTCCCGAACTCGCTTCCAGTGGGCGAAGTTTTGGAAATCGGGCTTTCATCGGATCAAGTTTTCCAGGAAGCGAAACTTTCTTTCCCCTACGATTTTTCAAGTATAAAGGCGGTGGCAGTTTTGACTAACAATGACTAGGGTAAACGAGGGAAGTCACTTTTTCTTCTTGAGCTTGATCCTCGTTTTGATATCCATCGTCATTCAGCTTAATTTCGATGACGTTTTTAGTTTCAGGCCGGATTTTGTGCTCGCGGCACTTATTGCCTCCGCCTTTTTTCTAGGCTTTCTCGAATTGATCTTTGTCGCACTTCTTTCGGCCATCATTATTAATTGGCAGCCGATTTTGAGTTATGAGATTTTGATCCTGGCTTTGTGGCCAATTTTAGTTTATTTTTTAAATCGTTTTTTCCCCGGGAAGGCATGGTTTAATTCATTGATCATGACGGCTTTGGGTATTCTTATTTTGTACGCTTCGGTAATTTTGAGAAATTTTTTCGACAGTTTCAGTTTGATCGCGCTTGATGTTTCAGTGTGTCTTGTGTTCGGTTTTGTTATTTTTAATTTATTTGAGAAATTGAAAACCAATTAACGCTCATGTTCAAGTCAAAATCTCGGCAAGACATATCTTTCGAAGAAGCGATCAGCGATGATTGGTCAAGCGATTTCGAGGTGACTGAAACACCGCTATCGCCCCGATCGCTTTCTTATCTGTGGCTATCAGTTTTTGTCTTGGGAGTAATTATCGTTGGGCGTTTTACGTACCTGAATTTTTTTAAAGGGGGTTTTTATACCCTTAGATCCGAAGCGAATTCCGCGAATCTGGAAAAAATCTTGGCGCCAAGGGGGCTCATTGTCGACAGGAACGGCCAGGTTTTAGCGGAAAACCGGCCGGTTTTTTTGGCGCTTCTCAGGCTAGGTGAGTTTACGCGAAGCGGGGATATTCAGGCTTCTACCCTTCGGGCGCTTTCGGAGATTCTCGAACTCGATACCCTGGAGATTTTGGACCAGATTAAAAGCGGAAATGATGCGGTGTTGGGTGATTCGATAGTTTTGAGCCCAGACCTGACCCAAGACCAATTAGTGAGGTTAAAGGCGTTGAATTCTAAGGCTATTCAGATTACCAGCGGTTTTCAGAGATTCTACCCAGATGATCAAATTTTCTCCATGATTTTGGGATACACCGGCGTAGTTAACGGGCGAGATTTGGAGAACTATCCGGAACTGACCGGGCAGGATTTTGTTGGGAAGGCTGGGGTAGAGTTAGTTTATGAAAGCGAGCTAAGAGGGGCGCCCGGGTCTTTTATTCGAGTCAAGGATGCAAAGGGGAAGGTCTTAGAGGAAAAAGGAAGCGATGAACCTAAGATTGGTAAGACTCTGAAGCTCACGATAGATGCGGATCTTCAGCGTTATTTTCACAAGAGGATGGAAAGAGCGCTGGATGAGTTGGGCCGGAAAATTGGCGTGGGGATTGCCATGAATCCAAAGTCTGGAGAAGTGTTGGCGATGGTAAATTTTCCTGGTTTTGATGGGAATATCTTCACCGGTTCTGGGCACGCGAAGGCGATAAAAGAGGTTTTGAATTCTCCTCTTAAACCAATGTTTAATAGAGCGATCAGTGGGTTTTACACGCCTGGTTCTACTATCAAGCCGCTAGTGGCAACGGCTGCTCTCGAAGAGGGCGTGATCACTCCCAAAAAATACATTTTTTCTCCCGGATTCCTGGATGTTCCAAATCCATATAATCCCGATCAGCCGACAAGATTTTTAGATTGGCGTTATCAGGGCGATGTGAACCTGGCCTCGGCCATTGCTCAATCGAGCAACGTTTATTTCTATACGATTGGAGGTGGCTCTCCGGCTCCCGGAGGAATGAAGGGTTTGGGAATTGCGAGACTTCGTGATTGGTGGCAAAAGTTTAATTTAGGCAGCTTAACGGGGATTGATTTACCGGGAGAAGCTAAGGGGTTTTTGCCAAGCATCGAGGATAAAGAGAAAAAAACTGGAAAGCCGTGGCTTTTGGGCGACACTTACAACGTTAGTATCGGTCAGGGGGATTTGTTGGTAACACCGATTCAGCTTTTGAGTTACATTGGGGCGGTTGCAAATGGCGGCAAAGTTTTAAAGCCGTTTTTAGCGCAAGAGCTCAACTCTTCCGAAGTGATGAAAGATGTTTCTTTCGCGGCCAATTCGATTAAAGAGATTCAAAAAGGGATGATTCAGACTGTAAACTCTGACTTGGGAAGCGCCCGGGTAATGAAAGATTTACCGTTTCAGGTAGCTGGTAAGACTGGAAGCGCGCAGGTTAAAAACAATGCCGAAGAAAACGCTTTCTTTGTGGGCTACGCTCCAGCTCCTGATCAGGTTTTTGACCTTGAGGCCGAGACTCGAGGAATTACAGGGGGTAAGCCGACCCCAGATCCGGAGATTGCGATTTTGGTTCTGGTTGAAAATTCTCGACAAGGCAGTCTGAATGCGATTCCGATTGCGAAAGATGTTTTTAACTGGTACTATGAGAACAGATTTAAGAAACAATAAGTTATGGATGATGGAACACTGAGTTTGAATTAGATATTTTGAATTATGAGTGAATTAAGACAAGATTTAATTTCGGGGGATTGGATTATTATGGCGCCTGAGAGATTGCGCCGACCACACGATTTTATTTCGAAAAGAAGGACCCGAAAACCTTCGCCTAAAAAGGGATGCCCGTTTGAGGGCTCTGCTTTCAAGAAAGACAAGAGTTGGTCTCCAGTTTTAGCTTTTCCCAGTCTTCGGAACTGGCGCGTGGTTGTGACCCCTAATAAGTACCCAGCCCTAACACACCGCGAAACTTGCGCTAAAGTTTTTAAACGGGGTCCCTATAGTTCTAGGGAGGGTGTAGGATGGCACGACGTGGTGGTGACCCGAGACCATAACAAGAATTTTGCCGATTTGAGCGAGGGTGAAGCATTGGAAGTTCTTCGGGTTATGCAGGCGCGGTATAAGATGATGGCAAAGGACAAGTGCGTTCTTTACACTTCAACTTTTTTCAACTGGGGTGTTTCGGCCGGGGCTTCAATTTATCATCCTCACTATCAAATAATCTCATTGCCGATTATTCCACCGGACGTCCAGCACTCTATTTCCGGCACTGAAAATTACTTTAGGAAAAACAAAAAATGCGCTCACTGCGAAATGACGAAGTACGAGCTAAAGGAGGGAGAGAGGGTGATCGCAGAGAATTCTCGCGCCTTGGCCTTCGCCCCGTTTTTTTCAAGGCAACCGTTTGAAATTAGGGTGGTTCCCAAAAAACACTTTCCATACTTCGAGGAGAGTCGAGTGGAGGATTTAAGGGGGATAGTGGCCGTGCTTCAAAAAGTTATTAAAAAAATCGCAAAACACCTAGGTGATCCTGATTTCAACTTTTTTATCCACACCGCGCCATTCAGACGACAAGGGAGATATGATCATTATCACTGGCACATTGAAATTTTGCCAAAGATAACGGTTCCGGCCGGATTTGAGCTTAGTACGGGAGTCGAAATCAACGTGATTGATCCAAATAGCGCGGCGGCAATTTTGAGGCGGCCGTAAAATCGTGTAATATTGTATTGGGTTCCGGGGCGCTATTGCGGTAAATGAAATTTTATCTTAGAGAGTTTTTTAGGTACAAAATTCCGAACTTGGTGTTGGTTTTAAGTTTGACCCTGGTTTTGGGAGGGTGGGTTTGGTCGTATTTTGATCTTAGGACCATTTCCGACCCACTCATAATTCATTACAGCCAGGAGGTCGGGATTGATCAGGTTGGTTATGCCGGTGATTTGGCGAAAGTCGGTATTTTTGGGATCGTGGTTATTCTCATTAATTTTTTGATTGCCGTCGAGTTGGAACAAAAAGAAAGGTTTTTGGGGCGGTTAACCTCTGGGGTAACCTTTCTTTTGGGGCTCTTGATTTTTATTTATTTTGCGGCTATTATGGGTGTCAACTAGGCGCTCGCTTATAGTTTTAGGCAACGCTTTCGGTTTAAATAAATTATCCTCACTCCACTTACTTTATGATGAGAATTTGACAGCAACCGTCGGCTATTCAGCTTCCGACTATCAAATTCTCGAATCATAAAGTCGCGCTTTGTTCGGTAATTTATGAGTTAAACCTCCAAGAGGCCGCCTAAAACTACAAGCTCACTAATATAAAATACAATGAAAAAATTTGCGGTTATCGAAACTGGCGGGAAGCAATATCGGGTTTCTGTGGGAGATACATTAAAAGTTGAAAAACTTAAAACCGAAGACGGGGGGAGTCTTGTTTTTGACGCGCTACTAAAAGTTGATGGCGATAAAGTAGAAATTGGAACCCCTTATCTTGCAGGAGAAAAAGTTGAAGCGAAAGTTTTGGGCCAGGGCCGGGGTGAGAAGAAAATCATTTTTCGGTATCATTCGAAAACCAGGTATCGAAAGAAAAAAGGGCACCGACAGCCTTTTACCGAGTTAGAGATCATTAAGATTTAAGTAAGCCAAAAACCCCGCCAAGGCGGGGTTTTTGATTCCTGGAATAAGTATTTTCTGCGAGCTTGCTTTTATGATTTTAGACGGTATACTGATTTATAGTTACCGATTATTTTGATCCCAACGGACAGCTTAGTCCGCTGGGGTACAGGGAAAGGCGAGGTTATTTAAACTCGACTGCGAAGGGGTCGGTTGCCTCTTTGTCGGCTTGGGCAAAGAGGGGACGGACCATTTGTTTGGTTTGAGTAGCTAGCCGAGGCGCTTGCCTCCTTTCCTATTCGGCTAACCGCCTTTTTCCTGGCGGACCGACTACCCGTGGGTGTCGGTCCGTTTTTTATTTCCTACTTTTAGCTGCAACCTTAACGAATTCCACAAAAAGCGGATGGGGTTCAAAGGGGCGGGATTTGAGTTCTGGGTGGAACTGGGTGCCGACAAAGAAGGGGTGGTTTTTTCCGCCGGAGGCGGACCCTCCTCCGGAGGGAAGTTCAATGATTTCCACAAGGTTGCGATCAGGATTCAGGCCAGAAAAAGTTAGGCCGGCTTTTTCTAGTTTGGCTCGGTAGGAGTTGTTAACTTCATATCGGTGGCGATGGCGCTCGCTTATTAAATTTTTCCCATAAGCCTTCTCCGCGATCGTTCCCCTAGCCAATCGGCAGCGATAGGCGCCGAGTCGCATGGATCCGCCCAGATCGCCCTTCTCGAGGTTTTTTTCTTGTTCAGGAAGGATGTGGATGACTGGATGGGGAGTTTTGGGGTTTATTTCTGTTGTGTGAGCCTTAGCAAGCTTAGCGGCGTTTCTAGCGAACTCAACGGTGGCTAGTTGCATTCCGTAGCACAAACCCAGGAAGGGGATTTTGTTTTCTCTAGCGAAGTTAATGGCCTTGATTTTGCCCTCTACGGCACGACTGCCGAAACCTCCGGGCACAATTAAGCCGTCAAATCCTTTCAGTTCTTTAACGAGTCTTGGGCTTGTTTCGTAGTCGAGCGCGTTTATCCACTGGATTTCTGGTTTTAAATTTAGCGACCAGGCCGCGTGTTTGATAGCTTCAATAACCGAGATATAGGAATCTTTAAGGACAAATTTTCCGGTATCAAAATATTTTCCGATGATCCCGATTTTGACCTCCTTTTTTGCAAGAGAGATTTTTTTCAATAGCTTGACCCAGGGGGTGTGGCCATTTTTTCTAGCGGGGATGCCAAATTTTTTCAGAATTCTTTGGGTAAGTTGGTCCCTCTCGAAATTGATCGGCACCTCGTAGATGCTTTTTACGTCTGGCGCGGAGATGATATCTTCGGCCGCTACGTTGCAAAAAACGGAAAGTTTCTTCTTGCGGGGTTCGTCGATGGGAGAGTTTGATCTCGCAATGATAATGTCGGGTTGAAGACCGGCGGAGTTTAGGGTTCTAACCGCATACTGGGTGGGTTTGGTTTTCATTTCGCCAAGACTCGAAGGAACAGGTAGGTAGCTTACAATTATGAAAATTACGGCGCCGGGGTTTTGGATTTTAAGCATACGGCCAGCCTCGAGATAGAGAATGTTTTGATATTCGCCAATCGTGCCTCCAATTTCGATCAGCACAAAATCCGCTTTGGATTTTTTTCCGGCGAGCTTGATGCGGCGAATGACTTCTTCGGGGATATGGGGAACGACCTCGACGCACTTACCGTCGTACTTTAGCGCTCGTTCGTTCTCAATCACCGTTTTATAAACGAGGCCGGTTGTCATGTAGTTGGCCCTCAAGATGTTTTTGTTAAGAAACCTTTCGTAGTTGCCGATGTCCTGGTCGCATTCAAGACCATCTTCGGTCACAAAAACTTCGCCGTGCTCAACGGGGTTCATGGTGCCCGCATCAACGTTGATATAGGGATCGATTTTGACAGCAGTCGTGTTGTAGCCGCGTTCTTCGAGGAGGGAAGCAATGGAGGCCGTGGCGATACCCTTGCCAATGCCAGACATTACACCCCCGGTGACGAAGATGTAGCGGGTCATGGTTTCGGGGAGTTGTGAATTAGGTATAAAAAATTATGAGGCATAGCGGTGAACATGTTATAATCTAAAAGCAAAAACCTTAGCAAGATGGGCTTGCCTAAGGAGTAACTGATCCAGGGTAATTATAGAGAATAAATCGAATAATGTTTAGCTCTTACAACCTAAGGGCTGTGGAAAAATGCCAGATCAATTTTCACCCGAACTTAAGCCTGAAGTTAGGCCACAAGATGTTGAAATACTAAGGAGGGAGGTAGAGAGGCATCGAGAGGCCCCGGAGGCTCGTGGCTTGAACGAGCAGCAAATTCTAAGGAAAGCGATCGTGTCGATTACGCCGGTTTCAGGTGGTTCAACTACTAGTACCTTACCGGGGGTTTTACCAGACTATGCCCAATCGGCCTCGTCAGAAGTTAAGTTGGAGATAGAGGCTTTAGTTGAGGCGGTTTTCACTAAGGGACTAATTGAAGCAGCTAATGAAGCGAGTAAGTCTTCGCCTTTTGTGCTGGATGCGTTTCACGATGCTTTAACTGATAAGCTTTATCCAGAACTTCAGAAAAGGGGAATTCTAAAGTAAATGAGCTTTATAATAGTTTTCTTTACCGGAGCTTTAGTGGCAGTTGGTCTTTATTTTTTGATCCGTCATCGGAAAAGAATAAGTTTTTTTGAGTCTCTCAAGTTGTCCGTTTTTTTGGTCAAGATTCCTCGGGAGAGGCAAGAGAAACAGACTGCCGAAAAAGATTTTAAATTGGAGATCAATAAATTTGAACAGCTCCTCGGTAATCTAGCCGCGCTTAAAAAACCTTTTTGCTTTGAGGTGGCGGTGCCGCATATCGGAGAGGAGATACATTTTTATATCGCGGTCCCGCGAGTGTTTAGCGAGGTGGCGGCGAAACAGATTCAAGGGATTTGGAATGGAGCGAGCGTGGTGCCGGCCCACGGAGACTACAATATTTTTAACTCCCAAGGAGTAACCGCTGGCGCTTACTTGATGCAGAAAGAGACTTACGTTTTGCCAATTCGAACTTATCCGGAGATTGGGAACGACTCTTTTTCACCGATTGCCGGGGGTTTTTCTAAAATCAACGAGATAGGAGAGGGAGCGGCGATTCAGATAATGGTTAAGCCGGCAGCGAGTGATTACAAGAAACAGATTTTAAAATCAATCCAGCAACTGAAAAAAGGGACACCCACCGAAGATGTCTTGGGCAAGGGGTTTCCGATTAAATTTTCTGATATTGCCGGAGCTTTCAATCCAGAGAAAGCGGAAAAAGAGAAGAACGAAGCCAGACTAGACAAGATTATAGATGAGGAGACCATCAAGGCGCTCGAGGGAAAAGTTTCCAAACCGATTTTTCTGGTGAACGCCCGGGTTTTAGCTTCGGCTGGAACGCCGTTTCAGGCCAACGATATTTTAGACGGCCTTTTGGCTGGTTTTAGTCAGTTTGGCGCGCCCAAGAGGAATGAGTTTAAGGTGGTTAAGCCAAGAAATATCAAAAAAATCGTCTATGATTTTAGTTTTAGAAATTTCGATAGTTCCCAGGCGATGGTTTTAAATAGTGAGGAATTGGCTAGTTTTTATCATTTACCAGCGGCGACGACCGAAACTCCGCGAATTAAGTGGCTGAAATCCAAGGAAGCTCCGCCGCCATCAAACCTTCCAACCTCGGGGGTGCCGTTGGGTTTGAGTAATTTTCGGGGTCAATCGGGGCCGGTTTATGTAACTGAAGAGGATAGGCGTAGGCACGTGTATATTATCGGACAAACTGGAACCGGTAAGTCGACCCTTATGACCAACATGGTGATTGATGACATCAAGAAGGGGAATGGCGTGGCCATGATAGATCCCCACGGGGATTTGGTTGAAGACGCTCTAAAGCATATCCCCCGACATCGAATAGAAGATGTGATTTATTTTGATCCGTCGGACTTAGACAGGCCGCTGGGCTTGAATATGCTCGACTATAATTTTGATCGCCCCGAAGAAAAAACTTTTATCGTAAACGAAATGCAGGGAATTTTTAACAAGCTTTTTACGGCTGAGACGATGGGGCCAATGTTTGAGCAGTATATGCGAAACGCGCTACTGCTTCTGATGGAAGATATGCCGAACGAACCGGCGACGCTTATTGAAGTGCCAAGGGTCTTTACTGACGCGGAATATCGGAAGAAAAAGTTGGCCAGGATTCATAATCCGGTGGTGATTGATTTTTGGGAGAAAGAGGCGGTTAAAGCTGGGGGGGAGGCGTCGCTCGCGAACATGACACCCTACATCACTTCAAAGTTTAATAACTTTATCTCGAACGATTATATGCGGCCGATTATCGGGCAGGCTAAGTCGGCTTTTAATTTCAGGCAAGTAATGGACGAGGGCAAGATTTTGTTGGTCAATTTATCGAAGGGAAGAATCGGAGACATTAACGCTGGGCTTTTGGGGATGGTGATTACGGGAAAGATTTTAATGGCGGCTCTCTCGCGGGTAGACATCGCCGACGCTTCAAAACGGCGCGACTTTAACCTATATATCGATGAATTCCAGAACTTCACCACCGATTCGATTTCAACTATCTTGTCTGAAGCGAGAAAGTATAAATTGAGTTTAACTATGGCGCACCAATTTATCGCCCAGCTGACGGAAAAAATCCGAGACGCGGTTTTTGGCAACGTGGGAAGCCAAGTGGTTTTTAGGGTAGGTGTGCAAGACGCGGATTTTTTGGTCAAGCAGTTTGATCCCGTTTTCGACTTGAACGATTTAATTAGCATCGACAACTTTAACGCTTATGTGAAGATTCTGATAAACGGCGAGACTTCGAAGCCCTTTAATATAAAAACTTTGCCGGTTGAGAGTGGTGACCCAGAGGTGGCGCATAGCTTGAAGGAATACACGAGGGCGAAGTATGGGGAGGATCGGCAGGTCATTGAGGCCGATATTTATCGGCGGCTTAGGGAGTAGAGTGTCGCAAAACTAATTTCCTGGCTACCCGCTCCGCTTCTTGGAAATTATATTCACCGGACTCAATTTTTTAGACAAATTGAACAGTTTCCGTTCCTTCCTCTCCGCCGGCTAGCGGATCGGAATTTTCCGACTATTCAATTTGTTGTAAAAAATTTTCGCCCAGATTCATTAATTTCCTAAGAACCTTTGCTTATGGTAGTCAGGAAATTAGTTTTGCGATTGGGCATGTAAATTAGTAAGACCGCCG
>ERZ1292625.1818-Hain-H41-01um-R1-1818-length-22654-cov-12_pt1 | contig 11755 bp, 10 predicted proteins | sample MGYA00564400_ERZ1292625 | MGnify/ENA primary metagenome ERZ1292625 (study PRJEB36523, sample SAMEA6512639) | groundwater metagenome | collected 2019-01-08 | study: AquaDiva: Metagenomics assemblies of 32 groundwater samples
AACCATCATTTCAGATAATTGCTGACCATCCTCATCAACGATTTTAGCGATGTGTCCTGGTAATGGACGACCGCAATTTACAAATTCATTTTGTTTGCGCCCATCAGCCTGTAACCGAACAGCTGTTCTTTTGTCGATAAGCGTTTTGCTATCTACTTGTATGCTTTTGCATCCTTTGCCAATTTTTGAGAAAGTAACGGCAAGGGTTGATTCTGCGAGACCGTAACACGGCAAAAAGGCACTTTCATCGAAACCCGCTGATGCAAATTTTTCTGCAAAGTTTCTTAGAGTTTCTGGACGAATCATTTCAGCGCCAATGCCAGCAGCTCGCCAGCAGCTGAGATCCAGTTCTTTTAGATCGGATTCCCTTACACGCAGAGTGCAAAGTTTAAGGCCAAAGGGTTGACTGAATGCAACGGTGCAACGATTGCGGCTAATTAAACGCAACCATTGTAAGGGTCGTATTGCAAAATCCCGTGTTGCTAAATAGTCAACAGAGATTTGTGTAACCATCGGCGCTAAGACCAGTCCAACTAATCCCATATCGTGATAAAAGGGTAACCACGATGCAGAACGATCATCAGGTTTTATTTCTAATCCGTTACAGACAATACCTTGCAAATTGCACATCAAAGCGCGTTCAGTAATGACTACACCCCTCGGTGTTTTTGTACTGCCGGATGTAAATTGCAAGTATGCAGTTTCATCGGGATGATTGGGTTGTAATTCAATATCTTTTACAGGTAATTGATTTAACTTTCCTGGTGTTCCTACCCACTGTAAGTGACTTGTTCCTTCAGAAGCTTCTTCCAGAAAATTAATATAATCAATATTCGCGAGTGCGATACTTGCCTGACTGCTCTCAAGCATGCCTTTCAGTTGCTGAACATATATTGCATGACTGCCAAGATTGACTGGCACAGGCATTGCAAAAGGTACTAAACCAGCATAGCGACATGCAAAAAATAATTCGATGAACTCAGGGGAGGTGTCGGCAATGATGGCTACCCGGTTACCACGGGGTAGGTCAAAACCAGATAAACGTTGAGCTAGAATACGTGCGTTCTGTCTCAGTGTGCTGTAAGGCAGAATTGAACGTAGGTTACCCTTCGCATCATAAAAGTTATATCCCGTTATTCCTTCCGCTGCATATTCTAAAGCGCTCGTTAGGGTATCAAAGCCCGCCAACTGCTGAGTTAGTGTGTTGCGTGTCGGTGTCGGTATTATTTGTGATTCGCTTGAAGGTTGAAAATCAAACGCTTGCGTTAGCGGAGCGTTCAACTTGGTTATTGTCGAACTCAAGATCTTCCCCTCGAAGTAATAGTACTTGTCATCTTGCTTTTATAGGCAAGGAATTCTGGTTGAGCGTGCCAACTCTGATTATTAATCCTTAATAATGCGCTTTTTGCTGGCTGGAAAATTTTCATTCAAACGCCTACCGCTGACATTGCTTAATAAATATAAGTGTGTCATATTTGACCACTCCGCAGCTTATATAAGGTGCTTTTTCCTGTCAAGGCAATATTCAATTGATGTTGCGCTAAAACAACAATTGTATTAATCAATTATTTTAGCTTGTTTTCCTTATTTCCGAATTGTACCGGATAACCTATTTTGTGAGGATTTTTTAATTAATTGGAGCGCATTGAAATACAATTAATTCAGATAGGATGACAGAAATTCAATAGGGAAAATATGTCAGTGTCAGTAATGGATTAAGCACTTTAACTTAAAATTATCTATGATAGTTTCTGATACGATTTTAGCTTGGTGTGTATGTTATTGTTTTTGAGGTTTATTTTTATTATATTTAATCTCATATTATTAACTGCTAGCCCAAACTATGCTCAGGCGCAAAATTGGTGGACCGCGAGCCGTGAACCCATTGGACTGGCACCTGATCCCGCTTTAACACCTGAAGCTGTCGTTCAGGTTTATGGCGCGCGTGCTTTTAGCTGGCGCGGTTATTTGGGAATTCATACCTGGATTGCAGTGAAGCCCACTCAAGCAAAGTCATATACTATCTATGAAGTAATCGGATGGTTGCAACGCAGGAAAATGCCAGTGTTGGTTATCTATGAGAACGTGCCCGATAGACGCTGGTACGGTAATATGCCAGAAATACTGATGGAGAAGCGTGGTGATGGCGTCGATGCACTGATTGAAAGAATTGATCAAGCAGCACGCAACTATCCCTACGCAAAAGATTACACAATCTGGCCGGGACCGAACTCCAATACATTTACTGCCTGGATTTCGCGGGCCGTTCCGGAACTACAGCTTGATTTGCCGCCAACGGCAATCGGTAAGGATTATCTGGGTTATCGCTTGATTTCGCAAGCACCCAGCGGCAGTGGTTTCCAGATTTCGTTTTTTGGTTTAATCGGTGTGCTGGTCAGCAAAGTGGAAGGTGTTGAATTCAACTTGCTGGGTTTGTCTTTTGGTGTTGGCCTGGATCCACCTGTGATCAGATTGCCGCTGGCAGGAAGCAAGGATATGAATTTATGGCCTAAGCCGGTTATTGAAGAATAGTCTTGATCTTAAGACGTTAAGTCCACGATATTTAATTGATAATTATTCTTATTTATAATATAGTAAACATCAATGATTAATATCAATCTACGAACATTCTTGCCTGGAAGTCGTGTAATGCTAAGATTTAATTTAAGTTACTCTTTTGTTACTGTTTTCTGCATTTTTTCCTTGTTTGTCACTAATATGGCACATGCTGACCAAGTGGTGGTTTATTCCGCACGGATTGAGCAGTTGATTAAACCCATGTTTGATGCCTTTACTCAGGAAACCGGTATCAAAGTCAAATATACAACGGATAATGAAGGCGCATTATTGGCTCGGCTGCAAGCAGAAGGAAAGAACACCCCCGCCGATATGCTCATCACAGCCGATGCAGGTAATTTGTGGGCAGCTGCGCAGGCGGGATTGTTGAAACCAGTTAAATCGGAAATATTGGAAAGCAATATCCCGGCTCATTTGCGGGATCCCGCAAATGAATGGTTTGGCTTATCGATACGTGCACGCACCCTGATTTATAACACACGAAAAGTGAAGCTTTCCGAGCTTTCCACGTATGAGGATCTGGCTGATCCGAAGTGGAAAAACCGCTTGTGTCTGCGCACTTCCAAGAAGGTTTATAACCAATCTTTGGTAGCGATGATGATTGCGGAACATGGTGAAGCTGAGGCCGAGAAGATAGTCAGAGGCTGGGTGGCCAATTTAGCGACGGATCCTTTATCAGATGATACTCGGGCTTTGGAATTTGTTGCGGCTGGAAAATGTGATGTGACGCTGGTAAACACGTATTACTTTGGCCGATTGATGAAGAAAGAACCTGATCTGCCATTAGCTGTTTTCTGGCCAAACCAGAATAACAGCGGCGTGCATGTCAATATTTCGGGAGCAGGCATCACTCGTTATGGCCGCAATGAACAAGCTGCCGTCAAATTGCTGGAGTTTTTGTCATCCGATAAAGCGCAAAATCTTTTTGCTGATGTGAATATGGAATATCCGGCCAACCCAAGGATTGAGGCGGATGCATTTGTTGCAGCTTGGGGTAGCTTTAAACAAAACCCTATGAATCTTGTTAGAGCCGGAGAACTACAGACCACTGCCGTGAAATTGATGGATCGTGCAGGCTACCGGTAATCATGTGCGGTGAAAGGCAACAATAGTACACCGCATAAAGTGGTAATCAATAAAACACCTTCAAATAAAATTTTTTATGCTCTGTTTTATGCTTATCGATGGATGATCAGTTGGCGTCTGGTTCCTTTTTTAGCGGCTGCATTGGTCCTGGCGCCTGTTGGCGTGATTATTTCATCACTGTTTGCGCCTGCCGATGATATCTGGCGGCATCTGCTTGAAACCACATTACCTCTTTTACTGACCAATACCTTCTGGCTTGCATTGGGAGTGGTTGCGGGTACTGCATTACTGGGTATCAGCCTCGCCTGGTTCACGGCCGTCTATGAATTTCCTGGATGCAGTTTTTTTTCCTGGGCGCTCTTATTGCCACTGGCGATGCCTGCCTATGTGACAGCGTTTGTTGCATTGGGTTTGTTTGATTTTACCGGTCCCATACAAACTACCTTGCGCACCTGGTCAGGCTCGGATTTATCCTGGTTCCCGGATATACGCAGCAGGATAGGAGTTATTGTTGTGATGACACTGGCTTTTTATCCCTATGTTTATTTATTGGCACGGAATGCGTTTTTAAGCCAGGGGAAACGTTCATTAGAAGTGGCGCAATCGCTTGGTTTAAATCGTAAACAAGGATTCTTTAAGGTTGTGCTGCCCATGGCGCGGCCCTGGATCGCTGGAGGCGTCATGCTCGTATTGATGGAAACATTGGCGGATTTCGGTACCGTCGCAGTTTTTAACTACAATACATTTACGACGGCTATTTATAAGGCATGGTTCAGCATGTTTTCCTTGCACGCGGCATCCCAGCTTGCTTCTTTGTTGATCATCATTGTTTTTGTGGTGATCGTTCTGGAGCAGCAATTTAGGTTACGTATGCGCTATGCTGAAAATAAAAGAAGTCAGCGAGCACAGCGTATTCAACTTACCGGTTGGCATAAAGGGTTAGTTATTAGTTTTGTTCTGAGTGTATTATTTTTTGCATTTTTGTTACCTGTCACGCAATTGTGTATTTGGGCTATTCAATCGTTTACACAAGATTATGATTTAACCCGTTACCTGGAATTTCTGTGGCACTCATTATCATTGTCTGGCTTGGCTGCTTTATTAATTTGCCTGGTTGTGATTACCATGGTTTATGCTACAAGGCGCTATCCCGGATCAGCTACGCGCTATGCAGTGCGTACAGCAACCATTGGTTATGCATTACCGGGTACGGTTCTGGCGATAGGTGTCTATGTGCCACTTGTCTGGTTGGATGGACAGCTCGGTGAATTAGCCCTGCGGTGGTTTCAGATTGAAACAGGCTTGTTAATTCAAGGTACGCTCATTACGATGCTGATTGCTTATTTGATACGATTTATGGCAGTCAGTCATTATCCTATTGATGGTGCCATGCAGCGGATTACACATAGTATCGATGAGGCAGCCATGAGCTTGGGTTTGCATGGCTGGGCGATGATACGGAAAGTTCATGTTCCTATATTGAAATCGGGTATTTTTACAGCGGCTACGCTGGTGTTTGTCGACGTGATGAAGGAGATGCCGATTACTCTGATGACGCGCCCTTTTGGCTGGGATACGCTGGCTGTCCGGATCTTTGAGATGACTTCGGAAGGGCAATGGGAGCAAGCCGCTTTACCTGCTGTGACGCTTGTACTGGCTGGATTGATACCGATCATATTGTTTATGCGCCAAACCGAAAAATAAATTAATGAGTACAGTATTGCTGCAACTTAATAATGTCCAACAAGCTTATGGTGAACAAGTGGTGATCCATGACTTATCCTTGCTATTGAAAAAAGGCGACATTGGCTGCTTGTTGGGTCCCAGTGGTTGTGGTAAGACAACTGCGCTACGATGTATCGCCGGTTTCGAGCCCGTGTCAGCGGGAGAAATTTTACTCAATAATATCTGTGTGAGCCGTGCTGATTTCTTTTTGCCACCGGAACAAAGACAAATTGGCATGGTCTTTCAGGATTACGCTTTATTTCCCCATCTTGATGTGGCCGCCAATATAGGCTTTGGCTTGCACCGGTTAACCAGAAAGAAAAGGGAGCGGCGTGTTGAGGAATTGCTGCATATCGTGCAATTAGCTGGTGTATCCAACAAATACCCTCATGAATTATCGGGCGGGCAACAGCAACGTGTAGCCCTTGCGCGTGCTCTGGCACCCAGACCGGATTTGTTGTTATTGGATGAGCCTTTCTCTAATCTGGATGTCAGTTTACGTGAGCGTTTAAGTATGGAAGTCCGTGAGATTCTGAAAGATCAAGGAATAACGGCTATTTTGGTTACCCATGACCAGGCTGAAGCATTTGCGATTGCCGACGAGATTGGTGTCATGTATCAAGGTGAGATTCAACAGTGGGACACTGCTTTTAATCTTTATCATCGCCCGGTAAATCGTTTTGTTGCAAATTTCATCGGCCAAGGTGTGCTTCTTCCAGGCAAAGTGATCAATGCTGAACAGATCGAGGTTGAATTGGGAATTCTAAAGGGTGAAATTCCGCCGCAGTGTAAACCGGGTTGTGATCAGTGCGGTAAGGGCTGTATGGTGGATGTATTGCTGCGCCCGGATGACATTGTGCATGACGATACCAGTCCCTTGCAGGCAACAGTTATTCACAAAGCATTCCGTGGGGCAGAGATTTTATACACATTGTGCCTTGCCAGCGGGGCTAGAGTGCTATCGTTGGTGCCAAGTCATCATAATCATGTGATTGGCGAGAAAATAGGCATCAGGCTTGAGGCTGAACATGTTGTCGCGTTTAATCAGCCAGTGTTGTGACAGCCGGTTTTTTAGCCGTCCTGTGAAAAAACCTTGCAAATTGATTTTTCTGATAACTTTCTTGAAGAAAGGGTACTTCCCTTTTAACTCTTTTTTCTATAGCATATCAAATCAGTAGTGTTAATACCTTTCTGTTGCAACTTTATTCCAAACGACCCCCGTTAATTAATCTCCGAAATAATGTTGGGGTTTACTACTCTTAAAACTGAACTATTTGAACGAGGATTATATGAGTCAGCATATTCATTATGTTACCGATGCCAATTTTGATGCAGAAGTTTTACAATCGACAACCCCCGTCTTAGTTGATTATTGGGCAGAATGGTGCGGTCCCTGCAAGATGATAGCGCCGATACTGGATGAGATTGCAAGTGAGTATGGGGATCGCCTGAAGATAGCCAAACTGAATATCGATGAGAATCAGGCAACTCCGCCCAAATATGGCATTCGCGGTATTCCAACGTTGATGTTGTTTAAGAATGGGAATATTGAGGCAACTAAAGTGGGCGCATTATCAAAATCACAATTAACGGCATTTATTGACAGTCATATATAAACCCGTTAGTCTTAGATAGACGCAATTGTGGGTTACGCAGATTTGTAAAGACCACAACCTAATTTTAATTATCCCGTCTGTAACAACTTTCCTTCCAACGTCGTTATCTTTCACGTAAGTAATCATTATTCACGAGCTTCTTCATGCGCTTATCCGATTTAAAAAACCTACATGTCACTGAATTAGTAAAAATGGCCATCGAAAATGAGATTGATGGCGCCAATCGAATGCGAAAACAGGATCTAATTTTTGCATTACTTAAAAATCAAGCGCGTAAGGGTGAAAATATTTACGGTCATGGGACACTGGAAGTGTTACAGGATGGTTTTGGTTTTTTACGCTCTCCCGATACCTCGTACTTGGCTGGACCTGATGATATTTATATTTCACCCAGCCAGATCAGACGCTTTAATCTGCATACGGGGGATTCAATAGACGGCGAGATTCGTCCCCCCAAAGACGGTGAACGCTATTTTGCACTGGTGAAAGTTGATAAAGTTAATAACGAACCCCCAGAGAACTCCAAACAAAAAATCCTGTTTGAGAATCTAACGCCGCTGTTTCCTGATGAGCGGTTGGTGCTTGAGCGTGATATTAAGGCGGAAGAAAATATTACCAGTCGTATTGTTGATTTGATAGCGCCCATTGGTAAAGGCCAGCGCGGTTTGCTGGTTGCCAGTCCGAAATCGGGTAAAACCGTCATGCTCCAGCATATCGCACATGCGATTGCGGCGAATTATCCAGATGTGATTCTGATGGTGTTATTGATTGATGAGCGTCCTGAAGAGGTAACAGAGATGATTCGCTCGGTCAGAGGGGAAGTGATCTCCTCCACCTTCGATGAATCGGCCATGCGGCATGTACAAGTGGCAGACATGGTGATCGAGAAAGCCAAGCGTTTGGTTGAGCATAAGAAAGATGTTGTCATCTTGCTTGATTCGATTACGCGGCTGGCGCGTGCTTATAATACGGTAGTGCCCGCATCCGGTAAGGTGTTGACCGGCGGGGTTGATGCAAGCGCATTGCAACGTCCCAAACGCTTTTTTGGCGCTGCCCGTAATATTGAAGAAGGGGGATCGCTCACCATCATTGCAACTGCGTTGATTGATACGGGGTCACGTATGGATGATGTGATTTATGAGGAATTCAAGGGCACTGGTAATATGGAAATCCATCTTGACCGGAAAATGGCTGAGAAACGGATATATCCAGCGATCAATGTTAATCGGTCAGGCACTCGTCGGGAAGAATTATTAATTCCTCCAGAAGTTCTGCAGAAGATTTGGGTATTACGTAAACTACTTCATCCAATGGATGATATGGATGCGATGGCATTCTTGCTGGACAAAATCAAGGCAACCAAGAATAATTCGGATTTTTTTGATTCAATGAGGCGCGTTTAGGTGTAAATTTTCTTATAGTTGCGCCTGTACGCACATTAAAGGATAATACACGGCTTTTTAATCCACCCTTTAGGGATGGTAACTGAGGATATTGGCAATGAAAACAGACATTCATCCAGACTACCAGGAGATAACCGTAACTTGCAGTTGCGGCAGTATTTTTAATACACGCTCTACTATGAACAAATCTTTGAATATTGAAGTGTGTTCACTTTGTCATCCATTTTATACCGGCAAGCAGAAGATTGTAGATACAGCGGGTAGAGTTGAGAAATTCCGCCAGAAATATGGCAGACAAGTATCTAAATAAACATCTGCTCAAAGCAATTATTTTTAAAAGATGTAATGTGGTGATTATATGGATTCGCTGCGGAGTTACATTCTAATCCCGCTGCTCTGATGACTGGATTTTTAATTGTTCTGATGATTGTGTTCCAATCCAGAATGAGATTTCTCAATAATACACAGCAAGCCAGATAGTTTCGCTATCTGGATCTGTCCATGTGACTTTATGCTTCTGATGAGAGGGGATATTAATGAAATCCCCCTCATTGAGTTGTACTGATGTTTGATTTTCAAAAGATAGCACAGCCTTTCCTTTTAAAATCACAACCCACTCATTTTTTTCCTGATCGTACCAATCAGACTCTGGCGATCTGTGACCTTTTGAAATAATTCGTTCTATCATTACCGTATTAGTTTTGACCAGAGACTCAAAGAGCTCTTTCTCTATGTTCTGCGGGATTTCTGAAAAAATATTTTGTGGTTTCATTGGGTATTGTTAGGAATCTGTCGAACTTAAGATTGATCGGCTGCGCAAATGGGAGAAGCAGTTCATATTACCCCGATTTTCCGTTGCATAGTATAACTATGCGCCTCAAAATCCGGGCGATCTGTCCTCGCTTTCCCACTTTGCGCTACGATCACTTAGATCCGGCAGACTCCTGACAGAGTTGATTTAACATTCGCAGCTTATTGTAGCGTTGATTTTTCTTCAAATAGAAACATGAATCACGAGCGGTAGAAAAGTATCCTTCAATATAATAATCGAGAGAATAAAATCATGACACAGCGAATTGCATTGGTTACGGGCGCATCAAGCGGTATTGGGAGAGCGACTGCCGAGCTTTTGGCCAAGAATGGCTTTTATGTTTTTGCCGTGGCGCGACGTAAGGGCAGGCTGGAACAGATACGCTCTGATAATATCGAGCCAATTCCGCTGGATGTTACCGATGCAGGGGCCATCACAGCGGCAATTGAACACATCGTGACGACAAAAGGCCGCATTGATGTATTGATCAATAATGCCGGCTTTGGCCAATTGGGTGCCGTTGAATGTGTTTCAATGGAGGCGGCGCATCATCAGTTTGAAGTGAATGTCTTTGGTTATGCCCGATTTATGCAAGCAGTTCTTCCGTATATGCGCGAACAGAAATCCGGGCGCATAGTGAATATTTCTTCGATTTTAGGCAAAATTGCGCTTCCTGGTTTTGGCTGGTATGCGGCATCCAAGCATGCAGTGGAGGCTTTGTCAGAATCCTTGCGGGGGGAAGCCAAAGCATTCGGGATCGATGTGACAGTGATTGCTCCCGGCTTGATCAGAACCGAATTTGCCGCCAAGCAATTTGAATTGCTCAAAACGGTCAAACATCCATTGGCTTATCAGAAAATCATACGGGGTTTGCATCACCTTTTGGCAGGCGAGCCTGAAGCGCCGGACCCGGAAATAATTGCCAGAGCAGTCGTTAAGGCAGTTACAAAACCGGTTCCTCCAGTACGACATGCGTTGCCCTGGGATTCAAAAACAGCGGTGATAGCTAGGTGGTTGCTGGGTGCTAGGTTTTTTGCCTGGGCTATTCGCCAGCAGATGAGAATTTAGATGGTTTTCACTTACGGTTTTTATAAAGTTAGAACTATGTTATAAACATCAATTAGAATTCCCCTGTTAACTGCATAGGATTAGAGGCTCCTTTTGATGGTCAAAAAAAATAGCTCAATTTCAGGTAAATTAACCTCAATCAAGCAGAAATCGCATTTCCCCCAATCTGTTTCATCCAAACGGTCAGATAGTGCCGAGAAGGCCTTATTTCCAGTCGTGGGCGTAGGTGCTTCAGCCGGGGGGCTTAAGTCGCTACAGCAATTTTTCACACATATGCCGGCCGATAGTGGTGCAGCTTTTGTGGTCATTCAACATTTGGATCCAACGCAAGAAAGTATATTGCCCGAGTTGATCCAGAAGTGTACCCGCATGAAAACCATGCAGGCAGGAAACTTGATGAAGGTGCAACCTGATTATATCTATGTTGCGCCGTCGAATAAGAGTGTAGCTATTTCAGGTGGTGTTTTAAGCTTGTTTGATTTTTTATCGCGGGACAAACCAAATTTTTCAATCGATTTTTTCTTTCATAGTTTGGCGAAAGCGCGTGGTAATTCATCAATTGGCGTTATTCTCTCGGGTACGGGCACTGATGGCACTCTGGGGTTGCAGGCGATCAAAGAGAAGAGAGGCATGGGGTTTGTTCAAGATCCTTTGTCGAGTGAATTCGACAGTATGCCACGTAGCGCTATCGAAACAGGTGTGGTTGATGTTGTCGCTCCAGTAGAATTGTTGCCGGCCAGGATCATGGATTTTCTGAAGCCCGGAGCTCGGAAACCGCTTATTTCCAGTGCCATGAGTGAGATTATGGCGCTTTTGCATCAACGGACGGGCAATGATTTTTCCCATTATAAGAGAAGTACGCTGGATCGCCGTATTGAACGGCGCATGCTGCAACATCAGATCGATAAAATTGACGATTACGTTAATTTTCTAACAATAAATCCACAAGAACTGGATTTATTGTTCAAAGAGATACTCATCAATGTGACCCATTTCTTTCGTGACCCGGAAATGTGGCAGTATCTAGAGACGAAAATCATTCCGTCTTTACTGGCAGCGAATCCCGGAGGAAAAACGCTGCGGATCTGGGTTCCTGCCTGTTCTACCGGAGAGGAAGCCTATGGATTTGCCATTCTCCTCCAGGAAGTTCTGGAGCAGAGCGAATTGCAAGATCAGTACTCAGTAAAAATATTCGCTACGGATCTTGCTCAGGATGCCATCATCAAAGCGCGGCAAGCTTTTTATCCCGCCAATATCACTCAACATATTTCATCAGAACGTTTAAACAGGTTTTTCATTAAATATGAGAATGGTTATCAAATTTGTAATGAGATACGTGAAATGGTGATATTTGCTCCGCAGAATGTTCTTACCGATGTTCCGTTTTCCAGACTGGATATCCTGTCTTGCCGCAATTTACTCATTTATCTGGATCGTGAATTACAGAAAAAATTATTGCCTTTATTTTA
>ERZ1292625.3825-Hain-H41-01um-R1-3825-length-11751-cov-29_pt1 | contig 11751 bp, 10 predicted proteins | sample MGYA00564400_ERZ1292625 | MGnify/ENA primary metagenome ERZ1292625 (study PRJEB36523, sample SAMEA6512639) | groundwater metagenome | collected 2019-01-08 | study: AquaDiva: Metagenomics assemblies of 32 groundwater samples
TAAAGCTACCAGAAGGTAATTGTCTTCTCTCAACTCTGAAGTTCATTTCATTATCACTATTATCTTTCCAATTAAGTCTCAACTGTATAGAACTTACTGGAGTAACGTTCAAGTCACTAGGTGAGTTGGGCAAAGAGGATCTAAGAACATTAACTTGAACATTTGGTGTCAAATCTCCAAACCATTCTATAGATTCATGCAACATTTGCCACTGAAAATTATATGATCCAATAACCGAAGGAGCAGTAATTAAAAAGTTGAAAGTCTTTTGCTGACCTGGAAAAATAACTTCTCCAGGATTAAGAGCAACTCTCATAGTTCCCCAATTAGTATTGTCTCTTGGATTCTGTGACCCTAAAGTATAAGACCTGCCTTCTTCCCAGGGTTGAGATCCATTATTTAATAAAGTAATAGCAACATTATATTGCTGACCAGCGATTATATTGCTCAAGGCCTGTTGACTGACAAATTGTGCATCATTATCTAAAAGAATACCCAGATTTTCTCTCATAAGACGAGTATGGCTATAAATCGAAAGATCATCTTCAGGAAGATTTATAGGTACAGTCTGACCTGGATTAGTGGATCCAGCAGGGCTAGTATCCCAACTTTGAAAATTGTGTATTTGTCCATCTAACTTATTTACATCTACAAAATTTACCCATTGTGAAACCCTTGTAAAAAATTCTCTATCTCTGTTAGTTAAAAAATTGTTTGGCACGAAAGCCCAATAAATTATACCATAAGGGATATTTTGTTGAATAAAAAAGTTCTTTATTTGACGAAGGTTAGGTATATCAGAAGTTTGCCTGGAACCAACATCAGACCTAAAAGAGTCTAATGTCACATTCTCAGCATTAAGAGCCTCAATCCATAATTGAATTTGAGCAGGGCTAAATTTAGAATAAGGCTCGGTATCTCCTATTTTTATGCCAGGTCTCCATGCGCGTAAAGCTTTGATATATTGAGCAGTCTGTGAAGCAGATTGTTGCATAGTATAACCGCATGTCCGGCAAGTTTCTCCACTAACACAAGAGCTACAGCTACTGACTATCCTTGCCCCATTAGAACCTAAACAGATAATTTCTTGTCCACCATTTAATGGTTGATCCATAAAAATAGAATCAACTCTCCCGCCAGCATTTTCCACATTAGTAATAATCTGTTGAATAGCTGGTATTGTTCTTTCAGAAGCGATGCAACTATGCCACTTGACAACATCAACTTCTATAGAAGTCTCTAATTCCCACTGCCTTAATTTTGAGAAAGCATCTACAGCAACAAGATTATCATAATTGACATTGCCACAAGTTGAAGCAGAACATTGAGGATTAGTCTTTAAGTTATGGTAAAAAAAGCCAAATCCATCTAAATTGGCTTTGACATATTCCCATGATTGAACATCAGTAAATAAATCTAGAAAATCCAAGCTACCAAAATTTGGAGTAAGAATCAATTCAGTATCTCTCATTAAAGTAGTAGCTTGAATCGGATTAGAAGGACTAGAAATATCAGTGCTATTAAATGCAGTTATAACATATTCAAAAGAAGAATTAGGTGTAAGACCTATATCAATAAACATCTCTAAATTATTGATAGAATTAGTAGACGTTGATAAAAATGAGAATTCTCCATCTGGAAGAGACCTTCTTTCAATCATAAAATTAGAGTTACTATCTCCATTATCATTCCATGTAATTCTTAATGCTGAAGAATTTAGTGCTAAAGCATGCAATTCTGTAGGTGCGAGTAATGCAGAAGAGTCTGGTGAAAAATTTAGACTGTCGCGATAAAGTAAAATAAAGATCATAAAAAGCAAGAAAATAAGACTAAATATTATCAATTCAAATCTCCTCATAAAAGATTTAACAACTCTGCGATTTATAAGGGTTATTAACGGAGCCAAACTAAGAAATATATAAATCTTTATATATCAAATTTTATTCATCTAAGAGTAGAAAATGATAAAAGAAATTACTCTAAAAATTATTATTCTTATTTTATCAGTTACAGTATTGGGTGTATTTTTCCAAACAGATAATGATGAAAATCCAAGTCTTATTGAAAAAATATCCGCTGGACCATTAAGTGCTCCAGTAGGAAATTCTTCTAAACCTTGCGGTTACAATAACATAACTACTGTCTTTCAAAATCATGGAATGCCTGCAAGATCGTCTATAGAAGAAATAGAAAAAGTTGATCCAAGACATATAAGTCTATTTATTTATAACAGAATTTTAAATAAAACTGAACTTTATATTTATGATATTGGAAATGATTCTTTACTCAATACTCAAGATGACAGAGGATTTCTAATAGATTCTATTTACGGAAACGAAACTTATATTCACCCCATAATATCAGCACCGAACATTAATACAATAAACAGCACATTATATTGGGTAAAGCCAATTAAATCAGGAAAAAAAGAAATAAAATCTTGCACGTTAACATCTCAAGGTTGTACTAACACAAGAATATTATCGACAATTAGTAGATACATAAAACTGCAATCAATTGCTCCAACAGTTACACAAAATAGAATCCATATAGCATATGAAGATGTATATGATGTTCCTACAATTCCAATTCCAAGAACATCATCTTATGTTTCTTGCTCATTACAACCAGGAACAAGAGATAATTGCAACGGAAAAATAGAAGATTTCGTAGTTCACTCAAGTTACAGATACTTGTTCTATAGAAATCTAAGGAATATAGGATTTGCATCCACAGTAGAACCAGATCCAGGAAACGAAACCTATATTTTTGATATTAACTTGCCAAACCCCAGGATAGTAAGCTTACCAATTGGGCTAGATATTGATTCAATTCACTCATTAGGATACCCACCAACACTAATGGCAATTTACCAAGATTATATCAATCCAAATAGTATTGAAAGCATTGCTGTTGCAGATGTAAACATGGGTACGATAACGACACTTGATAGCCTAGATTATACACTTTCAGATCAAGGATATTATCCAGATCTCGTTGATCTTCCATCTCCCGGTAATCTTGTTGTGGTGTATAACTCTAACTCTGGACTCATAGCAGAAAAACCACTATTACCTGCCAAAATAATCTCAAACAGAGTAGACATAGCCCCAAAAGCAGTCTTTTCGGATTCATCAATATTAGGATTCATGTCTGGAAGATCAACTGTTGTCAAATTTGACTGTTCACCTTAAAAAACTACTTCTTCTTTGTTAATTCTCTAATTTTATCAAATATAGATTTTTTTTCATCAAGATTTTGCAGTTTCTCAAACAATTGCTTTTGTTCTCTAGAAAGTTTCTTAGGAGTCACAACTTCTACAATAATATAAATATCTCCCCTTTCATTGCCATTAACATCTGGAGCACCTTCATCCCTGAGTTTAATATGAGTACCAGATTGTGTACCCGATGGAATCTTTATAGTAACATCTTTTTGTAAAGTTGGAATTTTAATTTCACAACCTAGTGCAGCCTGACTAAAAGTTATTGGTAAATTTAAGTAAAGATCATTGCCATCTCTCCTAAAAATATCGGAATCATCAACTTCTATATTTATATATAAATCTCCAGAGGCACTTCCATTTTCATATTCTCCTTCATTTAGAACTCTTAACCTAGAACCATTATCAACTCCAGCCGGAATATTAGCAATAATTTTTTTAGTTGCTTCAACATGGCCAGTACCTTCACATGATTTACAAATCTCAATAGGAATCCTACCTAGACCATTACATTCGGAACAAACACCAACCTGCATAAAACTACCAAATGGAGTACGAGTAGATTTTCTGACTTGCCCAGAACCATGACAAGTTTCACAAGATTCTAATTCCTTATCTTCAGCACCAGTACCATCACAATCAGAACACTTATCTTTCTTTCGTAATCTTAATTCTTTTTGCACACCACTCATTGCTTCATCAAAAGTTAAGTTCAATGAAACTTGCAAATCTCTTCCCCTCTTATTCCTTGATTTTCTATTTCCACCAAAGAAACTTTCAAAAATTGATCCACCGAACAAATCTTCAAATTGTGAAGAGTCAAAATTTCTAAATATGTCTTCAGAAGAATATCTCTGCTGAAAACCATCCTTTCCAAAAGAATCATATTGTTGACGTTTCTGTTTATCTGAAAGAACAGCATAAGCTTCTGAAACCTCTTTAAATTTAGATTCAGCATTAGAATCTTTGTTCACATCCGGATGATATTTCTTAGCTAATTGTTTATAACTTTTTTTTATCTCTTCATCAGAAGCATTCTTACCAACACCCAATATTTTATAATAATCATCTGCCATTAATAATCCCTAAGGAAGAGACTCTAATCTTCTTCCTCATTATTAACAACTTCAGCATCTATTATGTTATCTTCTTTCTTGCCATTTTTATTTAACTCATGGTCTTTAGCTTGTTTTTCTTCTTTTTTGGCTTTATCATAAAGTTTAGTTGAAGCATCATGCAACTTCTTATTAAGTTTTTCCATTGTAGACTTTATCGCATCGACATCTTCCTCATGTAATTTCTTCTTTAAGTCTTCTTTTTCACTCTTTATTTCTTTAATATCATCTTCACTTATTTTACCTTCAAATTCCTTCAAAGATTTATCTATGGTATAAACCAAAGAATCAGCCTGATTTCTAATTTCAGCTTTCTCTTTTTTCTTTTTATCCTCTTCAGCAAAATCTTCAGACTCCTTTCTCATACGTTCAACTTCCTTTTCGCTTAATTTATTCTCTGCAGTAATTTTAATCTTCTGTTCTTTTCCAGTTCCCAAGTCTTTAGCAGATACATGAATTATACCACTAGCATCAATATCAAAAGTAACCTCAACTTGAGGAACTCCTCTAGGTGCAGGAGGAATGCCGACTAAATCAAAACGACCGAGACTCTTATTATCTGATGCCATTTCCCGTTCACCTTGCAAGACATGAATAGTTACAGCACCCTGATTATCTTCAGCAGTAGAAAATACTTGAGATTTTTTGGTAGGAATAGTTGTATTTCTCTGTATTAAAGCAGTTTTAATTCCCCCAAGTGTTTCAATACCTAAAGTCAAAGGAGTAACATCCAGTAAAAGTATATCTTTAACTTCTCCAGCCAAGACTCCCCCTTGTATAGCTGCACCATTTGCAACACATTCCATTGGATCAATTCCACGTTCAGCCTTTCTTCCTAAAATGTTCTCCACAAAATTTCTAATTACGGGCATTCTAGTAGGTCCGCCAACTAAAATAATCTTATGAATATCTTTTATATCTAATTTAGCATCCTTAATTGCATTCATTAAAGGTTTTCTGCACTTCTGGACAATAGGATCAATTAACTCTTCAAGCTTTGCTCTTGTCAAAGTAATTTTGAAGTTCTTTTGTTTATGAATAAATGGTAAGTTAATCTCCGATTCTGTAACTGTGGACAATTCTATCTTAGCCTTTTCAGCAGCTTCACGAACTCTCTGAACCGCAGTTTTATCTTCATTTAAATCAACACTGTGCTCTTTTTCAAATTCTTTTATGATATAGTTAATAATTGTAGCATCCATATCATGACCACCTAATTGGGTATCTCCAGAAGTAGATTTAACTTCGAATATTCCATCTCCTAACTCCATAATTGTAACATCTAAAGTTCCAGCGCCCAAATCAAAAACAAGTATTTTAGATTCCTTATCTTGTTTATCTAATCCAAAAGCTAAAGCAGCTGCAGTAGGTTCGTTTATAATTCTAACAACTTCTAACCCTGCAATCTGACCTGCATCTTTAGTTGCCTGTCTTTGATTGTCATCAAAATAAGCTGGAACAGTAATAACTGCCTTGTTAACTTTCTCTCCTAAGAACTCTTCAGCATCACGTTTTATCTTCTGCAATATAAATGCAGATATTTGTTGAGGAGAATATTCTTTTCCATGAACATTATATTTAAAATTAGTTCCCATTTTTCTTTTAGCACCATAAACAGTTCCTTCTGGGTTCGATATTGCCTGTCTGCGTGCAGGTTCTCCAACTAAAACAGAACCATCTTTTGTAAATGCTACAAAACTAGGAAAAGCTTTTCCATAAAGAGAAGCTCCTTCAGCACTAGGAACAATAGTTGGACGTCCAGCCTGTAAAACTGAAGCAGCACTATTCTGCGTCCCAAGATCAATACCAATTATTTTTTCCTTACCGCTCATTTTCTAATTTCCCCATTTGAAACTCTTACTTTAGCAACTCTAAGAATCTTATCTCCAAGAGAATAACCCTTTTGAATTTCTTCAATAACAGTTCCTTCCGATTTATTTGAAGAAACCATCTCTATAACTTCATGTTTATATGGGTCAACACTATTACCTTCCGAGTCAAAAGGTTTTATCCCCTCTTCCCGAAGAATTTTATGAAAACGACTGTGTACCATCTTAATTCCAGTCTTAACTTCTCCATCTTGAATCTTTTCAAGAACACTTAAAGCTCTATCTAAATCATCAACAATATCAACAAACTTAACAAGAACTTTAGCGATAGCAACTCTTGCAAAATCTTCTTTTTCCTTTTGAGAACGTTTCACATAATTTTCAAAATCGGCCTGAAGACGTTTAAGACTATTTTCATAATCCTCTATAACCTTAGTCTTCATCTCAATATCATTTTTAAGTTGATCTTCAAATTCATTAACATCTTTTTTAACTTCTTGTTTTATATCCATTTTTATCATTTTAAGCAAGTTATGTTTACTTAGAGTAAACATAGAATATATCAAATAAACACCTATTTAAATCTTTCGATTTCTTAGATTTTGAGTAAATAACCTTAAATACTTGTTTACCTTAACTCAACAGAGCAAAAATGATTTATGAATTTAGAAAAGTAACCTTAATAAAAACAAGGAAACCTCAAAAAAAAGATCTGAATGCTGACCTTCAATGGTTTTCAGAATCTCTTGGACTGTTCTCTCAAAGAGATAAAGAAAGATCATGTTTCAGAATTTTTGTCGAACTCGTTAAATCAGCTAGAAGAAAACAATTATTGAGTTCAGATGAACTAGCAACAAGAACTAATCTAACAAGAGGGACAATTATCCATCATATATCACATCTTATAGAATCAGGATTAGTTGCTCAACATGAAAATAAATATATGCTAAGAGTTGAGAATTTAGAAACACTAATGGAAGAACTACAAAGAGACCTGCAAAGAGTCTTTGAAGACCTAAAAACAATGGCACAAGAATTAGACGACCAATTAGGCTTATTAAAAAGAGATAAAAAATCTTCTAGAGTAATCTCTGATTAAACACTTACAGCTTTCTGTCCACCAATTAAGACATCAGCGGTTATCTTGTCTAATAAAACAGATTGACCTTTCTTAAATGGGCCTATAGATTCCCCATCCATACCAACAAAAGATTCTACATCATCTGTAATAATTAAAGAGGTATTATTTACAACAGAAGACTCATTAATTAAAAGCATAGAAATTAATTTGTCAGTTTGTTCAATAGAAGATAGCAAACCATCAAACAAATCTTTTTCAAATGGAAACATATTTTCAAAATCTCTTTTCATAACACTTGTTTCATTAGCTATAAAAACTAAATTTAGAATTTTCTTCTTTCTCCTAAGCATTAGTTCCTTAAAAAGAATCATTGAGTTTTCATACTGTTTCTTATCTCTAATTATGTCTTCTGCAAAAAAATCACCTTTACTAGTTATATTACGCTTGTTTTCATGAATCAAATTAGAAAAGTCTTTGATGAAATCAGAAGATATTTTCTGAAGAGAGTCATTAGTCTTTTCCTTACGTAAAATCTCATATAATTCCTCGTATTTTAACATAAGTAAAAAACCGATGCAGATGTTATAAATATGATGTTGCTAAAAAAACAATCATTCAGTTATAAAAACAAAGTCTTTCTCAACAACTGTCTTCCCATAAATGTCTTGCCTTTAAGACCATCTTTCTCAATAAATCTCTTATTTGAACTTTTAAGATGATCTCCTTCATAAAATAAAACTGGTACTGAATGGGATGTATGACTTTTAGCACGACAAGAAGTAGTATGGTCTGAAGTAACTAAAAGTCTAAAATTAACAGATAAACTTCTCAAATATCCAAAGAATTTCTTATCTATTAATTCTATAAATTTAACTTTTTGAAAAGGTTTATTATCATGCCCTGGTAAATCAGTTTCTTTAAAATGGATATAAAAATAATCTATAATTTCAGAATTGGTTTGAATCATCTCAACAGATTTTGTTATTGCTCTATCTAAATTTTGCTCAACATGGTTATAAAAATCTTCTTTTTCCATCGAAGGCATATTAAAAGATGAAACTCTCATTCCAAAAACTTTAGCAACCCCTATTTCCAAAGGCATATATCCAAAACCAATCCACGAACCACGCAACTTATAATCCTTAATCAATCCTATACCAGCATCTCTACATAAAAGAAAATTAGCTGGAAAAAAACCCTTCTTCTTACGAATTATGTTAATAGGATGGTTCTCAAGAATAACATAACTTTTACGGATAAAAGTATTCAACAAATCAGAGGTTAATCTAGACTTATTACTATTATCCTTCGGCTTGGAAAACTCCACAATCTCGCCAGCATTCTCAACAGATAGCCCATCACTATAAGAAGGATCAACATTAGTTACCTTATCTGAAAAAACGCCCCTAAAAACAAGAACACCTCTGTGCCCTACAGTATGAATTAACTCAAACTTAAAAGGTAATTTTAATTTAGAATTAACTGCTTCAGCAAGTTCAATAGCTTCTTTATTAGTTAAAGTTCTTCCAGCTCTTCTATCGATCAGCTTCATATTGTTTAAATTATCAATAGTTGCAAAATTAATCCTTAAAGCTAAATCTCCTTCATTCAAATGAATTCCAGCTCCAATAGACTCAAGTACTCCCCTAGAATAATCTCTAAAGTCTGCCCCAAACAAAGAAACTAATCCACTAGAAGACTGAGGCGCAATACCCTCAGCTATAGGAAAACAATTGTATATATCTCCCCTAGAAGCAAAATAATCTAAATTTGGAGTTTTTGAATATTCAAGAGGAGTTTTATCATTAAGTTTAGAACAAGGCTCATCTGGAGCACCATCAAGAATTACAAAAATGCCTTTCATTTAATTAAGATATATAAAAAACTTATAAACCTTATCAACACTAAAATATCATGTTTAAGCTATTAAAAGATAAACTAAAATCATTTTTTGGCAAATCCGAGACAAAAGAGAAAAAAACAGAAAGTGTAAAGAAAAAGAGTGTCAAAGAAAAGAAAACCAAGAAAAAGGAAAAAAATGTTAAAGAAATAAGGAAAATAGAAAGTCTAGAAGCAGAAGTATCAAATGAAGAAATAGAATCTGAAATAAAGGAAGAACAAATAGAAAAAAAGGGTTTCTTATCAAAGATAGTAAGCAAATTCACAAATACCAAAATAACTAAAGAACAAGTAGAACAAATATTTGAAGAATTAGAAATAGTCTTATTAGAAAGTAATGTTGCTCTAGAAGTAGTAGATAAAATAAAGAGTAATTTAATAGAAGACCTCATCGGGCAGGAAGCAAAAAGTAAGGATATCAAAAACAAGATAATTGAATCTATAAAAAAAGCAATATCTGATGTCTTAATTGACTCACCTGATTTAATTAAAGAGATAAAAGACAAAGAGGGCACTTACACTATTCTCTTCTTTGGAATTAACGGGACTGGAAAAACAACTACAATAGCCAAAATAGCAAATCTTCTAAAAAAGAATAATATATCTTGCGTGCTGGCAGCTGCAGACACCTTTAGGGCAGCGGCAATAGAACAACTAGAAATTCATGCAAATAATCTTAAAATTCCTATAATAAAAAGCCAATATTCAACAGACCCCACTTCGGTGGCTTTTGACGCAAAAGTATATTCGGAAAAAAACAAAATAAAATGTTTGCTAATAGATACAGCAGGGAGAATGTATACAAAAGATAATTTAATAAAACAAATGGAAAAATTAATTAGAGTAATAAAGCCAGATAAGAAAATATTTATCGGGGAATCAACAGCAGGAAATGATATAATTGACCAGATAAAAACATTTAATGAAGCTTTAGGGATAGATGGGATAATATTAAGTAAGTCAGATATTGATGAAAAAGGTGGAACAGCATTATCAGTTTCCTATATCACTAGCAAACCAATCTATTTCTTAGGCATTGGCCAAAAATATGAAGATTTAAAACAATTCAATAAAAAAGAAATTCTAGAATCCTTGGGTTTAGATTAACTTGTTATCTATAGCCTATGATTTCAGCACCAGCATTATAGTTCTGAGTTATTCTAGCTGGTAAGTTTACGATCAAACGCCGATCATTAGTAATTGGAAACCACATATTCTCTGAATTAACCACCGCTGCACCATTATTATTATTATCTACAACCAAAAACTTCTGCGCATGACCTTCGGGAGTGGAAATTGTGTAATGGATGATTCCGCTATTTCCACCATTAGATCCTCTTGAAGCCCAAACATAAACAAGAACTTCCTTAGCACTCGATGGAACAACAGATGTACCATAAGAATGAGAAGCAGTTTGAGGATTATGAACTCCTGATCCATCTGGGAAAGAAAGAGCAGGAAGAGGCTGACTAACCGCAGTCCATCCTCTATCTGATTTATCTCGCTCTACAACAAACATTCTTCCACCTAAACCAGAAATCTGGCTATTCACACTATTGCTCCAAGCAGTTAAACTCTGACCAATATTAGTAAGTTGTATCTCCCCATCTGAATGACCCATATTCTGCGGATCATTTCCCCCATAAGCAATAACAATACCAACTAAAACAATCATCCCAATAATAGCAAATAAATGTCTTTTTTTTATTTTAATTCTTAATTCCATCAAACACCTGATAAAATGAAATAACTTTAATTAATAAAGATATCGTTTAAAACGGATTGATTTTCTAGTTCTTTGAAATTGCTCCTCTTTTAAAAGAGCTTAAAATTGAAATAAATGCAACAGCAATTCCTGCAACAAGAATCACAAAGACCATCCAGAATATAATTTTTATTTCAAACTTTTTCTCTTCATTTGAAGGTTGTAAAAGTGGACCATCTTCTTCAGATAAATAAACAAAAAGCAAATCTGAAGTCAACTTATTGTTTACCAAATTAGTCTCAAAATAAAGCTCTATATCATCTCCTTCAAATAATTCATCAAAAAAATAATCAAATTTTTCATCTATAATAAAATCAATAGAAATCTCATCTCTTATAAACTTTCCAGAAACTAAAGTAACCTCATCATCAAAAAATTTATCTTTTTCAAACACTTTGATTTCTAAATCACTGCTATAACACCCATTACCATTAACATACACTGAAACAGTTTCCCCAAGTTTTGTAGCAGTATGGCTCAAAGAAATGGATTTAAGTTCACAATTAGATGGACTCAAAGAAAAAATATTTGAAGGCTTGCTTGGTTTGAAAGAATCTGCGGGCTGTTCAAATTCACTATCTAAAAAGACCTGTCTTCCAGTAATCTCATGAAATATTTCATCATAAAGAAAAAAAGTAAATGAACTAACGAAAACCAAAAAGACAATAAATGCTATCAAAACACTCTTTTCCATAAACTATCGATGAAAAAGAAGTTTATAAGGATTATTAAAATTAGTATTCTAAATCTATGATTTAACAACATCTAAGTTATTAACTAACCCCTTAAATCTCCTATGCTTTCTCACAGAATGAACTATTACTATCATTACAATAATT
>ERZ1292625.3827-Hain-H41-01um-R1-3827-length-11736-cov-6_pt1 | contig 11736 bp, 21 predicted proteins | sample MGYA00564400_ERZ1292625 | MGnify/ENA primary metagenome ERZ1292625 (study PRJEB36523, sample SAMEA6512639) | groundwater metagenome | collected 2019-01-08 | study: AquaDiva: Metagenomics assemblies of 32 groundwater samples
CTAGTCCAAAGGCGAGAATCATTCCCCAAGCCAACTTGAACTGAACCCTAACTCGTCGTTTCATTGGATCTTCCGGCCATGCGGTGGGACATCTCATCAAATTCCCCCTCCATGCGGCTTGGACTCGAACCAGACCGGAGAGGATTCGAAGCCCCTGCACTTCGGTTGTTCCCTTGGGCAACGGCAAAGGCTTGCATCTGTGCCAGAGCCAGACTGTCGTGGGTTTGGGTATGAAGCTCATGGAGCATCTGGACAATAAACGGCACGCGCTGGCCGGTCTCGCTTTTGGCCCACTTCCGGTGCTCACGGGCATGAATCGTATGATCGTCAATGGAGGGGCGAACCCGAGGAAGTTGGACACCCTGAGCCGCAAGGGCTTGCTGGGCTCCCTCGGGGTTCATTTGAACCATCGTCAAGAGGGCTGTGATCTCGTCTGGGGGTAGCGCCTGAAGGGTCGTGTTCTGGGCGAGGGCTTCAAATTGCTCGTTCTCCATGATGGCGTTCTTGGTATCCAGTGCCATGGCAGGCGTGAGGTTGGTGCGCCCATAGGCTTCCAAGAACTTGTAGCGGACCTCCGGGTCACGAATGTCAATCACTCCAAGTGCCGCGAGTTGTTCCATTTCTGCCCGGTCCATCATGGTTGAACGAGGCATCGAAGAGACCGCCTCGGGAGCCACGTCCACATGGCCTTGAAGGTCTGCCCCCAAGAACTTCTGAACCTCCCAGCTCCCATCCCGACCCTGAATCCGAAGCAGCCGCTCTTCCGTGGCGTATTCCCGGAAGATTTCGAGGGCCTGTCGCGCCCATTCTGCCCATGCGGAGGACCAGAGGATGAACATAGGCCCAAACCGGCTCATGGCTCGTTCTTGGAGGAGTTGAAGGGCAATCCCTGCCGAGACGCCCTCTGGTCGTGAGCCTTTGATAACCTCAAAGGTTGCGGCCAGTTCTTCAAAAGATTGTTCGATCCGGTCCAAGTAGTTGATGAGCCCCGCTGGGAGACCTTGCCCAGGAATTCGCTCTGGTTTGGCGGGAGAAGGGCCTAGTGGGTTATAACGGATGATCTGTCCTGGCTCCCCAGTCGTCTGAGAGACGTTCGCACCCTCGGGCATGAGCCACACAGGGTTCGCGGTTCTCATCAAGATCATTTCCACCAAGGATTCAAGCCGATTGTGCTTGGCCGCGACCAACGCAAGGTCATCCGCTACGGTCTTTGGAAAGGCAGAGCCCGGCACGAGCTTCTGAGGGAAGAAGACGTAGTTAAGAAATGGAGTCGAGGTGCCGTCAGGACGCCGAGCCCGATAGGGCAAGGGACCGGCATGAGCCACCAGTTGCCGATTCAAGATAATGGCCAGCAACCCCTCGGGATAGGTGCTATCGGGGAGCTGAGAGTACCACTCTTCGGTCACCTGTGAGCGTTGGAGGGTCTTCCATTGTCCCATTCCAAGTGGCCGAGTCGTGGCGGTATCGTCAATGTGCCCCGCGAGGGAGGGGAGCGATTCACTATACAGTTGTCCTTCGCTTGAGGTTGAATCCACATGAAGGTTCTCTGCGAGGTTGGGCCATCGAGCCTTTGCCTCTGCCAGTGGCACTCCCTTGACTCGGAGGACGGCCCGCTGCTTCTGCCAGTTTGTGATTGAAAGGTCGAAGAGGAGTTCAAACAAGGAAACCACATCGACATACATCTTTCCCCGTGGAAAGTCCTGTGTCAGTGGAGCCCCAGTCTCATCGACGGCTGGAGAGAAGAGCTGGCCCCCACACTGCGGGCATTGTTTGTTCTGGTCAGGAAGCTGCGTGGCTTGGCATTGCACACACTGCTCCAATGGCACAGGGACCATTCCGTGGATGGGGTCTGGATCGTATCCCGTTTCAAGCCAGGCCCCTCCGGTCAGCCCATTCCAGGTCGCCAAGGACTGCCGTTGGACTCGGAGGCCAACCTCCTCTTCCACGACTTCAATGACTCGACCTGCCACATCGGCTGCGGCACGGTCTTCAGCTTCATCGGTGCCAGGACCGAAGGTGAGAAGCGGCTCAATGCGAGCCAACACAGACATCACCGCATCCATAGTAGACGCGAACAAGTTTGTCACGGGACGTGGAGTTCTCCGGCGAATAATGGAGGGACGCCAGCGATTCAAGGTTCTATCAAACACAATCCACTGATGCCCTCGGTAGAAGAGAATGTTGCGCCAAGCCGTGCGGATCGTGCCTTCGCGGCCTCGGCTCCATTCGGTGAACCGCTCGCGGACGAGGCTTCGGATGGCGTCGTGATCGTCGTAGGGGTTCGGGGGAGAACTGGATTGAGGTGTAATCTCAGGCATCGGTCAGTCGATTCTTTCTGGCAACCTGTGCATCGGCTTCCCATTGAGCCAACAGGGTGTCTTTCTCGGGTTCGTCAAGGTGGAGTTCGTCGCTCAACCAAGCGCGGAGCCACTCTCCATAGGTGCGAGTGAACCAGTAGGCGTACCGATCCCAGGCCGTATCGATTCCTGTGATCGTAGTGGCATCCGGGCGCAGCATCATCGTATCAGCGTGACAGGGGGCTCCAACCTGCGGGCAACACTCGGAGCAATAGCAGATGCCCACAATGGTCCCCACCAGACAACTGACCTGAGCATAGAGCGTAGTTGGGTCGGGCCACAGAATGATGGTCGAGGCCTCCACGGGATGTCTCGTGGACCTCCAGACGAGGGTTCCACAGTCTATACAACGGCCTGCGGTTGGAGCGGCTTGGAGGACTCGGGCGCTTGAAGAGGCCATTAGAGGACTTCCCCAATCTGAGTGAACTCGGGATTGTTGAGCAGCTCATCAACCTCTCGTTGCAAGGCTTCGCGGGCAGGGGAAGTCTCCACAGGAGTCACAGGATGGGCTCCTGCCTTGAGACGAAGCAACTGGTCCACCGCCACCTCGGCTCGCTGCCGCTCATGCTTCAGTTCGATTTTGAGCCATTGAATCTCGGCTTCCAGATGTCGAAGGAACTCTGTTGACGGACGAAACATAAGTCGCTCCTTAGTTTCGGCAGTTCACGATAGTCCACCACGCAATTTGGCTCTTCCCCAAGATTGGATAGATCACTTCAACGACCCACAGTGGGTAGGGGATGGCTGGCACGTCCGCTTTGTCTGTGGCCACCCAGATCACGACCAGAACTCGTCTGTGTCGGCCCCAAGGACGGCCAACTCTCGCTCTGCCTCTTGCTGGGTCCGCACTCGATGAATAGCCCATGCATGGCGGAGAGAGCTTCGGTCAAAGCCAGGGGACTCTTGCAGTAACCCCTGCTCAAACTCCCGGCGCTCCTGCCACTCAGGGTCTTCGAGCGTGGATTCAGGAGGCTCTGAGAACGGTCGGCGTCGGAGCTGTTCGAGATCCACAACGGCATCCAGCAAATCATCATGCACGGATTCTTTGGTCAGTCGAAACCGCTCCGCCTCGTCCAAGAAGTCCTCCAAGGCAGGCAAATCGCTTGCCAACACCAACCGGCCACTCATCCACCGAGGTTCTAATGCCCGGATGCGGATGTTCTTGCCAATTCGGGTGTCTCGTTCAAGAGCAAGGGCCGGAAGATGGAACCCTCGACGGTCTCCCTCCAACCGGAGGAGGCGAAGGTAAATCTTTTGAAAGCCAATGGCCTCAATGCCGATCATCCGAATCCCAGGCGTCCGAGCCCACATCTCGTAAAGCTGGTCAATGACCTGGCTTTCGGTCCACTTCCCCCGGCGCAAGTCGAGGAGGTATTCGACTCCATCCCGTCCGAAGCCCCCCACCGCAATGGCCGTGTAGTCTGCCCAGGCTTTCGTGGAGATGGCCGGGTCGACGGTCATGGCAATCCAGAGAGACCCAAGAGGGGGCAGTTCTCGCCGTGGGTGGATGAAGGGAAGGATGGCCTTACGGGGGAACACGGTGGTCTCTTCGTCCATTGGGTCCAAGAGGCGTTGGGCCGCAAACACGGAGGCTCCCTGTGTGGCTCGCTCCTCCTCCAGTCGCTCCAGAGACCACCGCTCGGGGAAGGTTGGGATTCGTTCTCCTTGGGCTCCAATATCCCAGACCGCCCGCCGATAGAACCCTAGCGGGAGCCCGTGCTTGCCCCGCTGCTCTTGGAGCCACGCATAGAGGTCCGCGTAGTGCCAAGGCGTTCCTACGATGTCCTGTGTGGCTTCAGGCTCCATTAATCCTTGAGCCGTTCGCCACCACAAGATCGTCCGAAGCAACTGATCTCTGGTTTGGGAGTTCTCCAGGCCAACCAAGTCATCAAAGACCGCGTGGTCGTAGTGCTTAGAGGTCAACTCGCCCTCGACTCCAATGGTCTCCACGGTGGCTTCTTTGGCTCGACGACTCCGCTTCACGGTGATGGCCGCGTTCGTCCACTGCTCAGCTTGCGTGGCGGGGTTGGCAAAGAGGATTTCAGGAAAGAGGGCGATGAGCTGCGGGTCAGCCAGATGCGCCTTGATTTCCCGCAGCATGGATTCAGCGTTCTGAGCTTTGTTGGAGGCAATCAGGATGCGAACATCGGGATTCTGTAAGATGCGTTGGATACTTCGAGCCACGGTGATGAGAGAAGTCTTGAAGAAGTCACGGGGAAGGAGATAGAGATTCTTGGCGTAGGGGGTGGTCTGAACCTGCTCACAGAGCGGGCGGTGGAAGCCCTCGGTCATGTCTCGATACCCCAGGATGTGCTTGGCAAAGGGGAACAAATCCGCCTGCACAACCTGGCGAAGGGCTTCCTTGGTGGCTCGATCCAAGCCAGGGGTCTTCACGGTTCGTGAACTTGGGTGGTCAGTGAACGTGCCAGGATGACACCTTTTTTACTCTGCTGCGGTGTATGGAAAACCCGACTCCTGCACAGACCTAAGAGGAAACGGGACTCCGGCTGACCTCGATCACTCTGACTACAATGTAGTCGAGGCATGACTACAATGTAGTCAAGACGTGGTTGAGCTTCAGGTCGGATCATTTGGGCTCAGGGCTTGCGCCCCACTACTCCCTCATAGGTGTCGGCATCGGGATTACCTCGGCCTGAGACTTGAGGCGACACACCCGGAAGCTCGGCATGAAACGTGCTGAAGGACCGTAGCCTGCTCAGGATGTGTCGCTCTCAAGCTCGGCGCCGTAGTCTGCTCAGGAGGCTGGGAGGGCGGCGCCGTCGCTCTCACGCTCAGGCTCAGGGCTTGAGATGGACTCTAGGGCCTGAGGCTCTAAGCCTGAAGGGAGAGCGGCGCCGAAGGGGGCTGAGGGTGAGAGTGTGTCGGCGCCGGAGGGGAGAGCCAGGCGCGCACGGGCTGAGGGTGAGAGCGTCCCCGTGACGGTGGCCAGGAGAGCCCGCCACTCCTCTGGTGAGCTCGGGGCGTCCTGGGTGGCTGCGAGGATGGCGTGGCGCTCAATGTATCGGAGTGGACGCCCACCTTTGAGCAGGAAGAAGTAAGGAAGCGGATTGTTGGTCTTGCGGGCGATCAGGCGCAAGTTCGCCTCATCTCCGTCCCATTGCCGCTCCAAGACTTCCCTCACGGCCTCTTCGAACTCCGGACGGCTCTCCCGCCACCTCAGCGTGGTCTTGTAGTTGATCCCACAATGCTGGGCTGCAAGGTAGAGTCCCCCCTCACACTTCTCAAGCTCCTGCAAGTAGTGTTCCTCAACAGGGGAGAGCATCGAGCATCTCTTTTTCTTGTGAGACGTGAGAAAGGGTAACCGGGTTAAAAGCCAAGCCTAAGCCTAGGTCTATCAAAGGTCTAAGCTCTAAGCCTAGAGCTCTAAGCTTCGTGTCGTAGGCTTCCCTCAGTTCCAGTATAGCAGGGTTCTGGCACCTTCTATGCAAATGCAAGATTCAGGCTGAGAGGATTTGCATTGTGCAAAAGGGTGGCGGGCAGTTTGCACGGATAGGCTCAGAGATGCCTAAAGGTTGAGCAGTGTAACTAGTTGATTCGGTTGGCTTGTGTCTAGAGGGAGACACTTTGGAGGGTTGGCGCACCATTTGCACCTTTTGACCGTGGACTCCTGAAAGGAGCTAAGAAATGACCAAAGGAGAGCGAAGGAAAGCCAGGAAACAGGCGCGGGCGGAAGGCAGGCCCTACAAGTCCACTGAGCCTCCTATTGATGACCGGGGGCCACAGCCTCACGAGTTCACTGAGACGCTGAAAGGTCGTCTCGCGTTAGACAGGTGGGCGGACCGTTACGATGCCCTGAATGGGGCACCAGAATCGGACTACGACCGATGACCGCGAGGCGGATGAACCAGCCAACGCCGGGGCCGAACGGACGCGAGGCCGAGCGGAGGGCGCGATGAGCCGAATGAGTGACGACGAGATCAGAGACGGCAGGGTCTACAATGGCTTTGACTATGAGCTGCAAGTCTGGGTGGTCAACGGGGTCATTCAGCCGGTTGGTCTAGGCAAGGCTCTGGCGGGCCAGTCCATCTACGCCGTGGACGGGGCTGAGGAGAGATCAACATGATGGGAGCTGCCTATAGGACCAAGAAAGCCCTTAAAGCCAGCATCGGGCAGAGTCTCCGGTATGTTGAAACCTCACTCTTCGGGCCTGAGTACAAGGACAATGGCTCGTTCTGTGTGGTTGGTCCATCTCCATACAAGCGTGTCTGGTTCGCCGAAGTAACCATGAAGGACGGGCTAATCGCCAAAGTGAAGTGAACGACAAGTGGTTATGCCGTCAACCATGACAGGAGGGTCGAGATGAGCCAGCATAGAGCCAAAACGTGCGGGTGCTGCATGGAACCTGTTAGAGATGACGAGGAGTCGGACTTGTGCTCCGAGGCCACGGGAGCGAACAACGGCATCGCGTGGGTAATTATCTACTACCCCGTCCACGGCATCGCGCCGGAGATGAAAGGCGAGGTTGAGACCCTAACAGAAATGCACGATGGCCGGTGCGATTTCTGCGGGTGTAGGATCGCACCAGAAGGCTACTGTGGCTGTGAGCCAGGAAGCCTCCGGGCGTTATTTGCCAATCAAGGGTAAAAGGTGAACACGACTCGTGCCTCTGTGCGCCTCACTCTCTCCCATGCCCTGTGGCGACAGGTCAAGGCTCAAGCGGCTTTAGCTGGCCTCACAGTCCGGGAGTGGGTGGAGGATCGGTTGTGGGAGGCTGTGACGACCAAAGGAGGGTTAAGTCATGGGTTGGAGAAACCACGCCCCTCGTAGGTTATCTTGACTAGGCCCCTATCCACATTTGCATTATTTCCTTGACAAGGCTCGACAAGGCAGCGTATGTTGCTTGACAAGAAAGGACACTAACATGAGCAAACTGCTACTCCCTGGGCCTTTTCTAGCGCGAGTAAGGTTTCCTGGGTGTCCGGAGTGTTGGAGAGCAGGTCTTCCCGACAAAAGGGGCCAATCTCACCCTCCTTGTTCCAACCCTAACCTTAACCACGCTGGCATCTGGCAGGAAGGCTCACCAGGAGGAAAGCCGCTCACCCTACCTAAAGCTCCGTCCACAGTCGGAGATGCCTTCTTTAAGTCGCTCAAAGCCCTGGGAGTTTAACCATGGGCGTCCAAGTGCTTGAGGAATACAATGGAGGGCGAGCGGTGTTGTATTGCTCTACCACAGACTGGGCCTTTGGGCCTGTGTTTGCCTCCACAGACCACGCCCAGAGCTTCTTGACCTGGCTCTACACCGATCCTCGTGGACTCACAGACAGTCAGCTTGAGTCAAAGTATAGCCAGTGGCAAAGTGTCACGAAGCTCTGTGCGTTCTGCTCCCTCCCATTCCAGCCCGCTGAGGCTACGAGTGCGGATCAACTGTGTGAAACGTGCTACGACTGGCAACAGCAGGCACGAGACATGGAGGTCAATCCATGAGCCAAAGAGGGGGACACTCAATGACCCAAGATGAGTTCTTGCAACAGTTGAGCCAACTGCACGCGGAATGGGCGATTCATTCTGGGTGCATCCGTAAGAAACGTCTTGATGCATTGCCAGATATGTGCCCCATTGAGGCGGTAGCAGGGAAGTATAGGGCCTACTCCTTGGCAGGCCCAGCGTTAGGCTTGTCCCCTGATTTAGTTGAGGCAATAGTCCGAGCCGCAGACAAGCATCCGGCGGGATATAATCAAGAACTCCGAGCCTTGCTCCTCCGTGCAGTTCGATTGCCTGAAGAGGACCCTGACAAGAAGGCTGAACCTTGGAAGTGGGAGGAGACTGGACCACGATGAGCCGCCAGCGAGACTACCAACTTCGTCACCTGGAGCAAGGGATCTGCCAGAACTGCCCCGTGCCCGTGTGGCCTGGGACCACGCTCTGCTTCGTCTGCTTGGTCAAGCAACGCACCAGCAACCGTCTTCGGTATCAAGCTCGGACGGCAACACGCGTCCACTTAGGGCCGATCTTAGGAGTCCAACTTAAACGGAGCCACTTAGATGCAGACAGCGGTAGACCCTGAATCCCACACCCATATCTGTCCCCACTGTGGTCGAGCGTGGTCCTGTGAAGATCGTGGCTGTGGCTGTGTCGAGCGGGTCTATGCGTACTGTGTACGGGATCGCAACTGGGAAGCTGGGAGGGTACAACTAATGACTAACCGTGGCCGTGAACTCATCAAACGAGCCCTTGGCCCGTTTAGTAGCTACCAGCTCCGCCGCGTACTCAAAGCTAAACATATCTTGATGACTGGTGACATCTATAATCGAGAGCATGGATATGGCTGACCGCAAGTTCATGCGGTTGGGCTAACCGTGTTTCGTCGTAAGTGTAAGGAGTCTGTGCTGTATGGCGTGGTACTAGAAGCCTTGGCCCGTAAAAGACACGTAAGGGGTTTTGATCCGAACCCACATCAGGACGGGATCTACTTTTCAAACTTTCTCCCCACGATATCAATAAGAGAACTCAAAACAGTTGTACGCCAGATGATTCGTGCTAGGACTCGACGCTGTGAGGCTTAAGCCAGGCTTAAACTAGGCTTAAGGTAGGCTTAAACAAGGCTTAAGGATGACCACACGATGGTTTTGGGCAGGATCAGGTTCTCGGTGTCTTGCCAGCATTGACTACTTTCCTGCCACACAGATGCTAGACCTTCAGTTTCGTTCAGGGAAAACCTACCGATACGCGGGAGTGCCCCCGGTGATTGCTCACCGGCTCCTCCGAGGGCACAGTAAAGGGCGGGCCTTTCATCGCTACATCCGAGATATGTACCCGTATCACCAAAAGGAGGCTCTTCATGCCACCCCAGCGAACCCTTAAACCTGACCTCTTTTTCCTTCATCGAGACTGTAGCGAAGATTACTGTGAAGTGCGTGGAGGCCAAGACGAGTGCCCGTATTATGAGGAGTCCCCTGACAGGGACGGTTCGCCGTGATGTTCGATTACTTCCTCTTCCGAGCTTGGGTGATCCTTGGAGCACTGATCCTCTTCCATGAAGCCTGGTTGAGCATGCAGCGGATGGTGTCAGTTCTCTCGTGGGTGGTCCCAGCCTTATGCCAGACTCCATGAAGAACTTTTATTCACAATCATGCCCTTGACGCTGAGCGGTGTCTATCTAGCGGAGGGCACCGCTTATGGACTTAGAAGAGGTTCGACGGGCACTCATCGGACGAGATGAAGAGGTGGTCCAAGAGGTCTTACTTCGAGTATGGCAACGGCTACCCAACAACCCCGTGCATTGGGCACGGCGGGTGGCAAAGAGATTAACCCTAAACAAGATTCGTGCAGAGACTCGGAGAGATGAGTATGAGGAAAAGTTTGGGCAAGCGCCACAGCCTCTCGTGGCTTCTCCACTCGACCGGATGATTGCCATTGAGGAGTTTGAAGCTGGACCCACGCGGTCTCCCATGCGGGTGGTCTTGTCGTTTGGGGACGTGGATTTAACCTTGTGGGCTTAGAGGAGGAAACAGCATGCACGAACCTTGGCAACACAAATCTTGGCAACAGGGGCTCCTTGAAGGACTCATCAACGAATTAATGTTCTCTGCGCGAAATGAAGGTATAACAATAGAAGACCTGCTGACAGCCTATGAAGAGACATGGCGTGATGCGGCTTTGAGAGATAGACGCCAATTTCGAGTCTTTCCACGTGGCCCAGACGAAGTCTGTGCGTGGTTTGCAATAAGAAACCCTGCAATCAAGAACGCTGCTGGTTATCACCGAGTTTCTTGGACTTGCCCCATCTGTCGGTACGCAGCCTGCAAGGTACTTTCAGCGGTCATGGTCCACCTTAACGACCATCACGCTTGGACCTGGGATATGTTCGCCAACAAGTTTCGGGATGTCTTGGCAGAGGGGCAGGAAAAGAAAGGAGCGACCAATGGCTGACTTCGTCTTTGGTATCTTGCTAGGTGTCTATATAGGAATCATAGTGGGGTTGCTCCTATGAATACAAAAGCTAGAAAAGCTCTCGTTGCTGCGGCACTTTCGGGTCGCCCCCAGATCAGGGGGGCATTTCATCGAAGAGGCTTGGGCTTAGGTGACTGTGCGGTGGGTATTTTGCATGAGCTAGACCCGTTGCATGACGAGTTGTGGTGCTGTGTGTCCATCCCATCTGTCATCGGGCTGTCTACTGCGACAACTACCTGCCCCGTCGAAGGATGTCCGTATCAGGACGGCGAAACTGAACTCGTAATTCATCTTAACGACACGCACTTGTGGGATTTTCTTACCATAGCGAGGAAGTTCCCCGAGGAGAAAGATAACGTGACTCCATGACTTGGCGCGAGTGGCAGAAGGAAGCGGTTGCACTAGCCCAAGGCGAGGATCTCAAGACCACACCAGAAGTGGGGCATATCCGCGCCCTCTACGACGCCTTGAAACGGAGCCAGCAGCGGCTTCGGGCCATGAAACATGAGAACGAAGCGGCCTGTCAAGTGATTACCGTCCTGCTCGTCCGACTTAACAAGGGTCAACCGTATGTCTATCAGAGCCACAAGTGGCCCGCAGGGGTCATTGAGATTCGGAGGAATGAGGATATCCCACCTACAACCACTGTAAGTGTGCTACAACACAAGGAGAAGCGGAAAGGGGAGGACGACCAAAGTGCCTAATTACTTCGACCGGCAGGGCAACCCGATTGGCCGCATGGAATGGGTTCAATTCTTTGAAGATCTTCAGTATCGAAGAGTCGCTGAGACGACTCTCCAAGATGGGAAGTACGTGAGCACGGTCTGGCTGGGCTTCGGTCATCGGTTCGGCGGCAACGGTCTTCCCCTCATTTTTGAGACGCTGGTATTCCCAGCACCGGGAGACTTTCTGGACCTTGATAGCGCTCGTTATAGTACCGAAGTAGAGGCGCTGAATGGACACAATGCAATGGTAGAAAAATGGCGAAAAGGGGAGCCCAATGCCTGAGCCACGCTCGCTAGAGGAGTGGGTAAATACTATTGACCTCGGCTATATCGAGGGGGATGAATGGCAAGAAGTGGTCCGATACGACATCGTCAAGGCCGCCCGTGCCTACGCGAAGCAGGAAGTGGCCAAAGTGGTTAGCGAGTTTAACGCTGACCTCCTTGCAGGAGCGGAGCGGGAGAACGAACTGCATAATGAGAAGGATGCCAAAATTACCACTCTGCAAGCCGAACGCGACGCCCTCCTCGCAGTGGCGAAAAGGGCCGCAACCATTTACAGCATATACCAAGCCTTAGCCACAGACCCAGAAACGAGATTTGCTCCTTGGCGAACATTACGAGACGCTCTCGCCCACTCCATCGTGCAACGGCTGGTGAAGGAGGATAATTAGTGATGCCAGATTATACCATTCTTCCTGAAAACCTTCAAGGTGGTATGCAGCGGTACATTGAGCACGGCATCT
>ERZ1292625.3828-Hain-H41-01um-R1-3828-length-11736-cov-4_pt1 | contig 11736 bp, 9 predicted proteins | sample MGYA00564400_ERZ1292625 | MGnify/ENA primary metagenome ERZ1292625 (study PRJEB36523, sample SAMEA6512639) | groundwater metagenome | collected 2019-01-08 | study: AquaDiva: Metagenomics assemblies of 32 groundwater samples
CATGAGCCGACGCAAGGTCAATAACGCCACGATCACGCTTCTTGCGCTCGCCGTACTCCTTCCGGCAGGTGCGCTCGCACTGCCATACGCGGCAAGCACCGTGTACGAGAAAGGGGAAGAATACACTGGATTCGTGAAAGTAGAGCAGAAAAAGGAAGAGAAGAAACTTGATACTGCGTCGTACGACAAGAAAATGATGTACCTCGCACATCGCGAGAATGATCTTGCGACCACGAGCACGACGACCGTAGAATATCTCTGGCCGGTGAAAGCAGCATATCCAAATCCTGGGGCGCTCCTGCCATTCAATCGCATCGTCGCGTACTACGGTAACTTCTACTCTACTAAGATGGGTATTTTGGGTGAGTACTCAGAAGAAGAAGTCATCCGTCGTTTGAAAGAAGAGAAGGCGGCATGGGAAGCGGCAGACCCAGAGACGCCCGTCATTATGGGTATTGATTACATTGCGATGACGGCGCAGGGAACACCACAGGAGGATGGTATGTATCGTCTTCACATGCCCAACAGCCATATTGATCGGGCAGTAGAGATGGCGAAGAAGGTGGACGGTATCGTGATTCTTGAACTTCAGATTGGGTACTCCACGCTTCAGGAAGAGCTCCCATGGCTTGAGAAGTATCTTTCTATGCCTGAAGTGCATTTGGCACTTGATCCAGAGTTCTCCATGAAGCCAGGCGCGCTCCCTCCAGGAGATGAAATCGGCACATTTTCTTCGGTAGATATTAATTATGCGGCGACGTATCTCCAGTCTTTGGTGCAGAAGCACGATCTTCCACCAAAGATTCTTGTGGTGCATCGCTTTACGCACAACATGGTGACGGGGTACCAGAACATTAAACCACTTCCTGAAGTACAGGTGGTGATGGTCATGGACGGATGGGGCTTTGGTGCGAAGAAGATTAATACCTACAACCAGGTGATTTATCCTGAGCCGGTCCAGTTCACCGGATTTAAACTCTTTTATAAGAATGATTTGAAGCCACCGTCCACACGCCTTCTGACACCTCCAGAAGTACTTGAGCTTACTCCCTCGCCGTCCTACATTCAGTATCAATAGTTGATGCAGGGCCGTATATAATAGGGAACATGGATAATCCCGATCGGGTAACGTACTTTGCTGCCACCGATACACGTGGGAAGCGCATCCCGTTTGGGATCAAACAGAGAGATCGGGCCCGTCACATGTATGTGATCGGGAAGTCAGGTGTGGGTAAGACGACCATGATTGATAACATGGCGATTCAAGATATTAGGAACGGAGAAGGATTTGCGTATCTTGATCCCCATGGCGGCTCAGCTGAGCGTCTTTTGGACTATGTGCCTCAGAGTCGTGTTCGGGATGTCATCTACTTTGCACCGTATGAGACAGAGCACCCGCTCGCACTCAACATCATAGAAGATGTGCCGTATGAAAAGCGACACCTCGTGCTCTCAAGCCTCATGGGCATCTTTAAGAGCATCTGGGCTGACTCATGGACGCCGCGCTTTGAGTACGTGCTCAGTAACACACTTCTCGCACTTCTAGAACATTCAGAAGCGACACTTCTCTCCGTGACGCGTCTCTACAACGATGAATCGTATCGCAAAGAAATTGTTGATAACCTGAAAGATCCAATCGCAAAGAAGTTCTGGACGAATGAGTATCCAACCGCAGACGACCTTGCGTTTAAAGAGGCGATCTCTGCTATTACCGGGAAGATAGATCAGATGGCACTTGATCCGCTGATGCGCAGCATCATCGGCTCCCCGAAATCATCGTTTAACATGCGTCGAATTATGGACGAGCGAAAGATTCTTCTTATCAATCTTCCAAAAGGGCTCGTGGGCGAAACCAACATGCAGCTGATTGGCAGCATCCTTGCGACACGTATCTTCCTTGCGGCAATGAGTCGTGCCGATATGCCTGCCGCAAAGATGCCAGAACTGCCACACTTCTACTTCTATGTAGACGAGTTCCAGAACTTCTCAAATCACACTTTCTCGGAGATTCTGTCTGAAGCGCGTAAGTACCGATTAGATCTCATCATCTCGCACCAATATATCGGACAAATGGATCCGAAGATACAGGCGGCAATATTTGGAAACGTCGGTACGCTGGTGTCATTCCGCGTCGGCCCCTTTGATGCAGAAATACTTGAACATGTGTTTGCGCCTGAGTTTAAGAAAGAAGGACTCATGAATCTTGGTCGTGCACAGATCTATCTCTCTTTGATGATTGATAATGTGGGATCACGTCCGTTCTCTGCAGTGACTATCTCTCCGATTGAACCACCTGCGCGTTCTTGGAAACAGGAAGTGAAGCGAGCGTCTGAGGAACAGTACTGTGGCATGCATGACCATCAAGTTGCACGATCGCTCTGGCCAGAAGGCGCAACAGGAAATCTGAAGTCGCTTGTCAGGGCCATGACTGAGATTGTGAAGAAAGATAAGGAGAAGCATGTAGAGGAGAAAAAGGCGGAGCTGAAGACAACGCTTGAACAAGTCTTGAATGAGTCGCTCCCAGACACCGCACCCATATCACGTACGGGCCCCGCTCCGTTTGAGGTTCCAGAGGAAGAGCTTCGTGCAGTATTTAAGGAAGATGTATAAGGCACTTCTCATAGTACTCATACTTTTTGTTACGAATACTGCAGAAGCCGCAGTACGAATTAATGAGGTGGCGTGGATGGGAACTGATGCGGGTGGTGCGAGTTGTGAATGGATGGAGCTATTTAATGAAAGCGGAGAGACCGTGGATCTTTCAACGTGGACACTCACAATACAAAACGCAGGAAGTGTCACATTAAAAGTGATTGCGCTTAATGAAGAGGGGAGTATGGAGTTTTCAGGAATCGCAGGAAATGGCTACTATCTCATTGCGCGCGACTCGGGAGCCTGTAGCTCACTTGTACCCGCGACCTCTGCTGACTGGCTTGGCTCATTCGGGAGCGGTATTTCTAATACGGGAGCGGTCCTTACGCTTTCTCAAGGAAGTACGGTAGTAGATACGATTGATGCAGAAGCAGGATGGTCGTCCTCAATTGGTGGGAAGAATGTCTCGGGGAGTGCAAAACAAACCCCTCAGTACACCGGAAGTGCATGGATTACCGCGCTTCCCACTCCACGGAGTGCAAATGCAACGACTCCTGTAGATACCTTGCCTAATGACCATGACGATGTGGCATCTTCTACCCCTGTGGTGACTATAGGAGGAAGTACGCCAGTCATCCCTGCGGTAAGTCCTATTATCAAACTTTTTCTTGAACCCGGTCCCAATCGTGTGGTTCCTGCAGGTGCCGATACACCGTATGAGGTACTCGTGTATGACGCTACCGGCAAACTGTACCCGCATGCGGATGTGACCTGGAGTTTTGGGGATGGTGGATCACGAGGAGGCAAGAATGTGTCGTATGCATACCGTGAACCGGGAGAATATCTTATCGTTGTTCGTGCACGAGAAAAGGGGCAGTCTGCGGTCGCGACAGTGTCGGTGATTGCCCAGCCACTTCAGATCTCAATGAATGAGGATATCGAACGAGGGGTAGTGATTGGGAATCACAGTGCTACACTTGCCGATCTTTCTTCGTGGAAAATAAAAGCAGGGAAGAAGACCTTCACTCTGCCACCTGACACGGTCGTGTCGGCAGGGAAGTCAGTACTGCTCTCTTCCCTTGTCACACGACTCCCCACAAGCACCCCCTCAGAACTTCTGTATCCAAATGGAGAGCGAGTTGCCCTTTATATCCCGGAGCAACCTTCTATGGCCCACGAGAGTATAGAAGAGAGGCAGGAGGTCGTTCCCGCTGTAGCAACCCTTAGAGTGGTTCCCACGTATGCCAAAGACCCAATAGCCCCCGCCGCTCAAGTACAACTTGCTGCGGTGGGGGCCGCCGTGCCGGGGAAGGTCATACTGAAGGGAGAAGCTGAACCACTGGACGCCCTCGGCTATTTCTTTGAGGACCTCCTTGCATCTTTTGCCTCTTTCGTCGTACGCTGACCTCATTATGTCTACTATTCTTGTGACCGGAGGAGCCGGATTTATTGGTACCCATTTGGTGCGCCGTTTGGTGAATGATGGGCACACCGTCATTTCTCTTGATAACTATTTCACCGGCTCAAAAGATAATCATGTGCCCGGTGTTGAGTATCGCGAAGGCCACACTAAAGATATTAAGAGCCTCGTTCCAGAAAGTCCTGATCTTATTTTCCATCTTGGCGAATATTCACGCGTAGAACGAAGCCTTTCAGAACCCGATGTGGTGTGGGATTTAAATAAAGACGGAACGTTTGCGGTCCTTGAGTTTGTCCGTGAACGAGGAGGGAAACTGGTGTATGCAGGCTCTTCTACGAAGTTTGGTGATGGAGGATTGAATCGTGACCAGACGCCCTATGCCTGGAGCAAAGCGACCAACACTGAGTTGGTGCGTAACTACGGACACTGGTACTCAATTCCGTATGCCATTACCTATTTCTATAACGTGTATGGCCCTGGGGAACTTGCAGGAAAGTACGGGACGGTGATTGAGATCTTCAAACAGAAAGTAAAGAAAGGAGAATCAATTACCGTCACTGCTCCAGGAACGCAGAAGCGCAATTTCACTCATATCGCCGATATTGTAGAAGGTCTCGTACGAGTTGGGAAAGATGGACTTGGTGATGATTTTGGTATTGGAGACGAGCGTTCCTACTCCATCCTTGAAGTCGCAAAGATGTTTGGAGGTGAGATTACAATGATGCCCGAGGTGCCAGGAAATCGCATGGGCTCTGATATTGATACGAATAAGATGCGAGCACTCGGATGGACGGCGACACGTGCGCTCCCTGACTATATTCGCGAGTGCCAATGAAAAAAGTCTTAATCTTTTCGCTCAATTACTATCCCCGCTTTATTGGCGGGGCAGAAGTGGCTATTAAAGAGATTACCGATCGTCTTACTGACACTGAGTTTCATGTGCTTACGCTTCGGTTTGATTCCGAGCTTCCGAAAACGGAAGTGATTGGTCGCACTACCGTACATCGGATTGGGTTTGCGGTACCGAATCCTTCCATTGCCGACTTAAAGAAGTTCCCGCTCCACTTTAATAAGCATTACTATCAGCTTGCGGCAGTAGGGAAGGCACTCGCACTCCATCGGAAGCATCACTTTGACGGCATCTGGGCAATGATGGCGCACTCCTGCGCGATTCCTGCAGGAATCGCCCGACGACTCACGGGTCTTCCGTACCTCCTCACGCTTCAGGAAGGAGACCCCCCTGAATACATTGAGCGCACGATGCGACCCGTGTCTCCCCTCTTTAAAAATGGATTTACCTCTGCCACTCATCTTCAGGCGATCTCTACATTCTTGCTTACATGGGGGATGCGTATGGGTTTCAAGGGTGACTCGGTCGTGATTCCAAACGCAGTAGATACAGCACGCTTTGGAGTTACTTTTTCTGTAACAGAGCGAGCACAGGCGCGCGAAGAGATTGGTCTTACATCAGACGACGTAGTGCTCGTCACGACCTCACGATTGGTACACAAGAATGCACTTGATGACGTGATTTCTGCACTCCCGCTCCTCCCCGTAAACGTGAAGTTTATTATTTATGGCATTGGCCCTGATGAAGAGACACTTCGTGCGCAAGTTGCGGCATTGACGCTCGGGGAGCGAGTGAAGTTTATGAGCCAGTTGAATCATGCAGATATGCCGCGCGCGCTTGCGGCCTGTGACATATTTATTCGTCCCTCGCGCTCAGAGGGAATGGGAAACTCTTTTGTGGAAGCCATGGCCGCTGGTCTTCCTGTGATTGCCACACAGGAAGGTGGTATTGCGGACTTCCTCTTTGATGCAGTTCGTAATCCCGATCGTCCTACGACGGGATGGGCGGTAGATGCCAATACACCAGTTCAAATTTCTGAAGCAGTACAGGACATTATTTCGCACCCAGAGAAGGTGATTGAAGTACTGAAGAATGCACGGGCTCTCGCGGTAGAGAAGTATGACTGGGAGACCGTTGCAGATGACATGCGTAGTCTCTTTACCCGCATGCTCGGGAACGCGGTACCATAGTGGTATGCGGCTCGTGATTGCAACGCCTCTGTATCCTCCCGATCTTGGAGGCCCTGCAACCTATACGACGTTTCTTGAACGTGAGTTACCTTCACGAGGCATTACCGTAGATGTTGTTTCCTTTGCCGAGGTACGTCATCTGCCAAAGCTCATACGGCATTACTTCTATTACCGAAAGGTAGTGAAAGCACTTCGTCGCTCTGACGCAGTGCTTGCGCTAGATCCGGTATCAGTAGGACTGCCGGCTATGAAAGCCGCAGAGGCGCTTAAGAAGCCACTTCTCCTTAAGGTGGTGGGCGATTACGCGTGGGAACAGGGACGGCAGCGGTTTGGTGTGATTGCACCACTTGATGAGTTTGTGCATACTCAACAATCTTCTTCGTTCGTACGATTTCTGCAGCGCACTCAAAAGACAGTTGCCTCACGCGCCACACGGATCATAGTGCCCAGTGAATACCTCAAGATCGTTGTCTCTGCATGGGGAATCCCCGAAGAGAAGATCTCTGTAGTGTATAACCTTCCTGATGTGTCAGAGATCGGTGAGAAGAGAGAATTTGGACTTTCTTCTCCGCGAGTTGTGACCGTTGCGCGGTTGGTTCCTTGGAAGGGGATACAAGGTCTTGTGAATGCAGTTGCAAAAGCACGGGTTCATATTCCATCCCTCTCGCTCTTAGTCATAGGGGCCGGTCCTGGCCGTGCTTCACTTGAAGCGCATGCAAAAAGCATGTTGAGAGATAACTATGTATTTACAGGACCACTCTCGCACAAAGATACACTTGCCGCGATGCGTGGATCAGAGGTATTTGCACTCAACACCTCCTATGAAGGGTTCTCACATGTGCTCCTTGAAGCAGCAGCGCTCGCGCTTCCTATCGTCACGACCCCAAGTGGGGGAAATCGTGAACTTCTGGCACACGAAGAAAGTGCACTCCTCGTGCCACCTGAATCTGATGATGCATTTGCGGCTGCACTCGTGCGTATGCTTCAAGAGTCTGGGTTGCACGAACGCTTAACCAAGAGCGCAAAGGCGAAGGTGGAGGCACTTTAGGGGCCTGACGCTCTGGTGTCACTCATTTCTTCTTGCGTATGAACGTTCTTTTTATTTCAAACGATCCATCAATGTTTGAAGAGGGTAGTGAGGCACGCCGTCGTATGCAGGAATATGCAGCCGCAATTGGAGAACTTCACATTGTGTCCGCCGCACCACGGACCACAGTCATACAAGAAGGACCGCTAACACTACACGGAGCAGCGGTTCCGAAATTCCTTCGTATGCGGACCTTGGAGTCTATAGCACGCGGTATCATTCGCGCACACGATATAGAAATAGTGTCAGCGCAGGATCCATTTGAATACGGGCGAGTTGCAATGCGAGTGACTCGTGGCACGACTGCACGTCTCCATATACAAATACACACCGACTTTCTCTCTCCGTGGTTTGTGCGCTCAGGAAATGAACGTTCACCGAGGGTTCCTGTCCCTGTGCTCAATTATGTACGTCGTCGTATTGCAGATACGGTGCTTCCGCAGGCTGATGGTATACGGGCCGTATCGGTGCGAGTACGTGATTCCCTGATTGAGCGGTATGGAAACCGCATACCAGTCCCCACAGTTATACCGATTGGTGTGCAGGGCAAGGTGCCAGAGAAGGTTCCACTTCCACCGCACTCATTTTCCTTCGCACTCATTACCGTCGGTCGTTTGGAGGCAGAGAAGCGTATTGAAGACATTCTCCATGCGCTTGCACGTATTGGGTACAAATACACCACAGTGGGTTTGGTGATTGTCGGAGACGGACGACGTCGGAAACATCTTGAACGACTGGTACGACGACTTGGTCTTACCAATCGCGTGATCTTTACGGGCTGGAGAGACAATTCATGGGGAATGATGCGAAGTGCGCATGCCTATATTCAAGCAAGCGCATATGAAGGATACGGACGAACACTTCTTGAGGCGGCGCGTGCACGGCTTCCCATCATTACCACCGATGTTGGGATTGTGGGAGACGTACTCAGGGGATACGAAGAGGTTCTTGCGGCTCCAGTCGGTGACCCAGCGGCCCTTGCCACACACATTATTGGTATGGTGGAAGACGTGCAGGCACGAGAGACCTTCGCGGCACAGGCAAAACGTACGGCAGACGCATACTGTGCAGGACTTCCACCTCTTGCAGAGGCAGTGCGCGATGACCTTGCTCGCATTACGAGGAAGAGGTAATACTTGAGGATATGACAGCACATGCACGGGCATATTTTGGTACCGACGGGGTACGCGGCAGGGTAGGAGAGCCTCCGCTGACTGCAGACTTCGCTCTCAGGCTTGCGAACGCCGCAGGGCGTGTTTTGGCTCCGAATGGAGGTACGGTACTCATTGGAAAAGACACGCGTCTCTCTGGGTACCTTTTTGAATCTGCGCTTGAAGCGGGATTTGTCGCCGCAGGGGTGGATGTACTTCTTATTGGTCCACTTCCCACTCCGGGAATTGCATGCATGACCCGACATTTTAACTGTCACTTCGGTGTCGTGATCAGTGCGTCACACAATCGGTATGAAGATAATGGGATTAAGTTTTTTGATAAGAACGGAGAAAAACTCTCTGACGAACTTGAAGCAAAGATTGAGTCTCTTCTTGAAGAAGAACCAATTACAAAAAAGTCAGAAGCCCTTGGTCGTGCGTCACGCGTAGATAAGTCACGTGTGGAGTATCAGAAGTTTTGTGCCTCTACGGTGCCTGGCCTTGATCTCACTGGTATGCGCTTGGTCGTGGACTGCGGAAATGGTGCAGGGTTTAAGGTAGGCCCCCGAGTGTTTACCGACCTTGGTGCAAACGTGGTCCCAGTCGGTACGGCGCCGAACGGTACAAATATTAATGACGGTTGTGGTGCCACCGCTCCTGAGTTGATGCAGCTCCTTACCAAGAGTCTCAAGGCGGATGCAGGCATTGCGTTTGATGGAGACGGTGATCGTCTCATCATGTCAGATCGTGACGGCAACATGATCGACGGAGATCAGATTCTCTATATTCTTGCGATGGCAAAGAAAGATGAGGGCACTCTCAAGGGACCAGTGGTAGGAACACTCATGAGTAATCTTGGACTTGAGATTGTGTTGACGAATGCGGGCATTCCGTTCACTCGTGCACAGGTTGGTGACCGATATGTGCTTGAATTGCTTCACAAGGAAAACGGTACTCTCGGAGGGGAAACCTCGGGGCATGTTTTGGTGCTTGATAAGGCAACAACAGGGGATGCGATTGTGGCAGCGTTGCAAGTGCTTGCCGTCATGAAGCGTACTGGAAAGTCGCTTGGAGAGCTGGCTCTCGGCATGCAGAAGTTTCCACAGGTCATGATTAATGTAGAAGTGAAGGAAAAAGGAGACCCATCTTCTATTCCCGAACTTACGCAGGCAGTGAAAGTGGTAGAAACAGCCCTCGGGAACGAGGGACGTGTTGTTCTTCGCGCTTCAGGCACTGAACCAGTTATACGAGTGATGGTAGAGGCGAGAGAGGAGACAACTGCGCGTATGCATGCAGAGGCAGTCGCAAAGGCTGTTCGTGCCGCAAAAGGATGAGAATACTTGTTATTACCCAGGCGCTTGATCTGGACCATCCGGTTCTCGGATTCTTTCATCGTTGGGTAGAGGAGCTTGCGGGGCGAGTGTCGTCATTGCAGGTAATTGCATTGTCCGTTGGTACATACGCACTCCCAGAGAATGTCACTGTGCATTCCCTCGGAAAGGAAAAAAGAACACAGTCTCCCTTTATATATGCGCTTAGATTTCTCTCTCATGCATGGGCACTCAGGAATGAATACGATGTAGTGTTCCTACACATGAATCAGGAGTATGTACTCCTTGCAGGAGTGATGTGGAAGCTTCTCGGCAAGCGTGTGTATTTATGGCGTAATCATTACGCAGGCTCACTTCTTACCCATCTTGCCGCGATGTGGTGTAACAAAGTATTCTACACTTCCCGTCACTCGTATACTGCCCGATTCTCTAATGCGGAACGTATGCCAGTTGGGGTGGATGAACGCATCACGCGCTCCTCTGAGCCACGTACTCCACGATCTATTTTGTGGCTTGGGCGCATCTCTCCTTCAAAACATCTTGAGTTGTTTATAGACGCACTCGCTATTCTTGCTGCACGGGGTGTCTCATACAAGGCCATGATTGTAGGTTCTCCTCTTCCGAAAGATCAAATCTATTATGACGCAATGCGCACACGTGCGGTGGACCTTGAAGGACAAATTACTTTTTGTGAAGGAGTTCCGCATCATACAACTACTCGTTTTTTCCAGACGCATGAATATGTGGTCAACACCTCCCCTTCAGGTATGTTTGATAAAACTCTTTTTGAAGCTGCAGCTGCAGGCGCGATTCCACTTGCGGTAAGCGATGATTGGAGAGATCTTGTAGAGGATACACGTCTCTCTTTCCCTCCCATTCCAGATGCGCTCGCTGGGTGTCTGGAATCCCTCCTTTCTCTTCCCGAGGTTGAGCGTCAGGCGTGTGCGACACGGGTATTCTCGCGTGTCATCCCATCTCACCGTGTGTCAGTGCTCGTAGATGCACTTACCGCGCATATGGTTACAATAGAAGTATGAACCGCCAGATTCCATTTTCTAAATCTCTCTTGCGTCGCGAAGAGTACAAGATGTTACAGGACGTGGCTTTTGAAGGAGAGGTGCTTGACGTCGGTGGCACTCCGAAGGCTGACTATCACAGCCTTATTCAAGGGACACACACGATGGTAACTGCAAACATAGATATTGCACTTCGCACGGATTACACGTTTGATGCGCAGCAGCCGTGGCCACTTGAAACCTCTCATTTTAACGGGGTGATATGTATGAATGTACTTGAACATCTCTATCTCCCTACAACTGCGCTCAGTGAAGCACAACGCGTTCTTCGTCCTGGAGGAAAGATAGTGGGGTCGGTACCGTTTTTGTTTAACGTGCACGGATCTCCTGACGATTATTTTAGGTACACAAAAAGCGCGCTCACTCGGCTTCTCTCGGATGCAGGATTTGAAGAGATACAGGTACATGAGCTTGGGAGCGGTGCATTTGCGGTCGTGTACCACTCGCTTATGGGCTTCATGCGCTTTAATTGGATGGCAGCCTGCAGCATGGCTGTCTGTGTATGGTTGGATAAAACTGTGGCATTTCTACGCCCTGGGAATAAGATGTCACGTGTTCAATTTCCACTAGGGTATTTTTTTGAAGCCAAAAAACCTCTTTCATAACACGTGTTACCATTTTCGTATGCAATCTCTTGAGTCTATCTATCATGAACACCACACGAAGCGTCGTGGGGAGTTCTTCATCGTAAATGGAGAAGCACGTGGGAGATTTCTTAAGGAGCGCGTCGGGAAGGGGAGGAGGGTACTTGATATAGGATGCCGTGACGGTGCTCTTACTGGCTACTACAGTGAGGGGAATGAGGTCACCGGTATAGATATTGATTCAGGAGCGCTTGTGCGTGCGAAAGAAAAGTACGGCATTACCGTTATGCATGCCGATTTAAATGGCGAGTGGTCAGTTACCCCGGGATTTACCACCGTGGTTGCCTGCGAGATCATAGAACATTTGTACTATCCAGAGATGGTGTTTAAGAAAATACACGCGGTGCTTGCGCCAGGTGGAGTGCTACTTGGTACTATTCCACACGCTTTTTCAA
>ERZ1292625.2455-Hain-H41-01um-R1-2455-length-17137-cov-14_pt1 | contig 11734 bp, 16 predicted proteins | sample MGYA00564400_ERZ1292625 | MGnify/ENA primary metagenome ERZ1292625 (study PRJEB36523, sample SAMEA6512639) | groundwater metagenome | collected 2019-01-08 | study: AquaDiva: Metagenomics assemblies of 32 groundwater samples
GTACCGTAAAATCCAACAAGTTCCGTTGCCGATTGCCCGACGATAGTACCAAGAGCACCGCCAGCGCCGACGTATTCAATCGAGTTAGTGGTATTAGCAGTCATTTTCCATTCTCCTTATTACGCGGTGCCGGAAATACGGACGGCCTGACGCGCATCTACGGTTTTCACGCCGTAGAGCATGTCGAGACGCCAGCGGCTCACGTCGTTGGTGCCATCGTAGACCGGGATAACGCGCACGTTCAGTCCCTTGTAGGACTGACGCGAAACGTCATTAGCACCCGGAGGAGCAATCAGCGGAACAGAGACCAGCGCAAAAGCGTTCTTGCGGAAGATCATGTTCTGCCGATAGCCCGTGGACGCCGTCCCCTGGAACACCATCGCCTTGCCTGTCAGGTCCGTAACGCCGGACGTGATAGCCGCCGTCTTGTGCGCGCCCGTCCACAGAATGGCCGGGGAGAACACAAGCGAGTTGGCGGCATACGAAACGACAGTGAAGTTCTTGAGGTACCCAGTGGACGTCTTCGTCACAGGGTTAACGTCGTAAACGTCCGCGATGGTAAACACGTCGCCAGCGTTCAACGTACCACCCGCAATCGTGATGGTCTGTTGGTTGCTGTCTTTCACGTCCGTATAGGAAATCGTGGTCGTGATAACGGACTGGTTGACGGTGACGGTCGTCACATCCGAGCCGACGGTATGGGTCGGAACGTTCTGCGACATATAGGTATCAACGCCGCCGATCATGCCGAGGGAACCGTTACGATAGGCACCCTTAGCCGCGTCCTGGATGTACAGGCTCGTCTGAGAACCCAACAGGCCCCAATGATCAGCCGGAGAAAGAACCGCGCTACGATCATCAAGTGCAATAGCACCTTCATCCATCCGTTCCGGCCCCTTGGCGAAGTCGGAAAAGCTGTTGATCGTCTGGCCCGGAGTGCCGACCCAGTTCGGGACGTTAACGTACTGCGCCATCAAATCAGCGTCCACTTGGTTAGCGAGCTGGATCATGCCCGGCTTGATAACTCGGTCGGACAACTGCTTGATGTTCAAGGTCAGGTCTTGCGACGTGAACTCGAAATCGACGCCCTTGCGCTTATCCACCGTCATGGTGAACTTGCCCTCGGTAACGTCCTGCACGTTCATCACAGCGCCATCGCGGACGGTGAAGTCCATCGGGCGACGAATGGTAATCGTCGAGCCGACTTCGTAGCCGTTCACGTTTTTGGCGAACTCTTCCTCGTAACCGCGAAACACTTGCTTCGCCATAACGAGGTTATTGTCGAGCTGCATGATCGCCGCCTTGGCGATGATGTCAGCGGTTAAGGTAACGTTGGTAGCCATTGGTTAGCACCTTTCAGGATTGAGTTATTGAATCCCTAGGAGCTTGCCTAATTCCCCGAACGACATATCGTTAGGGTTCACGGCGCCCTTCGCACCGCCCTTGTTGGGCATGGAATGAACGGGCTTAGCATCCTTGGGCGTTGCTTTCGGCTTGTTAGCCGCGCGCATCTGGTCGTAGAGCATCGCTTTGTAGGCCATCTCGGTAACGTCGGGGGAAAGCGCCCAAGATGCAGCTTCTTCCGCCGTCAACCCGCAGGTGTCCCGCACATACCGCTCAAGTTTCGGGGCAATTTCCGAGGAAAAGCCCTTAAACTTCCGATCTAGTTTCGCTTTGCCCTCTTCCGAACGCCGCGCAAGATCATCTTGTCGGGTCTGGTCAAGGCTACGCTCGTACTGATCGACGGTCTGAATAATGCTCTGCAATTCAGCCTGCTTCGCGGCCTTCAGGTCTGTAAGCTGTCTGGCTTGGTCCGGATTGGACTTCCAGAGAGCCTGCATATTGATGGCCGAAAGTTGCTCAATCTCTGCTCTGATGCTTTTGCCTCTTGCGAAGGCATTCAACGTTTCGCCGCCTAGGGTTTCGATCTTGGCCAGGGCTTCCGTCCTGGCCTTGAGCGCCTTTGCGGTTTCGGCGTTGGTTTGCGACTTCTTCGTGTAGTCGGCCCAAATGTCCTTGGAAAACTTGTCAAGTTTCTCGACAACTTCGGGGGCAACGTCGCTGGCCTTTACCGCCAGTTTATTGCCGCCGAAATCAAACTCGATGGTCTTGGCCTCTTCCTCGGTTTCCTCGGCTTCGCCTTCGGGTTCTCCCTCGGGTTCGGCTTCCGGCTCTTCTTTGGGCGCGTCCAACGAAACAGGGACTTCCTCATCGGAAGCGGCCAAGTCGGCGGCGGGTGTTTCCGCAACCGGCTTGGCTTTCGATGCTTCATAATCGGAAGGTTGATCGACGACGCTTTCCGTAGGAACTACGTCGGGGTTCGTGTCGCTCACTGGTTATCTCCGTCTAAGGGACTGGGCGTTTCACAACGCGCATCGGCCACATATTAACCTGATTTAGGTTAATCCGTCAACAAGGTCATCTTTGAGTGATTTCTAAGTCATGGTATACTCCGGTCATGGAACTCATTGAACTCATCATCGGGTTTGGGCGTCTGCTGGGCAGTCTCTTCGGCTGATCTTCCGCGTAATCCAGCCGATTGCCCTGCACGCCGGAACGCCTAATCTCAAATAGGCGGCTCCGACCCAATTCTTTTTCCCGGCGATATGCCGCGCCCAAGGCATGGCAAATAGCGCCACAAACCGCGTGAATTTCTTGGATTTCCGCATCCGCGAAACCATCGGACGCGCCCATAAGCGATACCCGAATTGAGCGTCTGGATCAATTATAGCGAGTTTAGCCCCGAATTGCTGATCAGCCATATAGACGCCCATACTCATGTACCCTTGGCGGTATAGTTCGCCGCATATCATTTTGGCGTCTCCGCCTACGGAGCCAGCCGTATCCCCATGTTCGCCCGAAAGGTCTGGCGCGCCCAACTCGGAAACAGTCACAGCAGCAGGATTAGGGGCGGTCGCATAGGTCAGGCTATTCGGATCATATGACGGTTCTTCCCCTTGGAAATTCCCCACCGGGTCTGTAGCAATCTGCGCCAAAGTATTACTGACAGGCTGCATTCCGAATCCTGATTGTAGCGCGTCCATAAAAGTGAACGTACCAGGAGGGGCCAAGCTGTGCTGCGCGGCGATATTGCCTAGCCCAGCCGCCAATCCAATCCCCGGAATGCCCGCCATGGTCGCCGCCATGCCTAGACCAGTAGTAATTGGGCTTGATAGAACATCGGAAATATTCTGCGCCGTCCCGACAACAGGGCCTTGAACACCAGTAAATCCTGCGCTGATCCCAGGCTGCGATCCAGTAATGGCGTTGCTTAGGCTTGGGCCGCCCGTTGGCCCCATGGACGGAACGCTACTATCACCGCCGCCCTGCCTGATAGGCGCATAAGGCCGCGTTCCACCGTATGAATAGGAACCATAGGGATTGTAAGACGCCATTTAATCCACCATCAGGATTGCAGTTGCGATTGCTTCATCATCACGGTTTCGCCATGCCAGGAACGCAAAATACGCAATCAAGACCTCGACGATTACAAACTGGGTATCCGGCCTAGAAACCTCCAATTCCGCAGCAAGGCTGCGCGTATGCACAATTTCCTTTGCCCGTTCTAGGGCTGGTGGAACGTGCTCAGCTTCTCGCAACGTCTCGACGGCCTTAGCGATAACCTCTTTATCCCGTTTCGCCCGTTCCGCGTCCGGACCGTACATTTCCGACCATCGCGGGTTCCATGACGTTCCAGGCGCGACCCTCGCCGTCGGCGTAACGTAGCCGCGCCCTGACCCATGCTGGTTGAACTGCGGGATGTTGAGAAGGAGCGCGCCTAGCATTTAGCCCTCATACCAGAACATGGCTATCCCGACGGTAGCCGTAGCCGAGCCGTGATTATTGGTGACGGAAACCAAGTAATCCGTAGATGGCTTTAAAATCCATTCAATGCCGATATCCCCATCAGCGCCACCACCAAGCCCGAATAACCCGGATACAGGGATTTGCCGGTAGGTCAATTGCGTCCCGTTGGCCGATACGGTAGGCCCCAAGTAAATGGCTAAATCCTCCGCCCCATCGGCCGTGTTCCGGTTATGGTTCCTGACTGTCTGCGCCGTTCCTGTCCCCGTAACCGTTGGGGCTTCGTAGAGATAAATATCACAAGGCGTCCCGCCGGAAGCCGATACGCTCAAGTCCCGAAAATGCGGATAATTGGCCGCTGGATTTCGGAGCAAATACCGAAGCGTTGCCGCCGATGTGATAGTTTGTTTGTCGGAAAAGTGAAACCCTTCCCCGATATGGATGCGGTAATGCTCCGCAGACATAGTCACGATAGCCTCATCAATGGTATCAACCCGTGATCGGGCCGATACGTTCGTCGGATCGGCGATAAAAACCCATTCCCGATGGACAACGCCAGCCGAGTTCGTCAACTCCGACGTTTCCAGGTTCCTTCCGGTGCCCTGTACGGGGATGAGGCTTTCGGTCATTTCCTGGCAAAGTCCGTTTCGTAGTTAAGCCATTTGACCCACAGATACCCGCACTTGGGGCAATGCGTATGCGGACCGGGCTTATCGTGCCATTCGTGCCCGCACCCCATGCACTTGTTATGGGCCTGTTTGCTCACCCGTCACCTTAACCGCGCTGACAATGTTCCCATTAGCGTCACGCTGGAATACAATCTGCGAAACCTCCCGTTCGGCGTGAGCCTTAGCTTCTTCCGGGTCGCAGCCTTCGCTCTGTTTCGTGAGCATGATCTTGACCAGTTCCAACTGACGGGCCTTTTCACTCTCCGAAGCCTCGAATGCCATCTTTTCGCGTTCCCGCTGTGTCTCATAGGCCCATTTTTCTGCCGGGGTAGGTTCCGGGGCCTTTGTCTGCATGGCCTCGGCCTCTTTCAGCGCAATCTCCCGCGCCTTCAACTGCAACTCAGCGGCCTTGATCTGCAATTCTTGGCCCTTCGCCTGGGCATCCGTCTGGACCTTCATGATCGAGGCTTGCTTATCGGCTTTCAGGGCGGCCACTTCGTCTTGGGCCTTCTTGATCTCCGCCATACCGGCCTGTTGCATTTGCTGCAACTGTTGCTGCGCGGCTTGGTTCTGCTGGACTAGGGCCGCTTTCTCCGGGTCGTCGCTGTTCGCCTCTGCCTCCTCAGCCTGACGAACTTCAGGGGGCAGTAGAGCCTTGAGCCGCTTGGAAATCTTATCCGCCCCGACAAAATCCATATGGTCAAGCAACACATCTCCAACGAATGGGGCCGCATCGGGAACTTGTTTCATGATCTCGATCAGGGTTTCGCGGGTTTCCTCGCGCTGGGTGGCGAAGTTAGGTCCGGTCTTGACCTCAACGTCGTATTTGCCTACGGCCAAGTTATACAGGCGTTTCTGCCCATCAATGCCGGGCTTATTGCTCCCGCCGTCCTCGGTCGTCAACTGAATGACCTTTGCCGTTTCATCTTCGCCCAAGATACGCACAGTTTCCTTCGGGCTGTAGACGGCGGGGATTATTTCAACCAAAACCTTGCCGCAATAGGTAATCGCCCGGTTCAGGTTGTCGATAAAGTGGAAATTGGATACGTCGCCCTGACGCTCGCGGGCCATGATGGCCTTGCCGCTGGTTTCGTTGGAACGCGCCCCAATAGCTGACGGGTAAATGCCCGTGATGTCGTTCATGTCCTGGGCGGCTAGAGTGGCCTCTTGCAACGCACCGGACGGGACTTGCGGGCCGGGCTGACGTTGCGGGGGCGTGGCCCCCTCATACTCAAGGTAGGCGTGGCTGCGCGTATTAGCGCTCGCCCATTTCTGTTCCTGGCCCTTCGGAACAAAACCCTTCGGCCCGATAAACGGGGTCTTAGGCGCAAGGGCTACCAATTCGGTAGTTGCCGAACGCCAAAAATTGAACATCATCTGCGGGTCTTTGGCGTCCCGCACCAGTGACCGGAAATGCCTGCGCCCGTCAATGAAAACCTCATCGCCCCACACAGGGCAAATCGGGATCATCTGGCCAGGCCACTCATCTTCCTCCAAAACCTCGACGCCATTGATAATCCTGCGCTTGACCTCGTAGCCGTCGACCATGCGTTCGCGTGTGATCTGGACGCCGGAAGCCGCGAGGAATCCTTCGATAAGGTCTTTATCCTTCATCCCATCGGTCGGGATATTCCCGGCCTCAAAGAACCGCTTGGCGACCACAGGGAGATCGGCCTCGCGAACGGCCTGTAAGTCTGTCTGCCCGGTCTGCGCGTTAGGGACCGCAAGCTGCAAGAGCTTCGTCTGTTTCTTCTCGCGTTGGAACCACTCGGCTACGCGGATTTGATCATCTTGCAGCCATAACTCGCTGTTTTCGTCGCGGCTATCCCCATCGAACGGGACCATCGAAGCCTTGGGGTACTGACCCTTGTATTCATCTTTGGAAAGCATGTCCGAGACGAACGCAAAGTTCCAATCGCTTGCATCAAACGACGTGCTGGACGTATCCCAATGGACCGACAGAGGGTTGGCAATGCGACGAATACGGGCCTCAAGTTCAAAGGTTTCATCGTGGGCATAATCAATATCCACCCGGAAGAAGCCGAACCCACCCGTAACGGCATGGTCAATGGCTGTGTCGTAGGCAACCCCGGCCGTCGACTGGCGCTCGATGTTCCTAATCAGGCCCCCGATGACTTCGGCCGTATCCTCGTCGGCCCCGCTATCCACAGGCGAAATCTTGATCGAAGGCTTGTTCTGTCGGGCCTCGTTCACAACGGCGCGGATAAGCGCGGGCAGCTTGTTAATCACAAGCGCCGGGCGGCCTTCCTGTTTGCGTTGTTTGGCTATCGCCTCGGGCCATTGGTCCGAAAGGCGGGCGAACTTGGTATCGTCGTAATGAGAGGTTCTATTGAACTCGCTTGCGGCTTGGCTGTCCGCAAACTTCTCCATGGCCTCTTTCATGGTAGCGTCGGATGTGTCGGCCATGTATCATCCTTCAAAGGGAACGCGGCGTCATCACGACGCTGCAATATTTAGTCAATCAAAAGCCGTTGTCTTTCTCGGGAACGCGATATACCCAACGATCTCCATCTGGAATATAGTACGGCACGTAATGACCAGCCCTAAAAGCGTCATTCTCTAGGCGCTTCTTGACTACTCTAGTCACGGCTTCGCGCGTAGCATCGCTATTAATCAATCCCCGATCATCCCTGACAACTAGGGAATCTGGCTTTGGTGCGGCAGACCAGCCTTGGACCTGTCCGGTTACCGTGTCCGTGGTAGGGATCAGAGCGCGTACAGTCATAAGTCAACCCCATTAAGCTAACTAACCACAGTGTTTTCACCGCCGCACCAATATCATATTAACCCCGCTTCTCGGCTTCCTTCTTGTCCACCAAGACTCTCATAGCATTTGCCGCGTTCAATGCGGCCTGCGTGTATTGCATAGCGTGAAGGGGGTTTTTCTCCTTCGTCGCCTTCTCGATCAAATCTTCAACGTGGTCTTTACTCATGGGTTCTAACTCCTATGAAAAGCTAGGAACAGCCTAGCGCATACGTCACATTAACCTAAATCCGGTTAATCGTAAAGCGTCTTGTGCAAAGGCCCCGGAGCGTTGGCGCGCTCCGAGGCCTTAGTCGCGGCTTTGGAGTAATTGAAACAAAGCCCACTAGCTGACGGGGTTTTCTTATGTCCGAGGCACTCGCCGTCCTATCCTCGGCCGGTTATCCGCTATGCGGCCCCACCGGCTGGGGATTTAATGTCGAAACCACGTTCCATATCTTCGACGCAAGCCTTGATCCGCTCCGGCTCCGTCACAGCTAGGCCCATAAGCTGATCGAAGTTCTCCATCGCCTTCCGGTACTCCTCGCGGGCCTGTTCCTCGCTCAAGTTACCGGCCATCATCTGCGAGGCGTATACCGTGATACGGACCCGGTGCATGGCGAACCTTGCCATGCATAGCTGGCGTTCTGCGTCGGTCAACTCATCCACGATCCGTCGCCTCCGGTTGGGAAATGTTCATCTTTGCCCACGGCTCTATCCACAGGCGAAATCATGCTCATCATACAGCAATCGCCCTCGTTCGGGGAAGGTATTCCGAGCCGTTTCATTTCTTGCTTGTTCATGATTTGGATTAACCCGTTGCCGTTCGGCTTCTGGGGAATACGGCAAATCTGGGAGCGCAGTAAGTTAACACTTTCGACGCCTTCAGAATTGAACGAAAGCATGTCATCTACATCAACGTACTCGCCACGTTCTACACAACGGAATGTGTTATACATACGGGTTGCTAGGCGGGTGTAATACTGCGCCCGATTGTTCTTGAACGTCGCCGAGTATGTCTTGGGCTGGCGCTTGCTTTCAATCCCCTCGTTGTCCCCGGCCGCCTCATAGAGCCGTTCGGCAAAGTCCTGGGCGCTCCCCGACAAAGACCCACGAAACATGTGATATTGAACCCTAGTGCCTTCCAAGGCGGCCTTGACCTGCCCCTTCAGTCCGGCACCCATTCCGTCCCCATCCCAGACGAACCAATCCGCCCCATCGTCAAAGGCGTGATCCAAGGCCCAGGCGCAGGTTTCGTCAATCTCCCCACTGTTCTTTGACCGGACGCGCTGGATAATTGACCCGTGCCTAAGCACATATCCGCCAGCATCATTACCATCATCAAACGGGTCATGCACTGCTATCTTCGGCCCCAAAGGCTTGAACATCTTAACCAATTTGGGGTTCTTATGGGCGTCCAGGCAAGCGTCAAACCATTCAGGCTTGATAATCGACCCATCCACTTCGTCATAATAGGCCCCGTGCCATTTATGGTCGTATTCGGCGCGGGACATCTTGGCGAAATCGTCAATCCGTTCCTGCTCAAGGCCGGATGCGTCAAACCAATGCTTCGGCATATCCGTATAGTTCATTTGGACTACCATAAGCATGTCGTCTTCGTAGTACGCCGTTCGCGCTAGTCTATCTTCGGCCTGGGCAAGCCATTTCTGGGCAATGGCCCCCGTTCTAGCCCCCCGGTTCATGGTGATGATGATTTCCGGCATTTTCACCTCCTCGCCGGAGATTAGGCGTTCGGCATCCGTAGCATTAAGCCGGACCGAAGCCGTTAGAACCCGCAAGGTATTCTCGGTTATGTCCTCGCCCTCCTCGATCCAAAGCCCGTCAATGCCTGACAGGGTGGATTTGAGGGAGGTGATGTTCCTAGCCAGCCCACGGTAAAACGTGCGTCCCCCGGATGCGTGGGCAATGCTGGTCTTTGTGTCCGAAAACCCCTCAAGCCCGAGGCGGGCTATCTCGTCCAACATTGTCCGATGGACTGATTCCTCAATGGAATTCTGATGCTCACGGGCGCAGCACCATAGTTCCCCGTTGGCAACCCTGGCCGCCACGTAATCGGCTACCCCCGTTGATTTGGTCGACCCCCGCCCACCGACTACAATCTTGATGCGCTTTGGCTTCGTGAACACGGGATACAGGTTCTTGGTATATTCAATCCTTATCTGGCCCATAATCCGCCCCTACGGGCATGAACATGATCTGGTTAAGGGTTTTGATTGGGCCGCCGCCTTCGCCTGCCACCTGCATGGGTAGAACCTTGCCCAAGAGGCCAGCGAACGCCTTCACATCGCTAACTGCCACCATCTTTAGGTATCCGGCCAGCCCGTCCTTGCCTTGCCCGTCCTGGCCCGTTTGCTCGGCGGCCAATAGGATAGCCTCTTTCAGGGCGATGGATGTCTTGTTCTTAGAGCCAACCGGGCGGCCATTAGGGTTGCGCGAGGGTCTTTTAAGTAGACCCTTGTTCTTAACTACGTTTGCAGTTTTGTCTGTCATATTAGCGTTTCGTCATGTAGGTCTGATATCGCCTCTTGTTTGGAGGCACCCCAACCTCTAGGCCCACATTCTTCGTCGCTATCAAAATAGGCGCACCAGTCGAATGCCCTAATTGGGATTGGCGGGAAAACGTGCGATGTAATAATTCTGCGATCAGTCATCATCACTCACAGGAAAGCGGTTCTAGGGCCATACAGGCTCCCCGTTTTTGCCCTTTGCTGGGCTGGCTACTTTCTTGGTCGCCAAGGCCCGGAACCAGTGACCAAGCGCGGGAACAACCATCGGAGCGTGTCAATCAAGTACCACGCCGCCTAGAACGCCTCATTATGGCCTAAATCGGGGGCGGGTTCAAGTGCGCCTTGTTTCATGTGAGACATAGGCATATGTACCTATAGACGTTAGGCTGTAACGTGATAATATGACGCCATTGATCAACCCCAACAAAGGAACCTAAGCCATGACCAGCCCGAGGCCTCTAACAATTTGGCAGGCGCTCGCCCTCAAGCTAGGCCGGGAGCCATCCCTCGCGGAAGTCAAAGCCGACATGAATCGAATCAGTGCCGAAGGGCTTGTCGAGCGCGCCGCCAAGGGCAAGCTATCACATCAACGGAGGAACCGCCGATGACCGCCCGCACACCCTCGCAACGCCAAGCCGCCCTATACGCCCGCCGCGTCAAGGCCGGGTGGAAACAGATAACCGTATGGGTCAAGGCCGATAAGATCACGGCCCTGCGGGAGTATGCTAAGGCGATTAATGGCTAGTTAACCGGGCATTTAGGGTCGGGGCACTCGTCGCGCACCTTCTCAACTAATTCCCCGCATCGGGGGCATTTAACCTCCGCGCAGGGCTCGTTCGCCCGGTGATAATGTCCGCAGTCCTCGCATGGTCCCATGATACCTCCTACTCGTTCGCCGCACCATGGTTTGGGCATATGAAGTTGTGCCGATGCATGGCTTGGAATGGATTTTGACAACGTAAGCACCTGCGGGTTTTGTATCCTACCGCCTTTTGCTTCAGTTCGGCATCTCGCATGGGCTTTCTGATCGTTCTATAACTCGTCAACCCCAAGAGGCTCGCCCGAGCGCCAACGGATTTTTTGCTGCGCCCTAAGTGTATGGCGCACTCGGACGGACCTATTATTCGGTAGTTCTCGCAGAGAAAATCATCCTCGGCTGGAACATATTTATTGCCGGTCACTGCTGCCCCCGAAGAATATCGCTGTTGGTCCTGGGATGAATTTGTCCGCGTTGATTTTGATGTATGCCTGTTTGTAATGGACGGAGCAATACGGCCGCCCCGGCATGGATTGATCGCCGCATAGGTGAAACCCGTCCGCCTTAGGATCGCCGAACGGCCATCGGCAGCCATTAGGGGCGATGTTGTGCAAGGTTATTGGCACAGTAGGTAATTTTCTTATAACTGGACTATCTCGCTTTGGCAGGTGTTCCCTATGAACTTGGCCGATGATGGCGTTCTTCGTGCAGCCCATGGCCCGGCCGATCTCCGTTGCCGTCATGCTTTCAATGGCCCACAATTCGGCTAAACGGGCGTGCATTTCAGGCGTCCATTGGATGTGCTGGATTCTCATTTCTGTTCCTCGGCGGCGATATTTACTTGCTATTAGCGATAAAGCAATTTCTTTCGCCTCCGTGAATTGCACAAGCGGCTTTCTGTGAATCAGCACCAGAAATCACCATATCGCGCAGCAAAATATTCTGACTTATCACGCACCCTGTAACGGGGAGAACCGTTAATGCAAGTGCGGCCAACCCGAAGACCAGCCAAGCCCTCTTTTCGCTATCCATGGTTATTTTCCTCTTGTTGCTCCGGTTTTTTGCGCGCCATAATATCCCGCATCGCCCCGTCCGTACACCATTTGCGGGTTAAAAAAACCAGCGTATTCCCGGTTGCATCGCTGGCCCGGCGCATCAGTTCCCATTGCTCGTCCGAGAAAGAAACGTAGCGGCGATTAGGGTAGTCTTTTTT
>ERZ1292625.1928-Hain-H41-01um-R1-1928-length-21385-cov-5_pt1 | contig 11726 bp, 7 predicted proteins | sample MGYA00564400_ERZ1292625 | MGnify/ENA primary metagenome ERZ1292625 (study PRJEB36523, sample SAMEA6512639) | groundwater metagenome | collected 2019-01-08 | study: AquaDiva: Metagenomics assemblies of 32 groundwater samples
AATTTAAAAGCGAATCTAGCAAGTCCAACCTTAACAGGTACACCACTTACACCAACCGCCACTTTGGGTACTAATACAACTCAAATTGCAAGTACAGCGTTCGTGCGAAGCGAAGTTGCAGCACTTGTTAATAGTGCTCCAAGTACTTTAGATACATTAAATGAGCTAGCCACTGCTTTGGGTAATGACCCGAATTTTGCTACTACTATTACTAACAGCCTAGCTGGTAAAGCTAATCTAACGGATAATTTAAGTGTCTTTGCGGCCACTACAAGCTTACAATTAAAGAATTTAATTAGTGATGAGACAGGCTCAGAAAGCCTAGTGTTTAGACTTGCACCGACACTTAAAAATATTGTTGCGAATCAGAATCAGAATAACGATGAAAATATTTCCGGCATTAGAGCTACAGATGCCAGTCCTACCGGCAGTTTTATTAATTTTAAAGATGCGGTCGGTACAACCAGCCTATTTAAAGTTGGTATTGATGGTAGTGTAGGCACTACTAAGCTTAGTCTCGGTGCTTCAGCTTCCGCGCCTGATGTTATTTTAGAACGAGATGCGGCGAATACTCTTGCTCAGCGTAATGGTACTAATGCTCAAACGCTACGTGTATACAGAACTTATACAGACAGTTCTAATTATTCAAGGTTACAATTTACATCTGTTACAGGTGCGCATGCTATCAGAGTTGAGGAAGTAGGAACTGGTGTAGGTAGTGGTAGTGCTTTAAATTTTGTGGCGGGCGGATTTACACTGTTCGCTTTAAATAACACCGTAGCAACATGGAATATTAGTGGTGCGGGCCATTTTATCTCTGGTGTAGACAACACTTACGATATTGGGGCAAGTGGTGCAAATCGTCCGCGTGCAATTTATATTGGAACTACAGGAACATTCGGCGGATTAGTAACTGCATCTGGATTTACTGCTACATCAAACGCTATCTTCGGTAGTGCTAGTCACAACATAGGTTGGTCAGGTAGAATGTTATGGTTCTCACCTTCAGATGGAATAATGAGATTGGATTCATCAGGCTCAACTACTCATACTATCGCTTTTGGTGGTACAACCGCATCTTTTCCAGCTATTAAGCGGAATGGCGCTGGATTCGACCTTAGATTAGCAGATGATACGGCCTATACATCATTAACTGCAAGTTCAGTAATTGCTACAACTATAAGTATTGAAGCAGGTTCAAATACATTATTAAACTCTTCTGGCTATTTAGCAATTCGACATGTAGTTGGTGGTAATGGTTTTAGATTCCAGAACGCTGATGGAACTACGTCTTTTTGGCAAATAAGCAATACCGGACACTTAATTACACCTACAGACAATACTTATGACATTGGTGCAACTGGAGCAACCAGACCTAGAAATGTATTTATTGCTGGCACATTGGTTGTTGGTAGTGGAGTTACATTAAATAATCAAGCTAGACTTATACCGCAAAGTGATGGTGTTTTTACACTATTTAATAATGCCACAACTGGATTTGGCCGTTTGCAGTTTGGTGGTACATCAGCATCTTTGACCGCGCTGAAAGGTGTCGGCACCACTTTGGAAGTACGGTTAGCCGATGATTCGGCTTACGGTAATTTAACTGTTCAAAACTTAACTGTAAATGGGACTGCCACTGGTTGTTATTCAGGAGTATCAGGCTTCTTTGGTGATACACCACGTAAACGATACTATCATGGGCAAGTTTCAGTTCCAGCATCAACATCACTAAATAACGTGGGAGCATGGACGATTACGGGAGCCTCCGCAACTCCAACAAATGCTGATGATGCTGATGGTGGATTTATAGCATATACAGGAATCGGGTTAGATGGCACAGACCAAGGCGTGGCGTCATCTTCCACTATCACTAGGGCTGACTGGAAACCTGAAATGTCAATGCGGTTCAAGACGTATTCCACTCTCACAGCTACCCGTTGGTGGGTTGGATTGTTTAGTGGTTCGCCGGTAGGTTCTGCCACTCCGACGGTACATTATGCCGGTTGGCGTTACGACACAGTAGCAGATGGAACAGCGTTCTGGCGTTGCGTGAGTGATAATGCCAGCGGAACGCCGCAAGTTACTACCACTTCAATAGCAGCTTCGACTTCCACATTATATGAATTTGGAGTCAGTCTAACTGCAACCGCCTCGCAGTTTTGGGCAAACATATCAGGGGTATGGACACTGGTTGCTACCCATTCAACAACTATACCAACAGCAACAACTTTGCTTACTACATATGGTAAAGTTACCACGTTGGAAAACGTCGCCAAGGCATTTAATTTTGGTGTAATTCGCTTGTGGACTAATTAACTAAGTCACAGATATTTTTGGGATATTTTAAATTAAAGCCGCAAACCACTTTATTTTTATACGAATCGCGGACTTTATATACCAAATTTAATTTAAAAATGAAAGGCATACAGAATTTTGTCAGTAGAAGTAATTAAACAAGGAGAATTAGGCGCTCATCCAATCATCAGTAACCTAGTAAAAATGCCTAAAGATAATCGTAGTATTTTAAGAAAACTAGCAGATTTACCAAAAGATGAAAGAATGGCGATTATTGATGATATTATCGCCAAAAGGTATCCAGAACATGGCTATGAAGGAATTAAATATGATTGGGAACTGAATGCTAGACCGAGCCAACTTATACCTTTTGACTTTACGAATGATTGGTCTACGTATGTAATAAATTCTGGGCGTGGTTGGGGAAAAGGGGCTGAGCTTGATACACCAATCCCTACACCAAAAGGCTGGACAACTATGGGTCAAATTGAAGCTGGGGATAAAGTATTTGATGAACAAGGCAGTGTTTGCAATGTAACCGCTGTTACTGATGTTTATATGCCAAATAAAGCATATAAAATTTACTTCTCAGATAATACGTCTGTTGTCGTTTGTGATGAACATCAGTGGATAACATGGACAAATAGAGATAGGAAAAAGTATCAAAGACAGGATGCTAAAAGAAAAAATAATAATCCTATAGGTATGTTTCCTATAGATTGGATTAATTGGAGTGCAAATGGTGAAAGGTCTGACAGTGGGAGATTTGGGCCGACTATAAAAACTACGAAGGATATAATAGATACTTTCTATCAAGTAGCTAATCAAAAAGCGAATCATTGCATTCCTTTATGTAGACCTCTGAATCTATCAGAAAAGCAATTACCCATACACCCATATTTATTAGGATTATTTTATGGTGATGGTATTGCTGCTAGTGGACAGATTAGTTGCGATAAAAAAGATTACGAATCTTATAAAATATATTTAGAGTCTAACGGGTTTGTGGTAGGAAATTTAAAGATTTACAAACTAAAAAACAGAGAAAATTACAATACTGGAATATTTAAAATAGACGGACTTTATAAATCTTTAAGATTGGCAGATTGTTTGAAAACTAAAAAAATTCTTCCAGAATATTTACGAGCATCTGAAAATCAAAGATTAGAATTAGTAAGAGGCTTATTAGATACAGACGGAAGTATATACAAGACAGGAGACATAGAGTTTACAAATACAAGTCTTGATTTGTTTAATTTTACTTACGAATTGTTAATTTCTCTAGGACAAAAGCCAACTGTCAGTACGAGGATTGGTAAATATAATGGAGTTTTTCATAAAAAACAATACAGATTGAGATTTTTACCAAATAGATTTGACTTATTCAATTTAACAAGAAAGTTGGAATTACTTAAAACCATACATATAACTAAATCTCAGCAATTGAGAAATCATTATAGAATGATTATAAAATATGAAGAAGTAGAGTCTGTGCCAATGAAATGTATTACCGTAGATTCTCCCAACTCTATGTACTTAATTGGTAAGCAAATGATACCAACGCACAATACTCAGGTTGGTTCGCAATGGATTATTTACCTTGCGGAGAAATATCCTGAATGCCGAATAGCTCTAATTGGTGCAACTGCTGGTGACGTATTGAATACATTAGTAAATGGTACAAGTGGAATTATAAACAGTTGTCCACCTTGGAATAAACCTAAATGGAATCCATCTTATCAGAAAATAACTTTCAAAAATGGTTCAGAATGCGAATATTTTTCAGGGGAGAAGCCGGATAGAATTCGAGGCCGCAACTTCAGTTTTTGTTTAGCAGATGAATTGACCTCATGGCGCTTTCCAAAAGAAACTTGGGACATGCTATCTATGGCACTTCGTATAGGAACCATTAACAGAAGACTGGTTACAACTACTCCTAAAAATATTGAAAAATATATAGAATTGCTAAAAAAGGATTCAACTTGGGCCTATGTCGGTAGCACTATAGAAAATCTGGATAATCTTACCGATGATTTTAGAGACGAAATCATAAGTACATATGCTGGCACAAGACTTGGTGCACAAGAATTAGAAGGAGAGATTTTAGCAGATGACGATAAGGCGTTATGGAAGCGTATTTGGATTGATACTGGCAGAGTTAAAATAAAGCATGGGAATGATGGTTTGCCTCTGTTAAATGAATCTGGAATGTTTATTCCGCAAGATGAAATTTTACCAGATTTTATCTCAATTGTACTCGCTATTGACCCAGCCGTTTCTGTCAACAAAAAGTCAGCAGAAACAGCTATTTCAGTTGCCGCATATGGTGTAGATGGAAAGTATTATATTCTATATGCAGATAGTGCCAAAGATACGCCTGATGGTTGGGCAAGACGCACTTATGAACTTTATGATGAATATATGTGCGATTCAATTATTGTAGAAACTAATCAAGGCGGTAATTTGGTAATAGATAATCTCAAAAAAAGTGGCCGTGCAGCGCCAATAGTGGAAGTTAGAGCCAGACGCGGAAAATTATTACGTGCGGAGCCAATTGCTGCTCTTTATGAACGAAATCAGGTCAGACATTTTGGTAAATTTGAGAAGTGTGAGACTCAAATGTGTAATTTTAACCAGCATTTTAACAAAGGTTTATGTGATATTGTGGATTCAACCGTTTATGCCTTGCAAGCTTTAGTTGATAAAGTAGAAGGCTTTATTGATGGTAGCTTATTGTATGCAACTGGCGACCCAAGAGAAAGTTTAATGACTTTTAGAGTCATTTAAAAATTAGCAAATAAATAAATTGTAAAATATAACGATTAAAAGTAAGTATTTTGTAGAGCCGCAAGTATAAAAAATAAATTGCGGAGTTAAAAGTAGTAAAATTTTTGGAATAACATTAAAGTTGTGTTATTATTAGATTTAAAGAAATTAAAATGTTCTTTGCGGAATGGGCGCTCGCGCAAGGATTGAACCTTATCGGTAGTTAAATAGCAGCCCAACAATTGAGGTAATTTAACATGGCAGTTTTAACAGCTTCGGAAATCAGTGCTATTGTAGCAACACGCGGCGAGCGCGTATTTTTAAATTTATCAAACCAGTCGGAAAAGGATATTGACAAGGCATCGGAAGTGCCCGGCTCCAACCCAACCCTTCCCAACCCAACTCCAATCCTCGGAGCCGATGCCAACGCCATCGGCATCATGGGCAAGCCTATCAGCACCTCAGCACCAGTCAATGGTGATTACATGCGTTATGATAGCGCACTAGAGAAGTGGGTTTATAATGCTGGCGGCGGTGGTAGTGGAAGTACAATCACTATCCGTGCAGTTGATGGCACTCCTACTAATGTAGCCGCAACACTGCAATTTCAAGAAACAAGTGGGTTTACACTGGCAAACTCGCTGGATGTAACGACAATTGACTTATTAGCAGTTCCAGTTAATAAGTTAGCGGCACTAACTGCTTCACGAGCGTTGGCTAGTGATGCTTCCGGTTTTCTAGTAGCGACAAGCACATCTTCAGCTAAATTAGCATTTTTAGATAATGTTACTAGCGATATTCAGACTCAGATTAATGGCATTGCGGGCGGTGGAGGTATTACCACATTAACAGGCGATGTAACTGCAACTGGCACAGGTTCAGTGGCCGCGACATTAGCTGCAAGTGGTATAACCGCAGGTACTTACACAAAAATTACAGTAGATGCTAAAGGACGTGCAACAGTCGGTGCAAATATAGCCTCCGGCGACTTACCTTCCCACACCCATGCATTTGCCACACAAGTTAGTGGGGTTGTACTAACTTCGCCTACTAATGGACAGTTTTTACAATTTAACGGTACAAACTGGATTAACGCCAGTGTTGCAAGCAGCGGTAATGCGACATGTTACGCTTTTACGGTGAATTTTGATGGTTCCGGCAATCCGCTTTCAACTTCCGGTTTACCAAGTGGCTGGTCTACGTCTATCGCCGGTAGTGAAGTTACTGTCACACATAATATTGGCACACCGCCTAAGAGTATTTCTTATTTTGGACTAAATACGGATTCAGGCTCAGTTTGGCGCTATCGCCTACCAACAGCAGCGAATGAAGTAAAATATAACAACGCCACTCTAAATACGGAATTTATCGTCACTGTAAATACTTCAATTACTGGTGCAAGCTTAAGTTCTAGTGCAAAAGTTAATATCTTAGCTTAATAGGAGAAGTCTATGGCTTATCAAAAACCCGCAAAACTTCTTCGGGTAACAATTAGCGGTGTTTCAGTTGCTGCTACTTATAGTGGAGGCGACCCTTGGTCTGGCAATGCCATTCGCTGGAATGCAACACTAGCAGTTACTGCGCAACCACATTCAGACCCTAATACTACCGCTGCCTACTTCTATAATGGCTCAAGTATAGCTGTTGGAGATTTTATTGCCAGCAGTGGTGAAGGCCGAATTCTTAGAGTTTATTCTATTAGCGCACAGAATAGTACTACAGTTACATGTGTTTTAGAAGACTATAATAGAATTAACACTTTTGAAAACCCAAATCAAGATGGTGATGGTTTAATACCGGCTGGCACAGCTTATGTCTTTGAGATAATCAACGGCTGTCCAATCATGTACCCTTTACCGGCTGCTATTGCTGGCACGTTGCCAAGTACATTTGCAACCCAAATTATCGCCAGATTTTTAAGTAGCTTAAACGGTGGTTTTGCTCCTTATAGTCAGACATTCAATGCCACAACAGACTGGGGTACGGCGGCAGGCGGATTGTACACTATTACTATAGCCGCTTCAGTACATGGTAAAGGTACAAGTATCAATGGCGTGCAAGTATTTGAAGATGATGGAACATCTTATGTTGAGACAAGTACAGACGTACTAAAATGGAATAAATCAACTGGACAAGTCAGTATTTCGGTTAGTGAAACTCCGAATGGTAGATTTGCTGGCAGTGTAGTTATTAGATAAATAAGCGGGGTAATATAGTATGGCATCTTTAAAAGGTTCACTCTCAGTTGTCAAGGATTTAACTGCCGGTGGAAATTTACGAACCGGCAGTGCTGGGTTAGTAAAGCTAGCAGATGATGACGGTAGTAATTTTATTAACTTAAAAGCGCCTGCCGCAGTAACCTCTGACGTTACTTTAACCTTTCCTGCAACAGCAGGTACTAACGGTTATTCGCTAACTACCAATGGCAGTGGTGTGTTAAGCTGGACAAACGTTACTGGTGGAGGTGGCGGTTCTGTTACCAGTGTTGATATAACTGTACCAGCCGGTTTTGCTGTAACTGGCAATCCAATTACTACAACAGGTACTTTAGCGGTGGCTTATGCTACCGGTCAAACTGCTAACAGAGCTTTAGCTACGCCAGACGGGAGTTCTGGTGCATTAAGTCTTCGCCAGCTAGTGGCTGCGGATATTCCTTCGGTTTTACCCTTAGCTGGCGGAATAATGACAGGCGTATTAACACTATTTGGCGACCCAATTAGTGCGTTACATGCGGCAACAAAACAATATGTAGATAATATTGCAGTTGGGTTGGATTTTAAACAATCTGCGCGGGTTGCCACTACAGCCGATATAACATTAAGTGGTACACAAACTATTGACGGTGTTTCAGTCAATGTTAATGATAGAGTATTAGTAAAAGACCAATCAACAGCCGCAAACAACGGAATTTATGTTTGTGCGGGCGGTGCATGGTCAAGAGCAACCGACGCTGACGTTTCATCAGAAGTAACATCTGGTATGTTTGTCTTCGTTAGCGAAGGTACAGTAAATGCTGATAGCGGCTGGGTACTAAGTACAAACGATGCAATTACACTCGGCACTACAAGCTTAACGTTCGTACAATTTAGCGGAGCAGGACAAATCACTGCTGGTACTGGATTAACCAAGACAGGTAACACGTTAGCCATTGACAGCACGGTTACAACCCTCACCGGTTCACAAACTTTAACCAACAAGACTTTAACTAGCCCAAGTTTGACCACTCCTGCTATCGGTTCCGCAGGGTTTACCTTAGCTGGTGCTACAAGTGGCACTACTACGATTATTACAAGTGCGACAGCCAGCGGTACAGTTACAATACCTGCAGGTACAGATACTGTTGTAACACTTGGTGCCACGCAAACCTTGACTGGCAAAACTTTAACTAGCCCAACACTAACTACGCCAGTTTTGGGTACACCTTCAAGTGGTACATTAACAAGTTGCACAGGTTTGCCAATAAGTACAGGCGTATCCGGTTTAGGTACAAGTGTAGCAACTGCGTTGGCAGTAAATGTCGGCAGTGCTGGTGCTTTTGCGGTAATCGGAGGTGTTTTAGGAACGCCTTCAAGTGGTACGCTAACTAATTGTACAGGTTTACCAATTTCCAGCGGTGTGAGCGGCTTAGGTACTGGTGTTGCAACTTTTCTAGCCACGCCTTCAAGTGCTAATTTAGCGGCTGCATTAACTGATGAATCTGGTACAGCGACAGTAGCTTTTACAGCCTCACCAGCATTAACAGGCACACCGACTGCGCCAAGTGCGGCGGTTGGAACAAATACTACGCAAATTGCTACTACTGCATTTGTACAGACTACAGTAGCCAAGTATGTACAAACATTTAATGCTACAACGGATTGGGGAACTGCCGCAGGTGGTTTATATACATTGACAATTACAGCGGGTACACATGGCAAAGGCACAAGTCCGGCTGTAAGAATTGAAGAGGGTTCTGGTGCTGATTGGATTCACACGCTTGTTGACCAAGAAATCGTCCGCAGCACTGGAAATGTTGAGCTTAAAATTAGTGATTCGCCTGATGCAAGATTTGCTGGTAGAGTTCTAATCTATTAATCTCTGTTCTATAGGATAAATCAATATGGCTCAAGATATAAAAGGTAGTTTAACTACTAAGAAAAATATAACAGCGGGCGGCAACGTTCAAGTAGGTAATTCTGGGGTAGTAAAATTAGCAGATGCGGATTCTACTAATTTTATTAATCTAAAAGCTCCATCAACAGTTACCTCAGATGTTACCTTGACATTTCCGGCAACTGTTGGAACTAACGGGTATGCCTTAACCACTGATGGAACATCTGGACAGCTAAGCTGGACAAATATTACCAGTGGAAGTGCGCCAGCCGGTTCTGGTGCCGAATTACAGTACAGAGTTGATGGTTCTACGTTTGGTGCATTAGCTACAAGTGCGGTTAGTTCAAGTAGTCTATCAATTGGAACCGTTACTACCACAAATGCGCAACTAACTGTTAAATCAAGTAGCTCCACTCTAACGTCATTAAGATTGGAAGCAGCGGCATCTACCGCTGACACTCTTGTACAGTTTGGTGTTTATGATAACGGCGGCAGTCTGAAAGCCGGTATTAAAGCAGACGGTTCCATTGTTTCTCAGTTTTTGGCTTATGATGTAGCAACTAGAAATTTTGCATTAACACCACAAGGTGCTCCAACAACCAGAAATCTTGTTAGCGCAAATACTGGCTTGTTTACTGCCACAAATGTTGCTACTGACTTTTTTAATCCGTCACAGAATCTTATCGCCATGTATAACGGCAGTGCAACATATACTACGGCCTTGGGTATTGGACACGAAGATGGGCTTGGCGGTGCTGGTGTATCAATTAGCGGTGCTAAGATATTTGCTGCTGCGAGTCAAGCATCTGGTACAGGTTCAAAAAGTTCGGTTTATGGTTTAGAAGCTTTTGCAAGAGTTGTTAGTACAGGCGGTGCGACAAATTTAGCGGCTGGTGTATTTGAAGTTAAAAATACAAGCACCGCGACTGTAACAAATTTATTTGGTTTGCGGATTCTTGCGCCAACAAATTCAGGTACTGTTACAAACAGTACCGGTTTAGAAATTAACAGTTTTTATTTGGCTAGCTCCACTTCACGTGCTATCAGTAGTCTTGGTGGTGAGGTTTATATTGCAACTGGCAATGCAAATGCTAAAGGTATTACAATTCATGGTACGGCTTCACAATCTGCAAATTTATTAACTATTGAAGATAGTGCCAGTTCAGCTTTATTTACTTTTAATAGTAGCGGCTATGCTAGCGGGCAGTTTTTAAATAGCGGTCTTGCCTTAAGAGATAGTGATAGTTCACACAAACTGACTATTACTACAGGTAGTAACATTACTGCCGATAGAAGTTTAACATTCAATACTGGCGATGCCAGTAGAGTTGCTACATTTGACGGCGATACAACCTTAAGCGGACACAATAGAGTATTTCGCACACAAGATAGTGGCGCGGGCATTATTCTGCAAGGAAACGTCATTGGCACGGCTGAAACCAGTTTAATTTCAAGTGCTGTAACTATACCTGCTAACTATTTTACTGTTGGTAAAATGATTAGAGTTAAGATTAAAGGTGATTTTAGTACTAGCGGCACAGCAGGCACATATACTTTTAGAGGAAAATTAGGTTCAACTGTTATTTCAACCTCCGGCGCTATTACAATGACTAATTCTCTAGCAAATATTCCGTTTTGTTTAGAGTTAGATTTAAATTGTTGGTCTACTGGTGCAACTGGTGGAATTGATGCTATTGGGCAGATTTTTTATAACTCATCTGGCACTACTCCGGTGTGCATAGGATTACCGAACAGTTTAGCTACAATTGCAACTACAGCATCACAAAATTTAGATGTTACAGTTCAAATGTCTAGCGGTGTATCCGCAAATGTAATTAATATCTATACTATTGAGATTGTAGGTGTACAGGCTTAATTTTGTATAGTTTAAGCAAAGCTGTATAATGAATGTATCTTAAAGAAAGGATTTAAATCAAGCATGAATATCGAAAAAGATATTAAAGAAGGCGAGACTAATATTGCGGCTATTGTAGATGCATACAATGCACATACAGCAAAGATGCAAGAGTTAGAAACCGAATTTAATAAACTTCGTGGCGAGCGTGATGAGTTAGGAATTAAATTCCGAGAACAGAATGCAGTCTTGGATAAGCTAAAAAGCTATCTAACCACAGAAGAAAAGCCAAGCGAAGAAAACACGGTAGAAAAAGTTACTAAATAATGGACAATTTCAATAGCCTAGACCCAACTAAAGACTACTTGGCTGGCGGTTATCTGGCAGGATGGTGGTCAAATACTGGTATTTTACCGGTTATTTCTGACGATTTCTTTGCTGAAGTTGGGTACAAAGTTTATGAAAATATGATGATCGATTTACAAATGACGAACAAAAAATTAGTGGAAAGATCAAAAAAAATAGTAATGACTATTACCGGTGTTTCATATGAAGAAGCTGAAGAATATTTAATAAAATCCAAAGGGCACGTTAAAACTGCACTTGTAATGATTCTTGCCAAAGTTGACTATGATGAAGCGCAATTGAGATTGAAAAAAGCAGATGGCTTTGTACGTAAAGCAATTTCGGATAATTAAAATGTGTTTTTCCTTTT
>ERZ1292625.412-Hain-H41-01um-R1-412-length-65590-cov-7_pt1 | contig 11726 bp, 12 predicted proteins | sample MGYA00564400_ERZ1292625 | MGnify/ENA primary metagenome ERZ1292625 (study PRJEB36523, sample SAMEA6512639) | groundwater metagenome | collected 2019-01-08 | study: AquaDiva: Metagenomics assemblies of 32 groundwater samples
ATGCCTTTTAAAGATATAGAAAAAAAGAAGGAATGGAGAAGAAGTTGGTATTTGAAAAACAAAGAATCTGTGAAGAAAGATGTTAGAAATAGAAAAAAAGAAATTAGAAAATGGATAAATGAGTATAAAAATAATTTAAAATGTAAATTATGTAGTGAGGATCATCCAGCAGTTATTGACTTCCATCATCATTCTGGAAAGGAATTTGAAATAGCTTATATGGTTGCAAATGGTTATTCTATAGAGAGAATAAAAAAAGAATTAGAAAAGTGTGAAGTATTATGTTCAAACTGTCATAGGAAGCTTCACTATACAAATAAAAAGCTTTAAAACTACCGTTAAAATAGTAAAATTAAGAGCGCGATTAATTTAATGGCAGAATGATTGGTTTCCATAATAGGCCTGTAAAGATAGGATATTGAGATGACCAATATGCACGGGTTCGATTCCCGTATCGCGCATTCAAACAAACAAAATGGATACACACCAAGAAAAACAGCAGAGTCATTCAAATAAGAATTGGTATGATAAAAGTTACAAATGGCTTCTTATAATTCCTGCTTTGATGCTTATTTTTTCTATAGTTTATCTTATTAATTTTAACTCTAAAAATGGAGATATTTTCTATAAGGATGTATCTTTGACAGGAGGAACAACCATAACTGTTTTTGATGAAAATGTAAATATTGATGAAATTGAGGCTTCTTTAAAGCTAAGTTTTCCTGATGTTCATGTTAGAGAGATTTCAGATATAAGGACTGGAAAGCAAGAAGGATTTTTTGTTGAAACTAAGGCTGAAGCTGAAATTATAAAAGCTGAACTTGAGAAAGTGCTAGGATATGAATTGAATAATGATAATTCTTCTATTGAATTTTCTGGGTCTACATTATCTTCTGGATTTTACAAGCAGTTGAGATTATCTTTGTTAATGGCTTTTGCATTAATGACTTTAGTCATTTTTACAATATTTAGAAATCTTGTAAGAAGTTTATCTATAGTCATAGCTGGATTGAGCGATATAATTATGACTATTTGTGTAATTGATTTAATGGGAATGCAATTATCTGCTGCAGGTATTGTTGCTTTGTTGATGATTATAGGATACTCTGTTGATGTAGACATCTTACTTACCACTAGAGTGTTTAAGGGAGAATATGGAAGTGTGAATGAAAGAATATGGGGTGCTTTTAAAACAGGTATAATGATGACTTTAACATCTATAGCAGCAGTAGGGATTGGTTTGATATTCACTTATTCTTTCTCTCCAGTTTTGTCTCAGATGTTTACAATTATACTTATTGGTTTAGGATTTGATATCATTAATTGCTGGATAACAAATGCATCAATATTAAAGTGGTATCTGGAGGGTAAGAACTGATGGCGAAAATTGGTTGGAGGGTATGGATTCTAATTATTGTTCTTTTACTCTCTTTGATAGCTATAAAGCCAAGTTTCAAAGAAGGAGCGTTGATTAAATCTGTTGATAAAAATTCCTCACTATTTGAAGAGGGATTGAGAAGTGGAAATATAATTATAGGTCTAAATGGAGAAAAAGTTGCTAGCAAAGAAGATTATGGAAAAATTGTTGAAAAAATATTTAATGATGGCTTAGAAAAAAGATTAGATATCCAGACTGAAGATAATGAATATACTGTTTTGATAAATTCTACTCCTAATATACATGTAGAAGATGTTCCTAGAACTAGAATAAAAACTGGATTGGATTTAAGAGGAGGGTCAAGAGCATTAGTTCAGCCTGAAACTCCTTTAAGTGATGCGGAGATGGATGATCTTCTTGCAGTTAGTAGTAATAGATTAAATGTATTTGGATTAAGCGATGTACAATTAAAGAAAGTTTCTGATTTATCTGGAAATAGATTTATGCTTGTAGAAGTAGCTGGTTCTTCTCCTGCTGAATTACAAGATTTGATAGCAAAGCAGGGAAAGTTTGAAGCAAAAGTTGGAAATGAAAGTGTATTCTTAGGAGGAAAAGAAGATATCGCTGATGTGTGTAGAAATGATGCTACGTGTGCAGGTATTGTGCAATGTTCTCCAGTCCAAGCAGGAGGATATGCTTGTGAATTTAGATTTACTTTGTATTTAACTGAAAGTGCTGCAAAGAAACATGCAGATGTAACCTCTGCAGTTCCATTAGATGAAACTGGACAGTATTTATCTGAAAAACTTTATCTTTATGTAGATAATCAGGAAGTTGATTCTCTACTTATTGGAGCTAGTTTGAAAGGACAAGTTACAACACAAATTTCTATACAAGGAAGTGGAACTGGAAACACTCAAGAAGATGCTTTAAGAGATGCTAAAGAGTCTATGCATAAACTGCAAACAGTGCTTATAACTGGAAGCTTACCATATAAACTGAATATTGTTAAGTTAGATACAATTTCTCCTGTTCTTGGAGATAAGTTCGTTAAGAATTTACTTCTTGCAGGCGTAGCTGCTTTAATAGCTGTTTCAATTATAATATTTATAAGATATAGAAAGTTCAAGGCTTCTCTTGCTTTACTTTTAACTTCTTTCTCTGAAATAATTATAATTCTTGGAGTAGCTTCACTTATTGGATGGAATTTAGATTTACCAAGCATAGCAGGAATACTTGCTACTATAGGAACAGGCGTAGATAGTCAGATAGTTATTTTAGATGAAGCGAGAAGAAATTTAACTACTGGAATAAAAGAGAAAATCAAAAGAGCATTATTCATAATCATGTCATCTTACGCTACATCTCTGGCATCACTTATTCCTTTGTATTGGGCTGGAGCAGGTTTGTTTAAGGGTTTTGCAATCACAACAATTATTGGAATAACTGCAGGAGTATTTATTTCAAGACCTGCTTTTGCAGAGATAATTAGAAAGATGGAAGAGTAAGTTTTAAATAAGCTCTTAGAACGCTTAATCTATGGAAGATGTAATCTTATTTGATGTTGGTAATGTTATAGTTAGAGGTAGCCATGAAATTACACATAGAATTATGAGGGCGAAAGGTGTCTCTCCTGAAAATGCTGTAAAATTCTTTCAAAATCCTGAATATAGAGAATTTAGCAGGGGTAAGATAACTGGCACGGATTTTCATAGAGCTTTGTGTGATAAATATCTGGGAAGAGAATTAACTTATCAAGAAGTAATGAATGCGCATAATGAACATATTGATAGCTTAGATCAGTATGTTGTAGGTGTGTTAAATACAGTCGATAATAGCAGATTAGCATTTGTCACAGATACTAATGAATGGCAAACAGCTAAAGAGAGGGACTTAATAACCTTGAGTGATTACAATGAAAGAGTATTTAGATCTCATAAAATAGGCATGTTAAAAACTGATGAAGCTTGTTTTCCTTATGTTATTGAAAGATTGGGTGTTCAACCTGGAAGAATTACTTTAGTTGATGATAGTATTGAGAAAATCCAAATGGCACAACGATTTGGAATAAATACAATACTTTTTACAGAGGGAATGGATTTGCTTGAAAGAATTAAACTTTGATTATTAGAAGAATTATTTCTTATCTTTCTTCATTTCTAGTTCATAGAAAGCAATCATCTGTTTTAACATTACTTCTGGAGGTAAACTAGCTATAAAGTCCATAAGTGCTCCTTTTGTGAAACCACAATATATATTTTCAGGAGTCTCTCTTAAAGCCATTAATAAATCTGGAAGCGCTACGTAATCCATTTTTAATATCTGTTCTTTTGCATCAGGTTTCAAAGAACCTTCTATTGCTGGATCAAATCTAGCAGAATAAATTTGTACTCCTGCTCCGAAGAATGTCGTATTAGCTACAGATACTCCTATATATTTTACATCTTGTAAGTTCTTTCTAGTCTCTTCTCCACCTTCTCTCAAAGCAGTTTCTACTCCATTTTCACCCTTATTAGCAAATCCTCTAGGTAATTCTGTAGAAACCATCTCTCCTCTCTCTCCAGTTTTTCCATCAATTACTGCTGGTCTACCTTGCTTAACCATCGCTAAATAAACTAATCCATCTTTTGGTTTAATAAAATAAGGAACTGTTACGGCACCAGTTACTGCAGGTCCTCTCTCAGTAGACATCATATTTGCTTCATCGTAGAACCATTGAGCATATATTGGAGCTCCATCAGGTTTGCAAACTACTCCAGTTTTAACTACACCATACTTTGGATTTTCTAATCCTCCGTCTTCTCTTCTCTCCCATCCAACTTTAGTTTTAAAGTCAGGGTGTTGCGCAACAACTTCATCTATACTTCTTACTACCATGTTCATAATTTATAAAAAGAGTATTTAAATGTTACTATATAGGGGTTACAATAAAATAGTGCCGCTACTTTAGATTATCTAAGTCGTGTTTGTCATGGATATTCTTCCACTTACCTGAAAACATATAACCTACCAAAAGTTCTTTCTTTGCTAATTCTTCGAAGATATTTTCTTGGAGGGACCAATTAATTTTTCCTGATGGAATGTAATCAAATATTTCTGGTTCGGCAATACCAGTCATTAATGCAGTGAGGTGTGTTTTAACATTCTTTGGCTTTTCTTCGTATATCTTTATTTTATTTCCTTCTAGGTCTACTATAGAACTCTTAGACCATTCATTTGTTGTGCCTGAATAAACCACAAGAGTAGCAACTCCTTTGTTTAATTTGTGATATTCTTCAATCTTCTTTATGTCTAGTTTTTCAAAATAATGGTCTGAAGGTAAGAAAAGAAATGTGCTTTTTATTTTATCTTTTGCGAGTGCGAGAGTTTTTCCGCTTCCTAAATGTTCTTTCTCCTCTAAATACTCTATTTCTACTTGCATGTCTTTTCCATCTCCTAAACTGCTATAAATTGCTGAAAGAACTTTCTTTGAGCCTATAATTAAAATATAATTATATCCTCCTGCTTTTGCTTGCTCTATTGAATGCTTAATGAGCGTTTTTCCTTTTATTTCTACCAAGGGCCTATAGATATTTTTTCCTTTTATGAGAAGATTTTCTGATGGACCGCCTGCTAATATCACGCAAGTTTTCTTTTCAGAGAGGTGCCTTTTTATTATGAATTCTATTGCCTCTGAACGAGATTTTATTATACTATTGTCTATCTCTTTGTCTACCCTCGAAATAACTTCCTCGTCGATATATATAGAAACTCTTGTCTTTCCCATATCTTGATTACTTTAAAGGAATATTTAAACCTTACTAAAGTAATAATCAATTATTACTTATGTAACAACAACGTATTTAAAAAGAAATTGGTAGAGTTATTTATTCTTTCAAAATGGAAAACGAAATAAGAACAAAAGTTATTGTTACTGGTGGAGCCGGTTTCATAGGGAGTAATTTTATGCATCATATGATTGATAAATATCAAAATTATGATTTTATAGTCCTAGATAAATTGACTTATGCTGGAAATATAAAAAATCTTACTCCTATTATGAATAGAAAAAACTTTAGATTTGAATGGGTTGATATCAGTGATCAAGAAAAGATAAATCAACTTGTTGATGAAAATACAATTATAATTAATTTTGCAGCTGAATCTCATGTAGATAATTCTATAACTGGACCTATGATATTTACTCATACAAATGTTCTTGGAACGCATGCTTTGCTTGAAATTGCTAGACATAAAAAGGCTAAATTGTTTATTCAAATTTCTACTGATGAGGTTTATGGCTCTCTGAACTTTGACTCTCCTTCTTCAACAGAGAAAGATACCTTAAAACCTAGTTCTCCTTATAGTGCGAGTAAGGCGGCTGCTGAGATGTTTTGCTTTTCTTATATGCATACTTTCAAAATGCCTATAATTATTACAAGATCTTCTAATAATTTTGGACCTTATCAATTTCCTGAAAAGGTGGTGCCATTATTTGTTACAAATTTGATTGAGGGTAAGAAAGTTCCATTATATGGTTCTGGGAAGAACGTAAGGGATTGGATATATGTGGAAGATAATTGTGAAGCAATAGATTTTGTTATGCATAAAGGAAAAATTGGAGAAGTTTACAATATTGGTGGAGGAAATGAAGTGCAAAATGTTGAATTAACTAATAAAATATTAAATATGATGGGTGTTGGAAGTGAGATGATTGAGTATGTTCAAGATAGGCTTGGACATGATTTAAGATACTCTCTTGGCTCAAGCAAGATTATGGCTCTTGGATGGGTTCCTAGACACAGTTTCGAAGAAGCATTACATAAAACTATTAAATGGTATAAAGAAAATGAGATTTGGTGGATGCCTTTGAAATATAGGGGGAAAGCAAAATGAAAATTAGATATTTGATATTAGGTAATGGATTTATTGGAAATAGATTCTCCGAGTATTTAGGAGAAGAATCTATTGTTTGGAAAGATAAAATAAATTCAGTTAATGATGTTGTTAAAGCTATTGAGATCCATGACCCTGAAATTGTCATAAACTGTGCTGGAAAAACTGGAAAGCCTAATGTTGATGCTTGTGAAGATGAACCTGAAGCGACTTTCTTTGGAAATGTTACTGTTCCTTGCATGATTGCTGAAGCTTGTGCTAAAAAGAATAAAAAAATGGTGCACTTGGGAACTGGATGTACTTATGAGGGAAGTAATAATTTTACGGAAGAGGATGAGCCTAACTTTAAAGGAAGTTTATACAGTAGGACTAAACTGATTTCTGAAAAGATGCTTATGAATTATAATAATGTTCTTCAGATAAGGATTAGAATACCTCTTGATGACAGACCAAGTGATAGAAATTTGATAGATAAAATTCTCAAATATGCTAAAACTGGAGGTAAAATATTAATTGCTGAAAACTCTATTACTCCATTACCTTTTCTATTTTATGCTTCTAAGGAGTTGATGAATATGAATAAAGCTGGTTTGTATAATGTTGTTGCGAAAGGAGCTATGACTCATGATATGATTCTGGATATGTATCAGGAATTAACTGGGGAGAAATTGAATTATACTAAGATAAGTGCTCAAGAGCTAGATTTAATGACTAAAGCGAGAAGATCAAATTGCACATTATCAACTGGTAAACTTGAAGCAATTGGAATAAAAGTCCCAGATGTAAAAGACTCTATAAGAGAATGTTTGATAAGGTATGTTGAATATAGAAAGAATAAAAGTATCTTGCTTAATAATGGTAAGAAAATAAAAGGGATTATTCTTGCTGGTGGTGCTGGAAGTAGATTATATCCTTTAACTAAGGTCCTGACAAAACAACTTCAACCAGTTTATGATAAGCCTATGATATATTATCCTCTTACTACTTTAATGGAAAATGGTATAAGTGAATTTTGTATTATAAGTACGCCTGAAGATTTACCTGCTTTTAAGAAATTACTTGGTGATGGCTCGCAATTTGGAGTCAAAATAGAGTATAGAGAGCAAGTCATACCTAATGGAATTGCACAGTCTTTTGTTATTGCAGAATCTTTTATTGGGAAAGATTCTGTTGCTTTGATATTAGGAGATAACGTCTTTTATGGAGGTAGTGATGTAATAAGCAAGGCATTCAGCGAATTTAATTCAGGAGGGGCTATATTTGGATATCAAGTTCATGATCCTGAAAGATATGGAGTAGTTGAATTTGATCCAAATGGAAAAGCATTATCTATTGAAGAGAAGCCAAAACAGCCTAAAAGTAATTATGCTGTTCCTGGATTGTATATATTTGATTCAAGCGTAATAGAAATAGCTAGAAATATGAAGCCTAGTGCAAGAGGAGAGTATGAGATAACTGATGTTAATGTGGCTTATTTAAATCTTGGAAAATTGAAAGTCTATAAACTGCAGAGAGGTTTTGCTTGGCTTGATGCTGGAACTAGTACTAGTTTGCATGATGCTTCTGCATATATACAGACAATTGAAAAAAGACAGGGAATTAAAGTTGGATGTCCAGAAGAAGCTTCTTACAACCGAGGTTTCATAACTATGAAACAATTGAAAGAGTTGGTAGATAAACTTCCTAATTGTGAATATAAACAGTATTTGAATAATTTGGTTAAATAGTTCTAAATAAAACTGACTAATCCTTTTGCTAGAAGTAGGAATGCTCCTGTCCAGAGAATTACTGTTGGAAGCGCAAAGATAATTGAAAGAAGTAAACAAATTGCAGCAATTATATCAAATCCGCTTAAAACATCTCCCGTAAGAATAAACATGCCTTTCATTAATAACAGACCTGCACAAAATAAAGTATATTGCAGTGGAACATTCATTCCGAATATAAGCATTAAGAATGCGAATGATGCTGCTAAATCCATTCCTCCTAGAATCTTTACTGCAATTGACATATTTTATTTCAAGAATGAAGTGTTATAAGCTTTATTATGATAGAATATAGAACGAGTAATATTTAAAGAAAGAAATATTGTTTTACAAATGGATGTTAAGTTTTATCTGGGCGCTATCGCAGTTATAATAAATATTTTCGCATACTTACCTTATTTTAGAGACATATTGGCTGGAAAAACTAAGCCTCATGTATTTTCTTGGTTTGGGTGGATGATAATGGAGTTTGTTGCTTTCCTAGCAATAATCTCTGATGGTGGTTTAGCTGGCTCTTGGAATCACTTATTTACAGCATTAATCTGTTTAGGAGTTGTTTTGCTGGCTGTTAGATATGGAGAAAAAAAGATTACTAAAACTGATAAAATATGCCTTTTACTATCTCTCATAGCCATAGGATTATGGTACTTTACAAAAGAACCATTATATGCCGTTATTCTTATTGTCTTTGCAGATGCTTTTGCTTATGCTCCTACATTCAGAAAGGCTTTCTATAAGCCTTATGAAGAAACCATGATTACTTTTCAGTTAAGTATTCTTAAACCAATCTTAGCAGTTTTAGCTTTGGGTAATTATTCTTTGACAACGGTATTATTTGATGCTTATCTAATTATATCTAATACTGCCTTTGTGATTATGCTCGTCATTAGACGTAGACAACTTGCAAGATAGATTCGCAAAGTTTAAAATGCTTAATTTACTGGGCAGGATATGGTTAAAGAAATCAAAAAGAAAATGGTTGGAAAGAAAAAGTTAATGGTTCTTATTGTGTCGTATAATGCTGAACAGACTATTACTAAGCTTTTACATAGAATCCCTGAAGAAGTATGGGAAAATGCTGAAGAGATATTAGTGGCAGATGATGCTTCTAAAGATAGAACTGCTGAAATGGCTAAAGATTATAAGAAGTTATATGGTAAAGAAAATCTTACCGTTATTAAGCATGAAAAGAATAAAGGGTATGGTGGGAATCAGAAATGGGGTTATAAGTATGGGATGCAGAAAGGATATGACATTGCAGTAATGGTTCATGGAGATGCCCAGTATCCTCCTGAAAAAATAATGGAATTAATTAAACCAATTGAAGAAGGGAAAGCTGAATTTATGTTTGGTTCGAGAATGTCTGGAGATCCACTTGGTGGAAGAATGCCCCTTTACAAGTTCTGTGGAAATATCTTCTTAACTACGGTTGAAAATTTTGTTCTTAGAACTAATTTAACTGAATTCCATTCTGGTTTTAGAGCTTATTCATTGAAGGCTTTGAAAGATATTCCTCTCGATTTGGATTCTGATGGATTTCATTTTGACTCTGAGATAATTATACAATTAGTTATTGCAAAGAAGAATATTGGAGAGATAACTATTCCGACATTCTATGGTGATGAAAAGTGCAATGTTAAGGTAATTAATTACGGGATGAACATATTAAAAGAACTTTGTAGATATCTTGCTAGTAAATGGAATATAAAGCAGTATCCTAAGTATGATTTGAAGAATTTTAAGTGAATAAATTCTAATCTTTGATGGCAGTTATTAATATTATGCTTGAATTATTTTTATTATTGAATAAGTAACCTATGTAAATCAGACAGAGCATTAGCGTATTTCCTAGATAGAAGAAGTAATTACCTAGAGCGTTATTAGAAATTCCCCCTCTAGTTTTTCTTGCTATCTTTACAGTTAGATTTGTGAGGAATCTCTCTATAGGACTACCTATTGGTTTTACCAAGCTAATATTTAGTCCTGCTTTTTTTATATCGTTTTCCAAGGTTTCTGGATTGAATCTTCTTATGTGTCCTACATAATCGTCGTCGTCTTTCCAGTAGTGCATATGTGTTGGAACTGTTAAAATTAATGCTCCCTTTCTCTTTAGAACCCTTGAACATTCACTCAATGCTTTTTTGTAATTTGGAACATGTTCAAGAACTTCTGAACAGAAGAGGACATCTACTGAGCTCTCTTTTAGAGGTAGTTTTGTTATGTCTCCTTTTTTTGCATTAAGCCCTTTCGAAAATAGAAAGTCTACTGCTTTTTTTTCTAGTTCTAAGAAAAGAGTTTTATTTGGATAGGGAGTTATTGGAGAGATACCTGAGCCTATATCTACAAAGGTCAGGTTCTCTTTTTTATTGATTCTAGCTAAATACTCATCAAGAGCAGATTTTACCATTATCTTCCTAAATCTATAATTAAATAGATAATTTTTCAATTTCGTATACTGTTCGGTATAGAAAAACTTACCAAACTCATTCTCTATTTTTGAAGAGTTATTATTCATCTTAAATGTTCTGTCAATATAAATTTATAAATGCTTTCTTCATGTGTTAAATATGGAAGAAAGTAAGAAGTGGTACGATTCTGCTGTTGATAATGTCTTTAATCTGATTTACTCAAAGGACAAGAAAATTGAGAGATATGTTCTGGTTTTAATGATTGTTGGCTTCTTTTTGAGGTTAAAGGCAGCATTAAATTTGAGCGTGTTAGCTGATGATATGGTTTTTGCTTCACAAAGTGCCGGAGTAATTAATGCTGGAATTCTTTCAACTCACTCTAATCCTCCTTTATTCTTTTATTTGACTGATTTGGCTTATAATGTTCTTGGATATACTACCTTGGCTTCTAGATTTTGGCCTTTGATTTGCGGAACTATGCTCATAGGAGTAGTTTTCTTGATTTCAAGAAAGTTGTTTAATGCTAGAATAGGTCTATTTGCTGCTTTCTTTGTGACTTTCTCAAGTTTCCTGGTAAGAATGACGTTTAGCGAGCAGAGTTTAGTTGTTTTCTTTCTCTCATTTTTAGGAGTTTATTTGGGAATGCTTTATCTTGATGGAAAGAATATTAATTGGTTAATTGCTTCTGGAGTTGTTTTTGGATTAGCTTTGTTGACAAAATATAATGCTCCATTTTTTATTCTCTCTTTTTTGATATTCTCATCATATTACTTAAAATTGGAAGGAGTTGAATTAAATAAAAAAACACTTAAACCTTTTGGAATATTTGTATTAGTATTGGTAATTGCATTTATACCTGTCATTGCTTTCAATTATTTCATTTATCATGAGAAAGGTATTGTTGACGTTTATTTTAGTAGGGTTGTACATGTTGAAAAAGCTCAACAACTTTATGCAAGTTTGGCTGGACAAGGAAATAGCTTCTTCGGTAATTTCCTTAATATAGGTAATTATGGTAATTATAACTTGATTTACCATGCAGATTTAATTATATTTATTCTTGGTTTGCTCGGACTTGGACTTTGGTTTAAAGGTAATAAAAGAATTCCTCTTGCTTTCTTCTTTTTATTCTTGATTATACCTTTCTTGTTACAAAGCGCTGGAGCCCCATTAGCTAAACACTTTGCATTTATGTTTATTTTATTCTCAATTCCGGCAGGATATGCCTTAAATGCATTATTTGAAAAATATCTTTTTGGTAAAAAAACATTAAAGATAATTATTTTAATAATTATCTCA
>ERZ1292625.3831-Hain-H41-01um-R1-3831-length-11725-cov-4_pt1 | contig 11725 bp, 16 predicted proteins | sample MGYA00564400_ERZ1292625 | MGnify/ENA primary metagenome ERZ1292625 (study PRJEB36523, sample SAMEA6512639) | groundwater metagenome | collected 2019-01-08 | study: AquaDiva: Metagenomics assemblies of 32 groundwater samples
GGCAGGTCCTACAGATGCGTCTATCTCGCCAGTAGTAGGTGTTAGCCTCATCGAATGGATGGCCTCTTTCGCCTCCGGTGAAGCGGGACCGTCACTCCCCGCTCCCCTGCAACCCCGGAATCGCTCAGCCCAGCGGCAACCGCCGCGCTCAACTCCGGCGCCGGATGGCCTCCGCCAGTTCGGGCGTCACGACCCGCCCGTCTTCCAGCTCAATCAATGCGCCCCGTTCAACAAGAGGCGCGATTTGCACCCACAGAACCTCGCCGTCAGGCCGGAGCGTGCAGCCGGGTTGACCGCAGGGGCAAGGGGGAAACTCCGAAGTGGGGGTGCGGGCGTTAGGCCTATTACCACGGGTACTGGGGGTATGCTTAACGCCTGCACCCGTCGCCAGTGCTCCTGCCTCACCCCCCTCACAAATTGAGTCCTTCATGTTGTCCACCACCTCCGCGACCTGCCTGTCGGTATGAGTTGATTTCGCAGTAGAATGCTGCTTTCCACCCGAGCTTTTGTGCGGCAATATCAAACCCTCCTATACCTGAGCAAAGACTCCCATATCGCAGGTGTATCACCGGGGTTTATTCTTTAGCTCGTTCATACCGCTTGTGCGCGTGGCGCCAAATACTCTCCATGGCTTACCCCTCCGTGGTTTATAGTTATGGTGAGTATCCCTTGCATTCAAGTTAAATATCTGCACAGCACCGCCGCAATACGCTCGCAGGCTGCCCGAAAAATAGTGGGGTCATTCTCGTAGGCGCGAACCGTGCGGCCCATACGAGAACCTGCTATGACCATCGCGCCGCTACCTGCGAATGGGTCTACCACTACATCTCCTGGCGCACTGAACAACTCCACCAGCTTCTCAATAAGGGGTAAAGGCTTCTGTGTGGGGTGGATGCGCTCGTGTGGCGATGGTGACTTATAGCAGAATACATTATGCACTGCATTGCCGTTGAATTGCGTTCCTGGCCGCTTACCTACCACAATCGCTTCCCAGGCGTTAATCGGCTTGAACCGATGATTGAATGGCACGGGATTGGTCTTTTGCCAAACGATAGTCCCAACGGCAACGAACTGGTTTTCCTTCAAGATGGTGCAGTAGTCTCCAATCTGTGCTTGGGCGCAGAAAGTCACTACCCACCCTCGCACCTTTGGTAGCATCCCGCTCAACCATACCTGCGGGGACAGCCCGTTATCCCATGCTCCAAAGTCGCCACGTGGCATAATAAAGTCCCGCCCATTCTTCCGCAGGCGGCGTGGTACTTGACCCTCGCAAGTGTAGGGGTTACTGATGCCATAGGGCGGGTCTGTCAGCAGCAGGTCTACAGACTGGTCACACAGACCACTCACTCCGGTGATGCCGTCGGAGCAGTAGAAGGCGTACCCGTCACCAATAAGGCTACTAGGTGCCACGGTGACTAACTGCTCCGAGCCCAGTATGGCAGAGATTTTCGCAACAATACTAGCGTGGTCTTGGCCCCTCACGCTCAATTCGTCCTCACCTACTAGCAATCTCCCTAATGATTTCATCTCACCCTTGGTGCGTACCATTATCTCTACATTCCATGCATGGTCAGTGAAATTGTACTCAGGTGGAGTATGCATCAGAAACTTGCGGTGATTAGGAAATTGCTCTCCTATCCACGCGTTCACTGCTGCTCTGATTTTGATACGGTCTCTCACCATCACCGCAGATTCCTTACGTTCTTGACTCATATCTTCTTCTTCGCTCCTCAGTTATTGTTGGCTCTGGGAAATATATCGCCTCTGGCGCAAACCAGCGTTGGCGCAGAGGAACGTCGGGTTTGAATCGGATAGTAGGGCTAGCCATTAGGGTGCGTTCCGCATTCAATCATCGCGTGATACAGCTGATGGGCTTCTGCCTGTAGAGTCAACACTACAGACTCCGACTTCTGCTCTACCTCCCCTGCCACCATCTCCGCCCATGCCGTCCACGCTGCCCACGCCGCCGCATTGGACGCCCAGAACGCCGCATTGGACGCCCTCGCCGCCGCATTGGACGTCCTCGCCGCCGCCCTGGACGTCCTCGCCGCGCTCTTCGCTCTCTCTGCCTCTGCAACCGCCTTCATCCCCCTCACGGCAGCCCACGTCGCCTCCGTCGCTGTCGCCCCCGTCACTGTCGCCCGTGTCACTGTCGCCCATGTCACCCCCGTCGGCATTGTCCCTGCCTGCTGAGGCAGATATTGTTTCTCTGCATATTTCTGAATAATATCTGTTATCATCCGCAGGGTTTGCACGGTTGTGTTGGGGTCAATAACCTCCAGGCCTTCGAGCTTGGCTGCTAGCTCGTCACATTTGGCCAAGCGCAGCCATGCTGGGAGATTTGCACGCACAAGCCAGTCCAATGCTAAATGTGCGCGGCGTAGCTCCACCTCAAGACTAGACCGGGTACCAATGAGCAGCGGGATGTATTGCCGCAGCTGGTCTCGCTCTTTATTCGAGCGCATCCCGTCATTCCATGCCCGTCCAAACGCCGCCAGGACTAGGCTGACACACTTGGGATAGTCGCTCCACTCCTCCCCTGCAACATATGCAACAGCCTCCAGCAGGCACATTTCGGAGCCTGGTTTGTGCATCCCATGATAGAGTGTGGTGATTGTCGTTGGGTCTCTGGGTAGCATCTTGTCCCCCTATGGCTTATGACCGATTGGCTCCTTTGGCTCCCTTGACTCCCTTGTCTCCTTTGGCTCCCTTGGCTCCTTTGGCTCCTCTATGTTCCAAGTGGGAGGCTGCCACGTCTCTAAGGCGTAAGCTGCTTCCTCTAACGCCACGGCAATCTGCCGTGCTTGTTCAGAGCTAGGAATGACCCAGTCCTGGACTACGAGTCCCGGGACACAGAAATTCGAGATGTGAATCTGCTTATTCTCCGATATCTGGACTCTAAAGTATCGCATGTTTACCTCCCAACGTTATACTCGGCAGCCTGGGGCCTCTCACCCCAGGACGTGAGGCATAGCTCCCTTCCACGTGCATGTAGAGCCACGACAATTGGGCGAACCACCGTTGGCACGTCGTGGCCGCCTTTACCCCACCTACGCTGCATGTCTCTCTTCCATCACCACAGGCGCTAAAAGGCATTGGTTACTCCTTCAAGTGACATAAGGAACCAACCATGGTGGACAATCCCAGTTAGAGGATGGGGCCACAACCCACAGGAGACGCCTTGCCCTCATGGACCGTAGGCAACTACCGCAAGTAATCGGCTCTGGGATAGAGAGTCTCTCCCAGTCGCCGACGGAATGACCACAGCAGGACATGGTGGGGTACCGCTTGTCTGAGGCATGGATTCCCCCACTCCTGCTCAACCATCTCTCTACTTCTCTATTCACGTATGTTCTAGGGGTTGTCATCGCTGCACCTCCTTCATTCCTGCGCTATGTTGTTTAGGCTCCATCCTGATCCTTCACCAGGCTCCACATCCTGCTCTTTATTCCCCAAAAGAATCCGTCCGCTTGCGACCTGATCATCCGCTAGAATGACAAGGCCGCTAGCGGACGGTCATAGTTATTGTATCCCTACTTAGTTCTGTTGTCAATCGCTTCCACTTAGACATGGCGGACAGGAAAAGAGCTTGTCTGCGTAGCCTTGGCTATGGCGGCTCGCAACAGTGGCCCAAGCTCGGCTAATTGTCTGCCTGCCGTTATCAATGCACCACAAGGGAATTCAGCTAAAGCGACTAATCTTTCCACCATCATACAAGCCGCCAATAGTTCGGGCGCCGCTGCTATCAGATAGGCGTCTGCCGCTCTGGAGAACTGCCCTCGTAGCTGGGGTTCGGGTGGGCCATCAATCTCCCAGCCCAAGCCGCAAAGCTCGTCCTGGGTGCCGTCATTATCAACATTCCGGGGATATGCCATCCATGGCCCTGGGGTTATGTTTTGCGCCATCGATTTAGCCTCCCTAATCCTCTACAATGAACAAATATGCGTGATGGTCCACCAGAAACATACATATTATGACAATAACACACATAACTTATACTGTCAAGGCTTGACAAAAAAAAGATAAGGGTGTAGTATTTCAATAGTTTGTTGCGCTACTTGGAGTTGTGCAGCTCCAGGAGTTGTGCAGCTCCGGGAGGAGACTATGAGCACGGTGCTAGAGAATGGCTTTACACAGCGGTACCTGATGAGGCGAGTTAGCAAAGATATTGACAGCGTAATTGCCACTCTGCCCAAGGCGGTTATCCAGAGAGCAGCCCGGCGCCGTGGTCTTACACTGGACGAGTTCCTGGCCGACTATCAGCTAGAGTATGTGTACGATGGGGCTGACGAAGGGTTCTGGGCCCGGTTTGTGCAGCGAGAGAAGACCGGGAGTTGTGGTCCAGAAGACTTGAAATAGCAAGACGGAGCAGGTGGGAGATCGCCTGCTCCGTCTTATGCCAGGGGGGAACCGATGTACCCAAGATTCATAATGACATGGCTGAGTCATCCCGTCAAGTGGTTTTTGACCTTCCTGCGCCGCCTATTTCTCCCCCCCATACCCCTCCCCGCATCCCCATCGTACCACACCTGTCAAGTTGATTACAACTTTGAAAACATGAATACATTAACCTCCATTTATCCGAAAAGAAATAGTGAGGCCCCTACTATTATTTTTTCGCGTTCTATTCTGTTCTGTATTCATGTTTTCAGGTACACTGTGTTCCCTATCTTCTCTCTACTAATTTCAGATTTTCAGAATCCGAAATTACATTACATAATAAGGGCTCAGTTCTAAACTTCAGATTTAGTACGAGTTTTCGCTAGATTGGAATGACTATTCATTTGGGAAATAACAACGCTGCTGGGGAAAACGATGTCGCCTAGGAAAAAAGGGTCAAGCTGGTCGCTGGATAGCAACAGCTACTCACAGGACAAGTTCTACACCATGGCGCGAGACCCCTCGTCCGAGGGAGTGCCGGTGTCTTTCCGGGTCCCTGCCTCCCTTATCAAGCAAGTCAATGCTCTTTTCCCAGGGAAAATCCAGCAGTATGCCTCTCCCAGCGACTTCTGGCGGGATGCCGGTGTCCATCGTCTCCACTGGCTTCAAACAACCGAGCAGATGCCAGTTAGCGATACGCTTAACCGACTCAGGGTAATGCAGGCGAGGTTAGATGAAGAAGCCCTTTACAACGAGTTCTATGGCTCCCTCGCTATTCTGAAGGAACAGATCACAAAGCTGCTGGCAATACAGGGAGATGCAAGGGTCATCAGCTTACTCCGAGACATCATTAAGGAAGTGCAGGCTATGGAGGACGTATGGTGGAGAAAGAAGTATATGGAGCTGCTGGAAGCCGAATACCCAGCCCTGATGCGTCAAATCAACCAACCCTGAGTAGCGCGCTCGATGGCAAGTTGGCTGGTTTCCAGCTTACTGACAAATTCCAGGCTTTCCGACCTATACAGACCGAGGCTCTGGAGCGAATCCTGGTCAGCAAGGCCAAATACATCATTCTCCAAGCGCCTACTGGCACCGGTAAAACCCTTATCGGCGTCGCCCTCCAGAAGATCACAGGCCGGGGTATGGCGTATGTGGTCAAAACAATTCAGCTTGAGGAGCAGATTGCCCGAGATTTTCCTCATGGAGTATTGCTCAAGGGGCGGTCAAATTACCCTACACACAACAAGCCCAACGATTTCCCCCGTATTAACGCCGAGTTATGCATGATGAAAGGTGCGCAGCACTGTTCCTGGTGCTGTTCTGGTAAGGAGATGGCGTCTTTGGATCAGCTAGATGAAGAATACAGCAGTAGCTGTGATGGGCGAAGCAGGTGTCCCTATTTCCAACAAAAGCTCCGGGCTATGCGGGCGTCCCTTGCAATCGTGAACATCTCTCTTTTTCTTACCGAGGCGCAGTACACCGGCGCCTTCAGTCAACGGGACTGGGTGGTGCTGGATGAGGCCGACACTATCGAGGACTCGTTGATGAACTTTGTCGGGGTAACTATCACGGAGAAATGGGTGGAGAGATTCCATTTACCTGCTCCTAGATTCAAGACCAAGCAGGACTCCTGGGTAGATTGGGCGAAAGAGGAAGCTTTACCCAAGCTGAGAGAACAGCTGAAGGCCTTGCTATCAGTGTCCACCTGGAAACTGTCTGATTTGCAGGATGAGAGGGAGGTGAGTAGTGCAATAGACAAACTGATGTACTTTGTGCATAGCGCCTCCAACTCTATGTGGGTGTATAAGCAAACGGCAAACACTCGGGGTGAGCTCTCCCATGTGTTCAAGCCGGTGTTTGTGGCGCATCATGGCCAATCACATCTGTGGTGTCATGGAAAACGATTCCTGTTGATGTCAGCGACTATTGTGTCCCCGGACCAGATGGTCCGAGACCTGGGAATCCCTCCATCCGAGATGGAGTTTATCAATCTGCCAAGCACTTTCAGTCCCCGTCGCCGGTTGGTCCACTACGTCCCTGGTCCAGCCATGAGCAACAAGACAAGGGCAGAAGCGTGGCCAGAGATGGTGCAGTCAATGGACAACGTATTGAAGGGACAGCGCCAGGTCAAGACTCTTGTCCACACAGTCAGCGCAGAGCTGGCTCGGTATGTGAAAGAACACAGCAAATTCAGAGCTCAGATGATCACATACGGAGATGGGATGAGAAGAGAAGAGGCGTTGAGGAGATTTATACACGCCCACCCTCCAAGCATTCTGGTGGCCCAGGGGATGGAAAGAGGGGTTGATCTCCTGGATGATCTGTGCCGGTGCATCATCATTTTGAAAATTCCTTTTCCTAACCTTGGGGATCAGCAGGTGCAGAAGCGGGTCTACTCCGTCAGAGACGGTCAAGAGTGGTACATGGTGCGAACATGGAGGAGTTTGATTCAAGCCACAGGTCGGGGGATGAGGCATGAAGCTGACTACTGCCAGACTTTTATATTGGACGCCCAGTTTGGGAAAATTCTCTGGAGGAGCAAGAGGTTAGCGCCACGGTGGTGGCTGGAGGCGGTGCGATGGTCTGAAAAGTGAGAATTCATATCGAAAACATGATTACACTTGGAAATGGCCTTGCTTGTACATAAATCTGAAATCCAGAACCAGGTTGTAAACATGTTTTCACTTGACTACTCTGTAAACCTGCAAATTAGAAAGGAGGAGCAGGAGGGCCGGTGTCCCAGTATTAAGAAGGAGGAATCGAAATGTCGGCTAAAGGATCATGGCATAACCTGCCCAGTGGACTCAATGACAACTTCGAGATGGAGATAACCCGCTCTGAGTTCGGCACCCTGGGGACTTACAATGACCAGTCTGGCAACCCGGTATCTCTGCTTATCTGGGATTACGAAAGCCCAGACCATGAGTTCGAGTACCCTATTGTTTGGCCCTGTGGTAAGGGATGGACAATAAAAGAGCAGGGCCGTATCGTCCAGCATCCCAAAAGGGATAAGTTCATCAACACGGGTATCATGGGCCGACTGATTACCAGGGTGATCGACAACCTGAAGGTGGAGGTGGATGAGTTAGGTGAGACCTGGGAGTCTGATTTGTGGGTTGGGCTCAAGTTCTTGATGCAAAGAGAAAAACTGGCTTACCCGGGCGCTGAGCAGCGCGGGATGCCGGCTGAGGTGGAGAGATTGATGCCCGCAAAGTTTCTTGGGGATGTGAAAGGGAGGTTGGATAGAGATGGACGGTATCTTGCCGCTTCCTCCAGCCGTACACAATCTAACGCACCCAGAACAGCGCCACTACCAACCGACGCGATGCCACTACCAACCGACGCGATGCTACTACCAACCGACGCGGTAGCGATCCCAACAAAAGGTCTGTTGTACACCAAACTGGTTGGCTTAGCCCGCAACAACAGCATATCAACCCATGATAGGTTCACGACTGTAGCGTTGAACTTGGCGGAGCTAACTGATGACGAACATGGCGCACTCCTGAGCCAAGTCCTGGATGCCGGGCCAGATGGCTTCTGGGCGAAAGTACGCGCTGGCAAAGACAGCCCTTTCTAAGAAACCATGCCGGGGTGCTGGATAACACTGACAGCACCCCGGCAACACAGAGTTTGATAAAAGAGAGCTTGTGTCTCGCACATATCAAATACAAGGAGGTAACTTATGCCGCCACGAGAACGTATCCTCAGCATGGGGTCGCGAGAACGTATCCTCAGCATGGGGTCGTATGGAGCGGGGAAATCCTACCAGTGGCTCTGCCTGGCGCAATGGCTCAAGCCGCAGGGCGCTAAGTTCTATGTTATAGACACCGACGACACGGTGGAAAGGATGGTCGCTGAAGAGTTTCCGGATTTGGATAGAGGGAGCAATGTCATCTTACACCATGCATATACCTGGCCTGCCTACATGAAAGCTCAAGCCGCCATACTTTCTGCCGCTGGCGTTGGCGATTGGATCGTATTTGACATGGCAGACGCGCCGTGGAAGGCAGTTCAGTCGTATTTCGTCTCACAGGTCTTCGACAAGGACATCAGCGACTATTTTGTGGAGGCAAGACAGGACCTGGCATCTCATGGCGACAAGACAAAGAGAGGTAAAGATGCCAAGAATCTCAAGGTGTTTGACGGCTGGATGGATTGGCCAGTGATTAACAAGATCTACGACTCTCTGGTTATGCCATTGATTCTTGATTCCTCCGCTCATCTCTACTTCACTGCAAAGGTTACCCCACTCCGAGACGACGAAAGCCTTGCTGTTCGGGAGCTGTACGGACCTTATGGCGTAAAACCAGCAGGACAGAAAGATCTGGGCCATCTGTTTCATACAGTGCTTCTGTTCCAGCAGGGGCAGGAGCGGGGTGTCTGGCAGATTACCACCGTGAAGGACCGGGGCCGCAAATACTTTGACCATGAGAAATTGATTAACTTCCCCATACAGTACCTTGTAGCCAAAGCACGGTGGCCTGTTTCGCAACAGGTAGGCCTGTAGGTCAACAGGGCAGTCCACCGGTTAATACCATAGGCCAACACCACAGGCCAAGACCATAGGCCAACAAAGAAGGAGTGCAGATATGCCATATCTGTCTGCTGAGCTGTAGATGACTGTTCTCATCTCTCCCACTGAACGATGGGATCACCAAACTGCATTTCCCGGCAGCGTGGTCTCTTCTGTCCCCGAGCAGTACGGGTCTGATATTCTGATTGTCACTACTCACGGAAAGCTAGGCATACAGCAGAAGACCTTTCCAGATGACTTTTTTGCTAGTATGAGCGATGGAAGATTACACAAGGAATTGCTTCAGATGAAGGCGCTGGATATCGCAGTGCTCCTTCTCAACGGAATGCCTGCTTACACTTCAGAGGGATATCTTGTAGATGCAAGGTATTCTTCGTGGACGGATATCGCAGTGCGCAACTTGCAGAGATCACTCTCTATAATCCACCAGGTGTACATAGAGTGGGCCGCTACTGGCCAGCAGGCTGTCACCATAGCTCGTGAGTGGGTTGTGTATATGAACAAGACGCACCAGGGTTTCTCGGCCAGGCCAAAGCCAGAGACCAATTCCTGGGGAAAGACAAGCTCGAAAGACTGGGGGATACATTTGCTTCAGAGTTTCCCAAGCGTGGGACCCAAGAGAGCGGCAGCGATTTTTGAAAAGTTTGGGAAGGCCCCCTTGAAATGGGAGTGTACTGTAGAGGAGCTAGAAGAGGTGGAAGGAGTAGGGAGCATAACAGCGCAGAAACTTATGAATGCCCTGGTTATGAAGGAAGGAGGACAGACCTCTGCTTAATCCAAAGGAAAGACCTGTATCCCTTCCTGGAGTTACCACACGTCTGCATACCGCCCACGGGAATCTGTACGTCACGGTGAATTTTGACAGCGCGGGGGCGCCATTCGAGGTCTTTGCAGCACTGGGCAAGGCAGGAGGGTGCAATCATGCTCAAGGAGAGGCATTGTGCCGGATGATCTCTATGGCTCTACGATTAGGCGCTAGTGTTGAAATGGTTGTCCAGCAGCTACGGGGGATTACCTGCTGTCCCGCCTGGGACAATGGCGTGCAGGTGATGTCTGTCCCCGACGGAGTTGCTAGAGTGCTGGAGAGGCATATCGTAGGAGGAACAAATGACCAGAATCTATCTGGCGGCCCGGTACTTCAGGCTGGATGAACTCAACGGCTACGCCGAGCAGCTCCGGGCCATGGGCTTCACCGTGGATGCCCGGTGGCTGAAGGGCGCGCACAGATTTTCAGACGATGCCTTATCTGTGGAAGCCGCTACAGATCAGATATCTCTCGTAGGGCTAAGATTCGCTCAGGATGACTATGAGGATGTGCGGGACGCAGACTGGGTGCTCTGCTTCACTGAAAAGGTGAGGTCGGGCCACAGCCGCGGCGGAAGGCACGTAGAGATGGGTCTGGCATTGGCTTGGCGGAAGCGGGTAGTAGTCATAGGGCCACGTGAAAACGTCTTTTGCTGTCTGCCACAGGTGGAACACTACATAGACTTTAAGGAGTTTACTGATCTGGAGGAGTTGCCTGGTTTGGTTCAATTCTCCGCATCTATTGACGCTCCGTCACCTGTTGGAACATAGGTCAAGGAAAGCAACATGCAACAGCGAATCCATCGGGACCGACTGGTTGATTTAATAGAAGAGGCTAGAAAGGAAGCCGAGGCTTGCGGCAACAAAGAAGACTATACCGGGTATAACCGATGTTTGGACCAGATGGAAAGCGGGTACCGGATGATGTGTTGTTTGGGACCCGAAACAAGGCAGGAGGTTGTAGCATTGCTTCGGAGGGTCGCAGCAGAGGTGCTTAGAAGAAAAGGTGAGTGGATGGCATGGTCGGACAGATGGGCGGTTATGAGAGAACCAGCCGAGAAGACTGAGGCAGAGGTCGAAAACAAGCTGTCTGCGTACGGGAGAATCGGAGACCAGAAACAGATTTTGATAAGAGCCATAGCAAGCAAGTTTTAGAAGTGGGGGTTTGGATAGGGAAAGATCTGGATAACAAAGAACTGCTCAACCTCGCTCTCGGGCTTCGCTGGTCATCCCTCTCCATCTCGCTGCACATTGCTTCATCCCTTGCCCCTCTTTCATACACATGCCAACAAACTTGTTATATTGAGAGGGGCTTCGTGCTCTCTTTGTTTTGTCTGTCTGTTCCATCTCCAACTGGAACAACCCGCCGTTATCACAATCAGGCAAGGCTTTTAGAATATCCCGAAATGCAGACTGTTCCTTTGGGTCTTGAATGTGTTTGGCCTCGGTCGCCAGAATATCCTTGAGCCCCGAGGCCAAACAGACGAGAGTAGCTTTAGGCATCTTCCCCCTCAGGCATCTTCCCCATCTTTTGCATTCTCAATAGCCTGACTCAATGTTATCTCCCCTTTGGCTGCTCGTCTCGCCAGAGCTTTGAGCTTATCTATATCTACAGATCCTCCCTTGCATCGCCGACCCAGATCCCAGCTCTCATTTACAATCTGGTCTAGCTTATGGGCTATGCTCTCTGCCGTCTGCCTGTCCTTTACATCAGGCAGGGTTTTGGCAATTTCTTGAATTTTTCCTGATAAGTCTGATTTGCCAAGTTGCTCCGCAGCCTGCGCCGCCTCTTCTAATCTCTCCTTTGATACCCTTAACACCCCAAAGCCGCCTAACCCCTTTGCTAATCCCTCCAGATGCCCACGAGCCAATATCGTATTGTCGGCAACGGTGCATCCAAGGCCTGGCCGATGTGTTGGTGAGGGTGAAGAAACAGCGTTTATGGGAGAGATAGGGGGTGAAGAAACAGCACTTATGGGAGAGATAGGAAGTGGAGAAACAATT
>ERZ1292625.332-Hain-H41-01um-R1-332-length-75766-cov-27_pt2 | contig 11723 bp, 11 predicted proteins | sample MGYA00564400_ERZ1292625 | MGnify/ENA primary metagenome ERZ1292625 (study PRJEB36523, sample SAMEA6512639) | groundwater metagenome | collected 2019-01-08 | study: AquaDiva: Metagenomics assemblies of 32 groundwater samples
CAGGAACAACAGGAACAACAGGAACAACAGGAACAACAGGAACAACAGGAACAACTCCGCAATATGTTTCTGAATTCCAAGTCGATTATAAATTTACTAAGGAATTTAGCTTAGGCCAGAAATCAGAGGAAGTAAAATATTTGCAGATATTCTTAAAAGATCAAGGAGTAGAGATCTACCCCGAAGAATTAATCACTGGTTATTATGGAAAATTAACCGTCAAAGCAGTCCAACGATTCCAATGCAAATACGGCATTGTTTGTTCTGGTACTCCAGAAACCACTGGCTATGGTCTGGCTGGGCCAATAACCAGAGTTAAAATAAATGAAATTTTAAGTTCGGGGCAAATAGCAACAGCGCCAATCACAACCTTAACTATAGATAAGCAAGCTCTTATTGAACAGATTAAAGCTCAGATTGTTTTTCTCCAAGAAAAACTAATTCAACTGCTTAATCAATTAATTGAATTATCTCAAGAGAGAATTAAGGCAATACAATAGTGAGTAATGGGTTTTTATTTCCGTTCCGCTAATTTTATTTTTACTTCGAATTCTTTTTTATTTCTAAGGATTTTTAATTTTAAAGTATCTCCGACTTCAAGGATTTCTAGAAAGTCCTGGATTGTTTTATCTTGATTAATTTTTTCGTTGTTGCATTCAAGAACAATATCTCCATCTTTAATGCCGGCGCGGCTAGCCGGGCTGTTTTCTACCACCGCTTTTTCGCTCGGATTTTCATTGATTACAAAAGCGCCGCAATCAACCGTCAAATTTAATTTATTTTTAATATTTTCATCAACGAGAATGTAGCGGATGCCTAAGAACGGCCGTTTGATTCTGCCGTATTTTTTCAATTCTTCCAAATCGCGTTTTGCTTCGTTAATCGGCAAGGCAAATCCGATGTTTTCCGCGCCGAATACAGTTGCCACGTTAATACCAATTGCTTCGCCTTTAAGATTTACCAATGGTCCGCCGGAATTGCCCGGATTTATCGCGGCATCGGTTTGAATCAATCCTCGCATTTCCTGAATCGGCGATTTTGAGTCCATTTTTGCGGCAATTGAACGGGAAAGTCCGGAAACAATTCCGCTTGAAACCGTATTTTTAAAAAGCCCAAGAGCGTTGCCGATGGCTATAACATCTTCGCCTAATTCAAGTTTGGAAGAATCGCCGAGTTTGACTGTTGGAAAATTCTTGCGAGAATTCGCGATTTGTAAAATGGCAACGTCGTTAACCGGATCCCGAGCTAAAATTTCCGCTTCAAATTTTTGATTATCGTTGATTATTATTGTGTATTCGGAGTTAGGGTCAATAATAATATGTTTATTGGTAACTATAATCCCGTTTTTATCAACAAAAAAACCGGAGCCACCGCCAACATTGACCATTCCGCGGCCGTCAATTTGGTTTTTCGGGATTTTAGATTTTGGCAACACCATTTTTTCAATTTCTTGAAAATGTTTGGAAATCAGAATTGACACTACCGCTGGCATCACTTTTTTAATTGTTTGAACAATAGGGGAGTTCGGCATTTTTTAATTATAACATTTAAATTCGGAAGCGGGAGGATTCGAACCTCCGATACCCTTGCGGGCATACTTGATTTCGAGTCAAGCCCGTTCAACCGCTCCGGCACGCTTCCAATGCCCTCGGGAAGAATTGAACTCCCATTTTATCCTTAGGACGGATCTGTTCTATCCGTTGAACTACGAGGGCGTATATCAAAAATTTCTAATTATTTATAGTTTATAGGTTTTAGTTTACACTTGCAAGAATTTTTGATTTTAATATAATTATAAAAATGATGAATTTCCAAAATATGATGAACAATATGATGGGGCAGTGGGGGAATTTAGGATTGTGGTTTTGGCCGCTTCTTATATGGTCGTTTGTGTGGAAAGGATTGGCGCTTTGGCGAGCCGTGAAAGAGGATTCTCGCGGTTGGTTCGTAGCTTTACTAGTTGTTAATACTCTTGGAATTTTAGAGATTTTTTATTTATTCGTATTTAGTAAAAAGAAAGGCATAGATAAAATTTTTTCGAAGTAAATTATAATTATAAAATGGGCCTATAGTATAATGGTAACACGCATCCATGGCATGGATGAGCCCGGGGTTCGATTCCCCGTAGGTCCAAAACGCAACAAAACAGCCCAAATACATCGGGCTGTTTTGTATTTGACATTTATAATAAAGTATGCTAACGTATAATTATCGTAAAAAATCAGCACATTAACATAAATTTTATAAATCTGGAGCGTTTTACGCTCCCAAAAAATCATAAGGAGGTTTGAAATGAACGAAAAGATTTTAGGAGTGTCCGTTGAGGTTAATCTTGGCTTGGGGATGCCGATAAGGATTAATGGCGACTGTTATTGCGGAGAATTTTTCAGCCGCAAAGCAAAAAATAATAACTGCGTTGTCCTTTCGGCGCGGATCGCTTATCCACATAGCAAAAAAATCCATTGTTTTATAGTGGATGAGAATAAGGTTGTAAAGCCACAAAATGGGACAATGGACGATTTCGGGAAGTTATTTAGTCGGAAAATTTCCCTTGAAACAAACGGAAATGGGATATGCCATACAAAGTATCCAAATAACAACTTGCGCTTGTTGAAGTTGGATTCCGATGGTCAGCTGGAAATTTGGGAAATTGCTCTGATTTCCCAGGACGGAGAATTTTTCGTAACTACCCAGAAAACTTATGCAGCAAAGTTTTATTGGGACACTGAAGGGGGAAAAGTAGTATGCCCCCGGTTTGAAAAAAAATGGCCTCAGGTCGTAGAAATGGCAAAGGGGCTGTTGAGTAAAAACGTTATACTCAATTCGGTTAAAAAATATGAATCTGATTTGGCGGAAGAGAGAAAAGAGAGAGCTAATCTCAACGTTCCGAAAGAACCGAAAACAGGTCGCGTTCTCTGGTGGAATTGCGCGCAAGGGTTCGGTCTGATACGAATTTCGAATGGCGAGGTCGCTCGCATCCACTGGAGCGAGGTCGTAAGATGCGCTCTTTTGTCTTATTTAAAAGAGGGAGAAGAAGTAAGATATGATGGTCTTCGCGTTCCGCGCGGAAATACCTCTTTTAAAAAAGAAGCCATCGGCGTAATGCCGATATAGTAAAATTCAAGACCTCATCGTGCGTCAGCGCGGTGAGGTCTTTATTTTTAGTGTGAGTTTAAGTATATTTAATAAAGTTAATATGGGCCTTTAGCTTAGTGGCAGAGCATCCGGTTTGCATCCGGAAGATAGGAGTTCGATTCTCCTAAGGTCCAAAAGGAAGCGTGGCAGAGTGGTCTAACGCGCCGCACTTGAAATGCGGTATGCCGGAAACGGCATCAGAGGTTCGAATCCTCTCGCTTCCGAATGTTCAAATTCGATATCAAAAGCTCTTGTCATAAAGCCCGAACGGGCTCTTTTTATACGCCTCACGGAAAAATCCAGACGCCGAATATGGCGATTGTTGCCACTCACGGGAAAATAAAACTTTTAAATAAAACAGACCATTCGCGAGCAAATCCGGATTTTATAATCGCCAATACTTTTCATTTATTTGTGAATAATAAAGTTAACGAAATTAAAAAAGCCGGCGGATTGCATAAATGGTCTAAATTTAGAAAACCCATTATGACTGATAGCGGAGGATTTCAAGTTTTTTCGCTTGGTTGGGGTAAAGCGCATAAAATAGGTAAAATTGGTTCTTGGCGAGAAAAAGATAAAAATATCAAAAATCCGGTAAAGATTTCAGAAAAAGGAGTTATTCTTGAATATGATGGCAAAAAATTTGAATTAACTCCGGAAAAATCAATAAAAATCCAAAAAGACATTGGCGCGGATATTATTTTTACTTTTGATGAATGCACGTCTCCTTTTCATAGCCATTCGTATACCAAGAAATCAATGGAAATGACGCATAGGTGGGCGGTTCGCTGTCTATCGGCAGCTAAAAATCAAAATCAGGCGTTATTCGGCATTGTTCAAGGCGGGATTTACAAGGATTTAAGGGGAAAATCTTCTAAATTCATCGGTTCTTTTCCGTTTGACGGTTTTGGCATCGGAGGTTCTTTCGGCGAAAAACAAATGAAAGATGTTTTGAAATGGTCGTTAAGCGGTTTGCCGGAAGAGAAACCGCGTCATCTTTTAGGAATCGGAAAAATAAAAGATATTTTTATAGCGGTTCAACAAGGAATTGATTTGTTTGATTGCGTAATACCGACTCGCGAGGCCAGGCATGGCGTTCTTTATGCCAAAGCGGGGAAATTGGCGATTGAAAAAGGAATTTTCAGCAAAGACAAAAAAATAATTGAAAAAGGATGCGAGTGTTTTATTTGCCGAAATGGAGTCGCTCGACGGGAACTTTATTCTTATTTTAAGAATCCTCTTCAACGGCAAAAAGGCCAGCGGATGGCTACTATCCATAATATTTATTTTTACAAGCGTCTTTTTCAAGAAATAAGGGAAGCGATTGCCGATAAAAAATTAGAAAAATTAGAAAGAGAGTACTCAGCTTATTTAATTTAACTTATAAAGAATAGCTCTCTGTTTATCCACTTTTTTATTTAATTAAAATTTGTTATAATTTTAATAATGGAAAATAAAAAATCTCAAAAAGGGTTTTCTTTAGTTGAGTTGTTGATATATATAGCTATTACTGGAGTGGCTGTCGGCGTAATGACCGGCGTTTTAACTAATATCCTAAAAGTCCAAGTCAGGGAATCCGCTTCTACTGAGATATCCAACCAGCTTAATTTCATTACCCAAACAATTCAAAGATTGGTAAGGGAGTCAAGTTTGATAGATATGGGAACCGGGACCTCTTCTGTTCTTAAATTAAGAATGGCTGTCCTCGAAAAAGACCCGACTTATATTAGCTTAGAAAACAACGCTGTTAAAATTAAAGAAGGGACAAGCGCCACCACTACTTTGACTAATGACAGAATAAACGTTAATTCTTTGTCTTTTCATAAATTTTCCCAATATCCGGGGCACGACACTGTCCAAATTGACATTGCGATAACCTCGGCCGCCAACAGCCAAGTGGGCCAAGAGTTGCGTTCCGGCATTGCCAGAGTAAGCGCTTCCACTTTTGATTCTGATCTTTTACCAGGAATAAATAATTCCTATGATATTGGAGTAAACGGCACCAACTGGAAAAATCTTTTTCTTTCCGGAGAATTGCTTGTCGGCGCCAATAGATTATTTGTCTCTCAACTCGGCAATGTCGGCATTGGGACGGCGAGTCCTAATAATCTTCTTCAAGTTTCCGGCCTTATTAATTTTCCAAATGATAAATTCGGAACTTTTGTCGGTTATCAGGCCGGACAAGTGAATACAGGGAGTTATAATACTTTTGTTGGTTATTATGCCGGCAAGGCAAATACTACCGGCGTTAAAAATACTTTTATCGGTCATCAAAGTGGAATATCAAGCACCTCTGGCTCGAGTAATATAGCAATAGGAGTTGGTGTCCTTAACAACAATACTGGCAACGGCAACATAGCAATAGGAGGAGATGGTACCCTTACATCCAACATCTCTGGCTCGAGTAATATAGCAATAGGAGGTGGTGCCCTTAACTTCAACACATCTGGCGGTTTAAACACAGCAATAGGATTGTTAGCAGGTCAATATCAAGCTAATGGAACAACACCTCTGCAAACTACTAATAATTCCATCTATATCGGTTATAATTCCAGAGGTTTTAATAACTCTGACAATAATAGTATTGTGATTGGTGCTAATGCTATTGGCATTGGAGCTAATAGTGTTGTTTTGGGAAGTGATGGTATTTTAACAACAGCGTTAAAAGGCAGTGTTGGCATTGGGACGACAATTATAAGTACCGGACTAAAACTGGATGTGGAAGGTAAGGTGGGAGCGACCGAATACTGTGACCAAGATGGGAATAATTGCAAAACAATAACAGCAATGGGCGGGGGAACAAATGTAGGTGCAATAGTGCAAACGGTAACTACTCAGACAGGGGCAGTAGCAACAGGAATTACTACTATGCCCTCTGATGATACAGTTCCGCAAATTACCGAGGGTAACGAGTATATGACAGTTACCATTACTCCCGAAAATGCGAATAATGAATTATTTATAGAAGTAATTGGATATTTTTCGAGTAATCTTGCTTCAAGAATGTCAGGAGCAATTTTTCAAGACACTACTTTAAATGCATTAGCTTCTGGTATAACTTTTCCAGATACCGTCAACCAGCCAAAACCTTTTAACTTGAGTTATAGGATGCTTGCTGGAATAACATCATCTACTACTTTTAAGTTTAGGGCAGGGACAAACACAGCATCAACTGTAACATTCAATGGTGCATCAGGAGCAAGAATTCACGGCGGGGTGATAAATTCAATTATGCGAGTTACAGAAATAAGGAAATAAGGGAGGGTTATGAACTTAAAAGTTAATGGCGTTAAAAAAATAACGTCTGAATAATTGATCACTTCACCCAGTATTTTTTCCTGATTTTCTTAATACTTATACGGAGAATCGTTCTTCGTTTTTTTATCCGGTCTTGAAAAATAAATTTTTAGAGGTAAAATATGGGTATGAATAATTTCAATCGTTTTACTATCAAGGCCCAGGAAGCGCTTCAAAACGCGCAGGAATTGGCGGCGAAAGAAAACCACGGCGAGCTCAAAGCGGTTCATCTTTTGTCGGCTTTAATCGCGGACGAAAATTCTTTGGTTCGGCCGTTGTTGCTGAAAGCGAACGTTAGTTTAGAATCTCTAAACATCAGAATCAGAGATATTTTAAATTCCCAGCCGAAGATTTTTTCCGGCGGCAATGTGGGCCAGCTTTATCTTTCCCAGGAATTGATGCAGATTTTGGACAAAGCCGCCAAAATAGCCGGCCAGCAAAAAGACGAATTTATTTCTTGCGAGCATTTACTTTTGGCGATTTTGGAAACGAATTCTCCGGCACAGAAAATTTTAGAAGAATTCGGTTTACGTAAAGAAACAATTCTAAGAATTTTGGCTCATCTTCGTGGTTCAATGAGAATCACGGATGAAATGCCGGAGAGTAAATTTCAAGTTTTGGAAAAATACGCCATTAATTTAACCAGCCAAGCAAAAGCCGGCAAACTTGACCCGGTAATAGGTAGAGACGAAGAATTAAGGCGGGTGATTCAGGTTTTAAGCCGTAGGACAAAAAATAATCCGGTTCTTATCGGCGAGCCAGGAGTCGGAAAAACCGCCATTGCCGAAGGTTTAGCGCAGAGGATTATTTCCGGAGATGTGCCTGAAATTCTCAAAGGCAAAGAAATTATAATGCTTGATTTGGGCTCTTTGATAGCAGGCACTAAATTTCGTGGCGAGTTTGAAGACCGGCTTAAAGCGTTCATTAAGGAGATTCAAAACGCCTCGGGTAGATTAATACTTTTTATAGACGAGATTCATATAATTGTGGGCGCCGGCGCCGCCGAAGGCGCTGTTGACGCTTCAAATTTATTGAAGCCGGCTTTGGCGCGCGGCGAATTGCACGCCATCGGAGCAACCACCACAAGAGAATACCAGCGTTATATTGAAAAAGACGCTGCTTTGGAAAGGCGTTTCCAGCCAATTATGGTTGAAGAGCCGACCATCGAGGATAGTATGGCGATTCTTCGAGGTCTTAAAGAAAAATATGAAATTCATCACGGCATTCGTATTGGCGACGAGGCGATTGTTGCCGCGGTCAATCTTTCCGCCCGTTACATTACAGACCGTTTTTTGCCGGACAAAGCCATTGATTTGATTGACGAAGCCGCTTCAGCCCGCCGATTGGAAACTGAAAGTTTGCCAACGGAGATAGAGAAAGTCCGACGTGAAATTACCCGTTTTGAAATTGAGAAATCCGCTTTACTGAAAGAAAAAGAAAATAGCGTTAGTAGGGCACGGCTTAAGGAAGTGGAAAAGGAATTGATAAAATTTAAAGAGAAAAACGATGAACTTTCCAGTCAATGGCACGCCGAGAAAATTTCTTTTGAACAACTTCATCAATTGCGTCAGAAGATTGAGGACTTGCGTAGGGAAGCAGAAGTGTCCGAACGGGAAGGTAATCTTGGAAAAGTAGCTGAGATACTTTACGGCGCTTTGCCGGCCGCGGAAAAAGAATTTAAAATTTTTGAAAAAAAACATTTCCCAGCGCGTCCGCATAATTCCACGCGGGAGGGCTTTATTAAAGAAATGGTTGACGAAGAAGATATAGCGGCCGTTGTTTCTCGCTGGACGGGAATTCCGATTTCCAAAATGTTGGAGTCGGAAGTTCAAAAACTTTCTCAAATTGAAGAAATACTTTCCAAACGGGTGGTTGGTCAGGAAGAAGCGATTAAGGCGGTGGCGAACGCTTTGAGGCGCAGTAGGGCGAATCTGACCGACGAAGACAGACCGTTGGCTTCTTTTATGTTTCTGGGTCCGACCGGAGTCGGGAAAACCGAACTGGCTCGCACCTTGTCGGAATTTATGTTTAATGATGAAAAATCTTTAATCCGGATTGATATGTCCGAATATATGGAGCGGCATTCAACGGCTCGGTTGATAGGTTCGCCGCCAGGTTATGTCGGTTACGAAGAAGGAGGACAATTAACTGAAACAATCCGTCATCGACCTTATAGTTTAATTCTTTTTGACGAGATTGAAAAAGCCAATCCAGAAGTGTTTAATATTTTGCTTCAGGTCTTGGACAATGGTCGTTTGACCGACGGCAAAGGTAAAAAAATCAATTTTAAGAATTGCATTATTATTCTTACTTCAAATGTCGGCAGCGAATATTTCAAAGAAATTTCCAAAATTGGCTTTGAAGCGTTTGTTAGCGACGCCAAAGAAGAACTGCAAGATAAAACCGCCGTTTTTAAAGAGAAGGTTAATGTTTCTATTCGCGAAACATTCAGACCCGAATTTCTTAATCGTTTGGATGAAATTATTATTTTCAATCCTTTATCGCGACCGGAAATTGGGAAAATAGTTGACCTTCAATTGGAAGCGCTTAAGAAAAAATTAGCCGAGCGAAATATTAAAATTTTAATTGATAATTCTTTAAGAAAACATATTGCCGAAAACGGATTTGACGCCGAGTACGGCGCCCGACCCATAAAACGGCTGATTCAAAAAGCGATTCTTAACGAGTTGGCCAGCCGTCTTATCAACGGTGAATTCAAAAATGTTAAAAAAATTAAACTCGGTTTTCAAAAATCCGGACTTACGGTTAATACTTAAAGCGCTGATTTTCGCCGGTTTGCTGATTTGGCAATTAAGCGTCAAGCCGGCCGGTTTTTTTCCAATTTTGTTATTTATTTCAGCGAGTTTTTATTTTTATTGGCGGCCTGTTTTTTTGGGTCGTCAATTCCTCGTTTCGTTTTTGGTTCTTTTAATCGTTTCGTTTCTGGCTATAAAATTTTTAAATTTTGGGATTGCCGGAATAGCGTCAATTTTATTATTAGCAGTTCTTTTTTATCTGCTTTTGGGGATTAAAAATTTAATCTTCGTTAATCGTTCGTCTCTTTATTATTTATTAAGCAATATTTTATTCTTTTTGATGTTCTTCTTTTTTTTCTTAATTGATAAATCGCAATTTTTCCTGATTAAATATTTATCAGTTGGTTTGGGGACATTTTTTCTTTCCAAAGAATTTTTATTTTTCTTTATCCCAGATTTCTCCAAAAGGAGGGCTTTAATAACGGCCGGATTTTCTTTTTTAATATTTGAACTTATTTGGGTAATTTCTTTATTACCAATCGGTTTTCTTAATTCTTCCGCCCTGACGCTGTTCGCGGCTCTTATTCTAATGGATTTTATCGTTAATCACTTTAACGGCGCTTTAACTCGTCGAGTAATTTTAAGAAACGCCACTTCGTGGATTATTTTGAGTATTATTATTTTTGCCGCTTCTAATTGGGGTCTATAAAACTTTTTGAATGGTTTCTAAAAATTCTTGAGGCATTGTTTCAACTTTTACCAAATATTCAGTCGCTCCTGATTTTAAGGCGCGGTCTTTAATGTTCGGTTCGCTGAGATTAGAAAAAACAACAATAGGAATATTTTTTAATTCAGAATCGGATTTGATTTTTTCCAGAAATTCAAAACCCCTCTCTTCGCTTAAATCCTCGTTTCCGGCCGCTTTATTAGTCGGCAAAACAAGGTCAAGAATAATCGCGTCGGGTTTGCTTATTTTAGCCACATCCAGTCCAGAAATTAAATCCTGGGCTTTCAAGATTTCGTATTTTCGAGTCGTGTCCAAAGAAAGCGCTTCCGAGAAAAGCGACCTTAGAAAGTCTTCGTCTTCAATAAATAAAATTTTTGTCATAGTCATATTGGGAGTTTAATAATAAATTTTGTTCCTTTATCTCGTCCTTCGCTTTCAGCCGAGATTTCGCCGTCAAGCGTTTTAATTATTCCTTTTATAATCTCAAGTCCCAGACCGGAACCATCGGGCCAAATTTCTTTGGCTTTCAGCCCGCGGAAAAATCTATGAAAAATTTTCGGTTTTTCTTCATCGGTTAAGCCTATGCCGGAATCCTTAATTTCAATTATAGCATAATTGTCTTTTTTGGAAATGTTAATATCTACTTGTCCGGATAAAGAATATTTTTCAGCGTTATCAAGAATCTTTTGTAAAACTATGGTTAAATAGAACGTGTCGGAATTGATTTCAATTTGAGAGTCATCTTTAATATCCAAAACGAGATTTTTCTTGTCGTAATTTGGCTTTAATGTCTGATTGTGAATATCTTCAATCAGCTTTTTTAATTTAATCGGCTCCGGTTTAGTCGTTAATCCTTTTTCTATCTGGAGCGATAAAAATACGTCATTGATTAAAAGGTTTAATTTTTCCGATTCCGCCGCCATCTTGGCGATAATTTCTTTTTGTTTTTCAGCCGGAAATTTCTGGAAATCGCCGCTTTCCATAAAACTTAAATAACCCCTGATTAAAGTGAGGGGAGTTCTTAATTGATGTTTTGCGAGACGGGGAAAATCTTCCATAGGTGATTTATGAATTCTATTCGCGGTGTTCACGCATATTCGTAAAAGCGAACTTTATGCGGATACCATTGCTTTTGTGCTTGCATTAAAATCATTATATAATATTACTATTGTAAACCAAAGGCATGATTAAATTTTTTATTTCACTTTTTAATGAGAATGTCTTAGCGCTTCGCGCTTTTGTTTTTACTTTCGGATGGATAACTCTGTCGTTAGGAAGTATTATTTTAATTTATAAATCAATTGAGCTGTATAAAAAAATAAAGCATCTTGTTTTTGGAAAGCTTATTATACCCATTCTGATTGGATGGTTAATAACTATGTACAGCTTAGGAGCAGTCTCCACTTTTTATATCCTTGATCTCCCACAAAAAGGCATGCTTGTAAGTTTCCCTGTTTTTCTTATCTGGATAATTATTATGATAGTGGTCTTTTTTGTCACATTCAAGTGGGGAGAGGAGACTATAAAAAAATTTGATGAAATAAATAAGCTGAATTTAGAATTAAAAGAAAGTAATGTTCGCCTCGAAAAGCTTGATAAGTTGAAATCGGAATTTATAAATATTACTGCTCATCATCTTAAAACTCCTCTTGCCATTATGAAAGGTTATTTGTCGGTTCTTTTAGAAAAAGGAGAGGAAATCGGTTCTAAAACAAGAAAAGAATATACAAACAAAACATTCAACTCCACCGATCGTCTCGTCAAACTGGTCAATGAACTATTGGATATTTCCCAGCTTCAGGTTGGCA
>ERZ1292625.3832-Hain-H41-01um-R1-3832-length-11722-cov-7_pt1 | contig 11722 bp, 14 predicted proteins | sample MGYA00564400_ERZ1292625 | MGnify/ENA primary metagenome ERZ1292625 (study PRJEB36523, sample SAMEA6512639) | groundwater metagenome | collected 2019-01-08 | study: AquaDiva: Metagenomics assemblies of 32 groundwater samples
TATGCTGGCGCAAGTAACTGGATATGAACCATATATGTTTATACATTCCATTCACGATGCGCAAATTTACGAAGATCAGGTTGATCACGTAAAAGAACTAATATCTAGAACACCTAATTGTTTCCCAACGCTAAAGATTACAGATACAAGCATTACAGACATCTTTGCTTTCAGACCACATCATTTTGAATTAACCGATTACCATCCCCAACCAGCTATGAACGATATTCCAGTCACGGAATAGCCAACTTTCATGGAGAAATAATATGGAACCTGACGAGAAAAAAAATTTTGTGGTACTGGCTCACGCTCGCACTGCAGATCAGCAAAAGATTATGGAAGGAATATTAGAAAGGGGTGAGTGCCCTTTTTGCCCCGGAAACTTGCCCGAAGGCAATGAAATTATCAGAAAAACGAGTTATTGGTTTCTAATGCCAAACATGTGGCCATACGAGAACACCAAAGTGCATCTTGTGGCCGTCCACATAACCCATGTTGAAAGACTGGAAGATATTTATCCACACGAATGGTCCGATCTTTTTCAAATGTTGATGTGGGCCGAACAAAGATTTGATATTCAAAGTGGAAGCATTGGAATTCGATTTGGTGATCCAAGAATCAACCGCGCCACAGTACGACACCTTCATGTTCATCTTATAGTTCCAGAAATAACTGACAAAAACGATCCAAAATATAAACCAGTAATATTTATGGTCACCTAGTTCAAACCCCTCTTCTCCTAAAGAGAAGAGGGGTTTTTATATTTAATTAAAAAACTCCGGAAAGCAATTAAGCTAATCCGGAGATTTGACCTGAATAATCTTTACACCTCCTACCTGTAAAACATCTTGGGCATTCAACGAAGAAAATCCATCGCGGAAGAATATTTTACTAACTCCAGCCCAAACTATCTGGCGAGCACATTTCTCACAAGGAAAAGTAGTTACATAAAAGTTCGCGCCATCAAGAGCAAGACCATACCGAGCGCAGTGGGTTATTACTGCTTCCTCGGCGTGAATAGAAGTGTATTTACCTTCTTGCCCAGCCTCTCGGTTAAGACCTGAATCACCAAAAATATATGTTTCATATTCGTTTGGCAGATGAGTGTTACAAGTAGCCACCAACATTCGTCCGTTTGACGAAACCGCCAAAGCACCAATCTGCCTCCACCAGTCTGAACTCTGCCCAGAAATCTTGCGAGCTTTGTCCATAAGTTCTAAATCTAATTCAGAAGATGAAATCTCAACATCCGAAATTACTGGTTGACTACGTGTAACTGCAATCATATCGTAACGAGCCCAGATCATCTCAAATTTGAAATCGCATCCTACCGGCGCTAAATATTTTTCGGCAAAAATATGGGAAACATCCTCGTCGGGCAAAATCCAACTTTTCCACACTGGTGATGAAAGATTGGGATAATAGTTCTCTCGGCCAGGAAAAAATATTCTCGCTTCTTTAACCCACCTCTCTAAAGAAACTATACGAGCAACTAATGTGGTCGGCAACGCCGCCATGTTCCTAGCTAACCGCGGAAGAAGTTTCTCCGCTTCGGCCTGCGAGATAAGAAAAAGGGAACTATTTCGATGTTGCTTAAACCATTCCAAATGACGTTGGTTTAGTGTAGGAATGTAGGCAATCAGATTAGCTCCTGGTATCATTTTTTCCCTCCAAATAATCTGCTATTGCACCCTGAACGGATTTGCTAATCTTATCTCCAAGTTCCTGAGCACCTCCCAACCTAAGCCTTCTTATTTTGGCTGTAGTACTAACACTTGATGGCGGAGCTTGCGCCTCAAGATATTCGATCCGACCACAGCACCCTTCAAGCGCTGTTTTATCTCTTTCTGTAAAAGATTTGGTTGTTTTAGACATAACCAGAACATCTGGCCGTACCAATTTGATGAGACGATATTTATGCTCACCAACATCACGGCGAGTAAGAATATTAATAAATGAAAACCCAGCCAAGAGCTCGGTTCTGTCTTCGAAATTGTCGAAAGGCCTGTCAGTGCCTTTCATCTTGCGGGTTAATTCATCGGAATCAACACCCACAATAAGCACATCTCCAAATGATCGAGCCTTGATCAAATAACGACTATGCCCAACGTGGTACATATCGTAGACACCTTGAGTCAAAACAATGGTATAACCACTTTCTCTAAGAAGTTTAACCAAACGTCTAAGCTCCTTGTAATCTGAGATATACTTGGCTTCTAAATTAAAGCCAGTTTCCAAAATAGATTTTACGGTCGGGTTCATATATCTCCTCCTTGTATTATAAAGAACTAAAAACACGAACCAGCTTGGTTCGTGTTTTAGGTTAGCAACATCTGATAGTTATTTCAAATATATCTGAATCTTAATGTTAACAACTCTTACGATCGTTAGGGTTGTTAACATACCAATATCTGCAGAATGTTGGAATATTATTTAGAAACCTCTATTCCCATCGAACGAGCCGTGCCTTCTATAATCTTCATAGCCTGTTCTATGGTATCAGCACTAAGATCGGGCATTTTAATTTCGGCAATTTGACGAACTTGTTCGCGCGTAACTTTGCCTACTTTTGCTTTTAAAGGATCCTTAGCTCCTTTTTCTACTTTGGCTGCTTTTTTTAAAAGGTCGGAAGCTGGCGGTGTTTTATATTTCAAATCGAAAGTTCTATCTTCGTAAATAGTAATTTCAACTGGAATAACATTGTCGCCTTTGTCGGCAGTAGCTGCATTAAACTTAGAACAAAAATCCTGCAAGTTTAAACCATGAGGGCCTAATGCGGTTCCCACTGGTGGAGCTGGGTTTGCCTTGCCGGCTTGCAACTGAAGTTTTACAACTATTTTTATTTTTTTTGCCATGTTTTTCTATGAATGAAATGAATAGTTAAAAACATGTGTCCGCCGTAGCCTTGCTTGATTCTTTATCGTGACTTGATAAATACGGGCGAAGGCGGGCCATGTTCATATTCTTTATATCTTCTTAATCTGTAAAAAATCTAATTCCACAGGCGTCTCTCGCCCAAACATTGAAACCAATACCTTGATTTTACCTTTCTCTTCGTCCACTGCAGAAACCTTACCATCGAAATCTTTAAATGGACCGTCTGTTATTTTTACCGCATCTCCTACCGCAACGTCAATCTTATACTTCGGTTCGTCTATACCCATACGTCGTTGAATTTCGTGTATTTCTTCATCGGAAACCGGAATAGGTGTGGTACCTGAACCTACAAAACCTGTTACACGAGGAGTGTTCCTGGCCACATACCAAGAATCATCGGTTACATTCATTTCTACCAAAACATAACCGGGATAAATTTTTTCTTCTATTACTCTGCGCTTACCGTTTCTTATTTTAATTTTTTTCTCGGTAGGCACAATTACATTAAAAATTCTATCTTGCATTCCCAAAGATTCAATTCTTTGTTTTAAGTTGCGGGCAACGGTATCTTCGTACCCAGAATGAGTATGAAGCACATACCAGTTTCGCCCATGTTTTAATGTTTGCTTTGCCATGTTTGTAGCTAAATTTTTTTTAAAATATTTAGCTACAAACATGTGTCCGCCGTAGCCTTGCTTGATTCTTTATCGTTACTTGATAAATGTGGGCGAAGGCGGGCCATACCATATTTGAGCTATATCTTATTTAAAACACAAATCTATTCAATAAAAACGAAAACACATAATCCAATCCTCCCAAAAAAATTGCTACTACCAAACACACACCGATAACCAGCATTGTGTATGTAGTTGTTTGTTCACGCGTAGGCCAATTAACCTTGCCTAACTCTACACGCACATCTTTTAAATATGATGTTAGTTTACCCATAGTATTTATTTATAATGTATCCGCCTCGCCCACCCTTCGCCAAGGCTACGGAGTGGCAAGCAAGGCCTCGGCGGACTAAGGTTTTGCATCCAATCGTTAACACCTGCCTACCACAGGCAGGCTCTTGGGCAAAGCCCTTAAAAAAAGAGCCCCTAAGGGCTTACTTGACTTTAAGTATATACCTAGGGCATACTGTGTGTCAATACTACATAGTTTAATCCTTAAAAAAAGGAGAAGTGCTATGTTCTTACTAGATTGGTTCTTTAACCTTACAGCTCGTAGAAACTATCTAATACAGGAAATCGCTCGTTTGAGAGGAGAAAAACTTCATCTACAAGGAATGAACGATCTCAAAGATCGGCTCATTCGGATGTTGGCTGAAAAATATCCAGAAGTTCGGATGGAGTTAGATGAACTCAAACTTCCTCCCAAGAAAAAAAAGTTTGCAGATTCTACTGCGTGAAGTAACGCCCCGACAATGTCGGGGCGTATTTTTATACATCCAAATTCTTAACCGTCTTAGCATGTGTCTGTATAAATCTCTTTCTTGGACCAACTTCCGAGCCCATTAAAATATCAAAAAACGGTCATCAAAATTCCCCCGACCCCCCTCTTTTAGAAACCCACGGTTTCTAACACCCCGCCAGAGCGGGGCTATTTTCCTCCGCGGGGGAATTTTATTTTTGATATTTTCTAAACATCTAGGTTTTTCACGGTCTTGGCATGCGTCTGTATGAATCTCTTTCTAGGACCGACTTCACTGCCCATTAAAATATCAAAAATTTTATCTGCATTTTCAGCGCTAGCTACATTTACTTGTTTCAATACTCTAACCGCGGGATCCATTGTTGTTTCCCATAACTGTTCTGGATTCATTTCGCCTAAACCTTTATAACGCTGAATATTAACACCAGCAACTTTTTCTACATCACCAGTATCAGTTGCTTCATCCACCTCGGCATCTAAAGATTCTTCTCCAGCCCCCTCGACTTCGCTCGGGGCAAGTTCTTTACCCATCATTTTTATTTTTAATTTTTTACCCTTATCGGTTTGAATTTTGACACTTGCCATTTGTAAAACAGTTTTTTCTTTTTCGGCATCAGAATAAACATATCTAATATCTTTACCCTTTTGAATTCTAAAAAGTGGCGGCTGGGCAATATATAAATAACCCTTTTCTATAATTCGTGGAAAATAACGATAAAATAAAGTTAAAAGAAGTGTTCGAATATGCGCACCGTCAACGTCGGCATCTGTCATTAAAACTATTTTATGATATCTAACCTTTTCAATATCAAATTCATCGGCAATAGCCGCACCCAATGCAATAACCAAAGCTTTAACTTCTTTATTAAGCAACATTTTATCTAAGCGCGACTTTTCCACGTTCAAAATTTTTCCACGAAGTGGCAATATCGCTTGAAAAATTCTGCTACGCGCTTGTTTAGCCGAACCGCCAGCCGAATCTCCTTCTACAATAAAAATTTCCGATTCAGCAGGATCACGATTAGAACAATCAGCCAACTTTCCTGGTAAAGCTAAACCTTCCAATAATCCTTTTCTAATTACAGTTTCGCGTGCGGCCTTGGCAGCTTCGCGAGCTTTTTTGGCCAAAAGAGTTTTTTCTAAAATTGTTCTGGCTTCACTTGGATTCTTTTCTAAAAATTCCGCCAAGGTTTCCGATACAACCGATTCTACTGCGGTTCTAGCTTCTGTATTTCCTAGTTTAGCTTTAGTCTGGCCTTCAAATTGAGGTTCCCTAATTTTTACCGAAATTACAGCGGTCAACCCTTCACGAGCGTCCTCACCTGTTAAATTATCGTCAGCATCTTTAATAAAAGAATTTTTTCTGGCGTAATCATTTAAATTTCGAGTTAAAGCTGTTCTAAAACCTGTTAAGTGCATACCGCCATCTGGTGTATGAATGTTATTGGCAAAAGATTGTTCTATACCCTGAAAATCTTCGGTGTATTGAAAAGCCACTTCAACGTGAACATCTTCTGCGGATTTGTCGCAGGAATAAATTATTTCTTGTTTTTTAACTTTGCTGCGATTTAAATATTGCACGTAAGCTACAATTCCACCTTCAAAATAAAAACTGTGGCTTTGAGCTGGTTTTACTCTAGCATCGGTAATTGTAATTTTTACACCTTTGGTTAAATAGGTTTGCTGACGTAAGTGATCTAAAATTCTTTGATAATTAAATTTAATTTCCTTAAAAATTTCTGGATCAGGTTCAAAAGTAACCGAAGTTCCATTTTGATTACACTTGCCTACCTTTTTAACTTTGGCTAATGGCACACCTCGTTTATATTCTTGCATCCAAAGTTCACCATCACGACAAACCTCGGCTTTAAGCGATGAAGAAAGAGCATTAACCACCGAAGCACCTACTCCATGTAAACCGCCAGAAATTTTGTAAGATTCACCTCCAAATTTTCCACCCGCATGAAGCGTAGTCATAACAGTCTCCAGTGCAGATTTACCTGTTTGTTTATGAACCTCTACCGGAATACCTCGGCCATCGTCGTCTACTCTTACTCTATTATCTGATTCAATAACAACGCTGATATTCTTGGCGTGCCCGGCCATGGCTTCATCCATGGAATTGTCCACTATTTCCCAAATTAAGTGATGCAGGCCATCTACGCCAGTAGAACCAATATACATACCTGGCCTTTTGCGAACAGGTTCAAGACCCTCTAAAACATATATGTCTTTTGCTGTATAATTGTTTTCTTTATTATTAGCCATAAAAACGAGCATCCCGCAAAAGCGAGGTGCTTTGTCTATAATCTAAGATTTTAATACTTTAATTTTATCATTTTTCAAGCTTAAAATCAACCTAAAAAAGTTATATTTTATCTCAAATCCGCTTTAAACTGTGAAGCTGTTTCTTGGTAAACTCTAGCCTGAATTGGATCCACTTCGTCTGTGGTAAGAGTTCTTTCGTTGGATCGATAAATAATGCGGTAAGTGTAACTAATTTTATCGGTGCCAAACTTTTCGGCATTTTCGTATTTATCTAACAACTGAACCTCCTCAACTAACTCGCCACCTATGTCGCGAATCAAATCAAAATAGTTATTTGGTATAAAATCTTTTTCCACCACAAAAGAAATATCGCGCGTAATGGGTGGAAACTTTGAAACCTCTTTAAATTTATTGCCGAGCTTGAGTTGACGCTTGACCCGCTCATCGTTGGACCAAAGCAAACGAATATCTGGCAAATCCATACTTACAATCGCTAATCTTTCTAAACCAAAACCAAAAGCCCAACCATTATAAACATTTGAATCCACACCTAGTTTATCTAAAACACTGCCTTTAACCACACCACTGCCTAAAATTTCAATCCACTTACCATCGCGTTCTATTTCCATTTCCAAACTTGGGTCGGTATAAGGAAAAGTATCGGGGTTAAAACGATATTTTACATCTGGGCCAAAAGCTGCCTTGGCGATATTGGCTAAAACTTCCTGTAAATCGTCTATGGTAATTACTTTTTGATCTTTTGGTACAAGATACCAACCATCTATTTGATGAAAAACATTCATATGTTTGCGGTCAATTTCATCTTTGCGGTAAACTTTTCCAAAAGAAAAACAACCAACAGCTTCTTTTTTTGCAATTCTTTCTTTTACACTTTCATCGTTTAAATAGTAATACCACATAACTGTGGTATGCGTGCGTAAAATATTTTTATCATCTACATAATAAGTATCCGATTTTGAACGAACTGGGTGATCCGCCGGAAAATCAAACAAATCAAAACTTATACTAGCTGGCACTATTTCGGGAACTTCTATAACATCAAAACTATTAAAACTTGGATTTTTTAAAATATTTTCAACTATTTCGTTTATGGGACTACCAGACATCCGAGATAAATCTGGCATTTCTAAAAAACGCTTCATACGCAAACTCTCGGCATCGGTTTTTTGTTCTAATGCCTTTTTTAAAGCATTAATCTCGGGTAATTTTATTTCTATGTTCATAATAGACTAAAAAATAATACTCTATACCTAATATCAGCAGTGAAACCGGAATAACTGTCCAAACTTTCAATAAATTAAAATGACTTAGCCATAAATAAACAACGGGCATAACGGAAATAAGAAAACCCTGCCTAAATGCCATTTTTAAAATACGTCTAAAACTATCCTCTGTTATAAACCTTTTTCTAACATAAAAACCAAGCCATGAGAATAGACTAAATAAAACTAAAAACAACACTCCCGAAAAAAGTGCTAAATTTTCGACACTGGCATTATAAGGATTTATTAAAAAAATAATAGCAATAAGCGAAATCAAGGAAAGAAAGAAAACAGCACCTAAACCAATCTTTAATAACTTCAAATTCATAACTAGATTTTAACAACAAATTTGCCGTGGAGCAATTAAAAAAGAGGGCAGGTTCACCCTCCTTAAGATTTTGCGTTCCTCTTTCAGCAATTCAATAACCCCGCAGCGACTTTAAACTTCCCCTGTAGTTCTTGTTCCATCCTCTATTCCCCTTGTTAAGGATCAAAGGCAGAACGCAGAAATCTATGAAAAATATTCTAGCGTAAACCACTTAAATCAACAAGGTGGTTCTATGCCATCTTCAATATAGAGGTCTCTGTAGGTTCTAGCATCACAAAGTCTTATAATTTCGTCTCGGTTTTTTCTAATCAATCTTTGAAAAGATTCGCCTGCTTTTTTCCAATTAGGTGGTTCATTTTCTAAAACAACATGCCTTTTTCTTTTTAGTATTACTTTTCTTACAAGAAAAAACCGCCTTCGCAAAAATAATATTTTCACTTACGTCCTCCTTTTTTAAAAGAACTCTCATTTAGTTTGATTATATTCTCTTTAGAAAAATTAAAAAGCCCCCGATTGTATCGGGGGCTTTTGTAAATTAGATTAAATTATTTAGCTAATGTAGATTTCTTGCCCGAAAGTTTGGCGGTATTTTTTGTCGTAGACGCAACATTAGTTGCAGTGATAGCACCCACAGCTTGGAAATTGGCGTAATCAATACCGACTGTTTTGCCTACTTGGCATTTATTATTAATAGTATCAACAGAAAGATCAGCCCAAATACTTAAAGACTTAGAGCTTAAAGCGGGCACCAAAAAACCTTGTCCAGCTAAAACAACTTCGCCTGTTTTATTTGTTCCAAAAGCACCCTCACCTATAACTACAGAACTATTGCCATCATACAAAGTAAAACGAGTAACAGCCGTAAAAGTAGCCGTGCCAGACATTATTAAATTTAATTTTTTAACATAGATATCTTCAAAACTGCTGGCCAGCTTTATTTTTACCATATTGTTGTTAGATGAACCGCAAGACAGTTTTCTTCCGACTGGAGTAGAAGAATCCAAAGAAACAGATAAATCACCTACCGTACGCAAAGTTGCATTTTGGCTTACAGGAGAAGAAATACCAACTAAAACTGCTTTGCTAGAAAACATACCAATTGCACTAGCTACATCATTCCTTGCTTTTTTAACAGTCCACTTAAAAACAGAACCAGAAGCTGAATTTGGTGTAAGCGCAACATCACATCTTAAGCTTATAACGCTCTTACTTCCCTTTGTAACTAAAAATCCAAGTGAGTTAGGAGAAGCAGGATCAGCATTTTCATTGTGTAATCTAAAAGATACGTCCCCACCAAACAAAGTTCCTACTTGATTAGAAATCAAAGCATTACCTTCGGAAACCAGCTGACATTTTTGTATGTCATCAACATACCCACCTTTAGAAACCGTTGGAGAAAATGTTAGATTAAAAATAGCTATATCTTCGCTAGATTTTCTGGCATCCAAAACATATCTAGCAAAAACAACAGCAGTTTGAGCTGGTAACATATCCATTCCCTTCTGACCAGAAACCGCGAAAATGTTTAACGATGGTTTATCAGCTGTACCACCAACTTTTCCGGTAGTAGTAACCAAAGCTCCTAAATAATTACTACCAACCGAAGTTACTCCGCTTAATCTACTATTAATAACACTGCTTAAATCGGTAACAGAACCATTGGTGTAAGCCGCATAACCAACAGTGGCCATAATGGCTAAGGCTGTCACGGTGAGAAAAAAGTTTTTGTTCATTTTATTTATAAATTATAAAAAGTTTTAAGTGATTTTATTATACCACAACTTATTTAAATGTAGATTTTGAAGATGCTTTTTGGCCGGGCTTAGTATAACTTCGGCGAGTAGAGCCGAGATCTTTGCCTTCGGATAGTTTCTTTTGAGCTTGATGTTCAAGTTCCTTCACCTTGCTTAAAACTTCGGCGGCGTGACCATTGGCTTTAATATTTTCCCAAATATGCTTTATTTTGCCATCACGGCCAATTAAAATTGTAGTGCGCATAAATCCACCGGTTTCCTTTAATATTCCTAATCTTTTACCGTATTCACCCTCTACATCAGAAAGTAACGGTAGGTAAATATTATTTTTATTACAAAATCTTTTATGCGAATCTGCACCATCGCGACTCATACCAAAAACTAAGGTATTTTGCTTTTTAAATTCTTTATTAAGTTCCGAAAACTCTATACCTTCCAAAGTACAGCCCGGTGTATCATCTTTGGGATAAAAATATAGAACAATATTATTTTTTCCAGCGTATTTAGATAAATCAAAAGCCTGGCCATCGTGTGATTGACCAATGAAGTTGGATAATTTTTGGTTCACTCTAATATTCATAATTTAGCGACACGACACAAGAGACATGGGACAAAAAACTTAACTTGTCGCTTGTTACATGTTACTTGCAACTTGATTATAAAGTTCATCTACTTTCTGCCAATTAATATTTTTAAAAAATGCTTCTAAATAAGCTTTTCTATCGGAACCATAGTCTATAAAATAAGCGTGTTCGTAAACATCCACATTCAACATAATAGCACAGTTCCACACTCCGCCCTGATTTTGGGCATCGGCAGTATAAATATGTAACTTCATATCGGAAAAATCCCAACATAAAATTGCCCAACCGCGTGCCACCATAGCCGAAGCCATAAACATAGCTTTAAAATTTTCTAAACTGCCCCATTCTTTTTCGATAGCACTTAAAATTTTTGTATTTGACACATCGCCATTTCCACCTAAAACGCTAAAAAATATTTGATGTAATATCATACCATTAGCCGCAAATGTTTCGCCTTCCTTTAACCCGCGCAAATAAGAATACACTTGATTGCCCGCAGTTAATTCTTCGGCAGTTAATTTTGATAACTTTTCTTCAACCTCGTTTCTTTTGTTAACGTAACCGGTATAAAGTTTCTTTTCGTGGATTTCGTTGGTTTTAGCCGAAATACCATTTAGTTCACCTAAATTAAATTCTTTGGGTTTATGCATATTTTTAAAAAATATCTAATTCTCAATTACTAATTTCTAATCAATAACTAATGATTAAATGTCTAATTTTAGAACTTAGACATTGGAGTTTTATTAGAAATTGAAAACTAGTTATTAGAAATTAATTTTAGCTGATTAATCTTATTTATAAAAACCCTTATAAAATTCTCTACATCTTCCTCCGAAGTATATCGCCCCAGTGTAATCCGCACCGTGCCCCAAGCTTCATCGTCTGCACGACCAATAGCTTTTATAACGTGAGGTGGTGTAGGATTTTTAGCGTCACAAGCCGAACGAGTAGAAATCGCGAAACCAGCTTCATCCATAGCCATAACTAATTCCTCGGCTTTAACTGTTGGAATAGAAAAACTTATATTATTAGCCAACCTCTCTTTGGGGTGACCATTCAAAAGTACTTCCGGCAAAACCATCTTAACTTCTTTTATAATCCTATCACGCCATTCCACCAACCGACCATCTTCCTTTTCCCCCTCGGCTTGAATTATCTTAATTGCCTCGGCAAACCCTACAATACCAGCCACAT
>ERZ1292625.3833-Hain-H41-01um-R1-3833-length-11722-cov-4_pt1 | contig 11722 bp, 10 predicted proteins | sample MGYA00564400_ERZ1292625 | MGnify/ENA primary metagenome ERZ1292625 (study PRJEB36523, sample SAMEA6512639) | groundwater metagenome | collected 2019-01-08 | study: AquaDiva: Metagenomics assemblies of 32 groundwater samples
TCCACAAGCACGATTGTCTCCCGAATCACATGAGTAAGGGCTGCGTGAGATACGCTACCGCCCGCACCCGATGCGCGTGCGCCCTGCACCATACCTTCTACCTTCCCAAGCTCACGTTCGAGTGATCTTCGCTTTTCTTCAAGTCGATCGAGCTCTTCATTCATTTTTTTGCGTGCGGGAACTTCGGCGAACTCACGCTCCTCACGTTGAACTTCTCCCCTAAGTTTTGAAATTTCATCTTCTTTTTTTCTGATCTCCTCAAGAACAGGATTTTTTGACGCAACAAATTTCTTTGTCATGGACTCAAGTGACGCTTTTTCACGTTTTGCATACTCTTGAGCTTTCTGAGCAAGTTCCTCTACATTTGATTCGTGAGCCTTCATCTTGTCAGCCTGCGACTTCAAATACTTGATGTGTGGCTGAATCTCACGACGCTGCGCCTCTACCTGTTTTACATTAAACTCGGTTTCAGCAAGCTTGCGCTCTGATTCACGAGCTTTCATATAAAATTCTCGGAGCCCAAGAGCGTCTTCGATCATCGCCTGTCGATCCGAAGGATTCGCCCATAAAATACGATCTACTTCTCCTTGAGAAATAATGTGATGCTGACTTGAACCAAGGCCCACCTTTGAAAGTAGCTCAAAAATATCCTTGAGCCGTACCGTCGAACCATTTAATAAATATTCATTGGAACCATCTCGTACAACACGGCGAGAGATAATAACCTCATCAAACTCAAAAGGAAATTGTTTTTTTGTATTATCAAAAATAAGTTTAACTTCGGCACGCCCCAAGCGAGGCGCTTTTTCTGACCCATTGAAGATTAAATCTTCCCCTTTCTTACCGCGAAGCGACTTCATCGACTGCTCGCCTAACACCCACCTAATACCTTCGGCCACATTAGATTTCCCTGACCCATTTGGACCGACAATCGCGGCAACTTTTGTTGGAAATTCAAAAACAGTCGTACGACCAAACGACTTAAAACCTGACAATGTAAGACTTTTAAGATACATGCATCAATTCCTCATCCCCATCCTTTTTTTATAAGCGCGGCTTTTGCGGCCTCTACTTCGGCCTCCTGCTTTGAAAGTCCTGCTCCCTCTGCAACAAGCGTGTGCCCGAGATATACGCCAACGGAAAATTTCTTCGCATGATCTGGGCCAACTTCCTTGAGTACCTTATAGTTTGGAGTAACGCCGGCATGCTCCTGCGCTCCTTCTTGAAAAGTACTCTTTGGATCTTTCCATAATTTCTTTTCTACAACATCTTTTATTTTAAGGAATAGTACTCGTGCGATAAATTTCTGGGCTGAATCGTATCCACGATCAAGATAAATCGCGCCCACAATCGCTTCGAATGCATTCGCAAGGATATAATGCCGCGCCCGCCCTGTGTCTTTTTTCTCACCGCGAGATAACAGCATATAACTATTGACTCCTAAATCTGAGGCAACATCCGCGAGCATCTCAGCATTCACAAGAGCGGCACGATACGACGTCAACTCGCCTTCTGGCTTCTCAGGATAAAGTGCGTACAAATGCTCTGTCACCACAAGCTCTAGCACTGCGTCACCGAGAAATTCTAGGCGCTCATTGTGGCCCACCGGACATCCGGGGTTTTCATTAATATAGGAACGATGTGTAACTGCCTGCAAAAGCAGGTTAACGTCTTTAAATTTAATCTTCAGTTCGCGTGCAAGCGCTTCAAGTTCATCGGGGTTCATAATTTCTTAAAAATTTCTTTGATATCATCGTACATGCGAAGCGATCCTATCTCGCCTTGAGGAAACCACTTAGCATCATCGAGTCCGCCGGAAGCCTTCAAATGTAAATCGACATCCTTTGTTGTGCCCAGATAATATACCACCTTACGACGTACTGCGCCTTTTTCGGGATCATGGGCAACATAAATGTTCTCACAAATCTTTTTTTCAAACTCAAGTTCTTTAATACCAAGCTCTCGCATAACTGCATTTCGCGCCCCTTCTTCATCACTTTCTTCTGGAGCGATTTTACCCTTTGGCAAGGTCCAATAACCAAATACGTCATGTACCAACGCGATACTACCGCTTCGCGCGACGACCGCACCTCCGCGCTTTTCAATAGGAAGTTTTTCGAGCTCTTCAGGATTATATTTTTTTGTTGCTTGATCTTTGCCCGGCTCACCAAGTTCACGATACACCGTACCTAAGACGCCATTCACAAATCGGCCGGAATTTTCACCACCAAATGTTTTTGCAAGTTCAATCGCTTCATTGATCGCAACCTTTGGTGGAACGTCTTTATACTCTCCAAAAAGAAGCTCCCAAAGTCCTATACGCAAAATATTGCGATCGATAATCGCAATCTTCTCAAGAGGCCACTCGGGAGCCGCATTGTGAATGATAGAATCGAGTTCACTTTGCTTTTCAAGCACATGAGAAACTAAAGACAATACAAACGTTCTATCTTCGAGACCAGGACCAAATTCTTCGATCACACGACCAAGAATATCTTCAATCGTTGACCGCTCGCCGTGCCAAAAATCCCATTCGTAGAGGGTCTGCATTGCCAAAGACCGCGCAAGATGTCGTGATGCCATGAATGTTGTTAAAGGAACGAACGGGTGATAGTCACGATACTACTTATTCTGCTTTTGCCTGTCCGGTGAGCTCTTTTTGCTTCTGTTTCTTTTCTTTTTTATTCAATTTTGCCAACACATCAACAACCTGTCGTCCTCGATATTTACCACAATTCTGACAAACCTCATGCGCCATCGTGCGAGCCTTGCAAGATACGCAAAGAGCACGCACGCCGAGCTTCAACGCGTGGTGCGAGCGGCGATTATTGCTATGTGACCTTGTGTGCCTCATTCGTACTGTCATGCCATCAAAGGTAACACACAAAGACCGGAATTGCAATGGTGCGAGCCGTGATATACTACCCGTATGATTCAACAGAACTTACAACCAGAAAATATAGCGGAACAAATCCTCCAACAGCTTATCGATGCCGCGGATAAAGAGCACGCTTCCGATATCCACATCGATCCACGAGGAGATGAGGTCGCGGTACGATTTCGTACCGATGGTCTTCTCAAAGAAATCTCAAAATTTGAGATGTCCTTCCTTGAACCGATTACCTCTCGACTCAAGGTTATGACCCAGCTCGATATCACAAATCATTCCACACCTCAGGAAGGCCCCTTTGAATGGCTCATGATGCCTGCGCGCGACAAGCCACAAGAACAACGCGTTCTTGATATTCGCGTTTCATTTTTTCCAACAATTTATGGGGAGTCAATCGTCATGCGGATTCTCAATCGCGCAGAACTACTAATCCCTCTCTCACAAATAGGATTCAGTGCCCGAGATCAAAAACTTGTTGAAACTCTCCTAACGCTACCTTATGGCATGGTACTCGCATCTGGTCCTGCGGGCGCGGGCAAAACAACATTACTATACGCGATACTCAATAAACTAATCTTGCCAGAAAAAAATATCATCACTCTTGAAGACCCCGTTGAATATCATTTTAAAAATATCCGCCAAAGCCAAATTCATCCAGAACGTGGGTTTACATTTGATTCAGGAATGCGCTCGATTCTTCGACAAGACCCCGATATCGTTATGATCGGAGAGATTCGTGACCCTATTACCCTAGAAACAGCGATCAACGCATCTCTGACCGGACGCCTCCTCTTTTCTTCTATCCACGCCAACTCTAGCATCGGTACAATCGCCCGCATCCTTGATATGAAAATTGACCCATCTCTCATTGCGTATGCACTCAATGGCGTCATTGCACAACGTCTCGTACGAAGAGTTTGTCAATCATGTAAAACACCGGACGCTCCAGATCAAAAGGCGCTCCTTCTCCTCGGCCTCCCTCAAGACGTTCAACTCTTTAAGGGAGCTGGATGTAGCGTCTGCAGTGGCAGTGGCTACAAGGGACGTCTTGGTATTTTTGAAATTCTCGTCATTGACAACGACATGCGACGCGCGATTGTTGATCACAAACAAGTTGAGGAGATTAATACTATCGCAAAAGAGAAAGGATTAAAGACGCTTCGCGAAGATGGTCTCGAAAAAATAAAAGCAGGACTCACGACCGTCGAAGAGCTCATGCGTATTTCCATCTAACGACCTTCAGTCATCACCATCGCCCCGCCCCACAGCGCTTCAAAAAGCGCTGTCTCTGTTTTTGCAAATGATTCGCTCTCAATAATCAAAATCGTATTTTCACTCGCTGGCGAGATCAATGCTACGCTATCGCCAAAAATAATTTTTGTATACGTTGGCTTCATCTGATGTGGCAGCATGCGTGACTCTCGGTTTTCCTGACGATCTCGAGATATAATATCTTTTGCGTACTGCGTACCTGCAACCAAATGACGACTCTTAATACCTCTTTTTAATTTTTCTTCGATAATCTGATGACGAATATAATACTTCTTCGCAAATCCCAAAAACTGCTCCGGATCGGTAATAATCAAATATTCTTTTACCTCTGATCTAAAAATAACTTGCCAAATCTTACGAAACCCTTCTGCCCCGTCAAAAAACATTACTCGGGGTCGTTTATGTTTTTTTGTATAGAACGCGTGCAGCGTAACCAAGCGCTTATCAAGCGTATTGACCGCATCTCGAAATGCATCGATCACCACGCGCGGATCCTCAGCAATATACAGCGTCTGTTTTTTAACTTTCGTCTCATAAACAAACCCTTTTTTCTTTAAATCCTCGAGGAGTGTATATGTCGTCGTTCGCTTAATACCTGCGTACTCTGCAAGCTGTTGTACGGTCGCCTCTCCCAACTCAACAAGCCCAAGATACAATTTTGCGTCATTCACCGACAACCCAACGCCTATCAATCCCCTAACCATTGAGGCATTCATGTCCATAAGCGTATCACATCTCCACTATCGCCAAAAACAAAGTGTCGACTAATTCGACATCAAACTATATTGGAAGCTTCTTTTTTACTCTGTACGGTACCTACAGATGCTCATTAAATAAAGGGAGGTGTTAGCGATGACACTTTTTGAAAAACTTTTTCTCGCTCATATGATCGGCGATTGGATGTTACAAACCGAATATATGGCAACGTATAAGGCACGCGGATCCTTTTTTAATCGCGCGCTTATATCGCATTGCGTATTATATTGCGTACCATTCACCCTCTTAACTTGCGTGACTTCACTGAAACCAACATGGCTTGCCCTCTTATTCGCAAGTCATATGCTTATTGACCGACGATGGCCTGTTGAGTGGTGGATTCATGTCGTCATGCGTACCAGCACCGACACCCTTCGCACTCTTCCATGGCTCATCATTGTCGTCGATCAGGTCATGCACATCATCGTCCTTATGTTGATTGCGAGGACAAGTTTGTGATCATCGTCGCCGTCATCCTACTCTCTCTATCCATTCCTTATACTCTCATGTATCTTTTGATATTACGGGAATGCCACGAAGAGTGTATTGCGGCATGGCTTGCAGCAGTTATTGCAGCTCTCCTGCTTTTTTTCTGTTAGCGGTACCCTTCAACGTACCGCTTTTATTTATGCAATAAAAAATTCTTACAAAACGTTTTTCGATGAATCTTTGATAGCCCCTCCGCACGGATCACTGCAATATGAGCTGCGGTCCCATACCCCTTATGTGTATCAAATTGATACTTTGGATAACGTTGACTTATACGCACCATCCAACGATCGCGCGTAACCTTTGCCACAATAGAAGCCGCGGCGATCAATGGAATTTTCTCATCTCCTTTAATAATCGTTTTTTGCCGATACTCTCGTGGAGCGTGAAGTCCGCCATCAAGTAAAATCTCTACTACGAGAGGGTCCATACCTTTCATGAGACGTTCAATCGCACTACGCGCGACCCTCGAAATTCCAATCTTATCAATCGTATGTGCCGGAATACTCACAACTCGATACATACCCTTTTGCCGAATAACCTTATACCATGCTTCTCGTTTCTTGGGAGAAAGCTTTTTTGAGTCCCGAATACCTGCAAGATCACTCGCAGAGATACCCCATACAGCCGCAATCACCATAGGTCCGGCAAGTGGACCACGCCCAACCTCATCAATACCCACATACGCGATTGACCTTCTTTTATCTTTTCTGTCAACGGCTTTCCGGTTCATTATACTTTACGATACAATACCTCTGTGAAATTCGTCCATCTCCACGTCCACTCGCACTACTCACTTCTCGATGGACTCTCAAAAATCGACGAGCTTGTTGCGCGCGCAAAAGAACTTGGAATGTCCGCGCTCGCCCTCACCGATCACGGAAATCTCTACGGAGCAATAGAATTTTATAAGAAAACAAAAAAAGCTGGCCTCAAACCGATTCTCGGAATGGAAGCGTACGTCGCTCGCCGCGGTCTCCATGACAAAGTAACTGGCATCGACGACAAACGCTACCACCTCACACTACTCGCCATCTCAACAAAAGGCTGGAAAAATTTAATTCAACTCGCAACAATTGCTGCGCTCGAAGGCTACTACTATAAACCCCGTGTCGATCATGAACTTCTCAAAAAACACTCTGAAGGCCTTGTCGCACTCTCTGGCTGTATGGGAGGTGAAATCCCTCAGGCACTCTTGTCAGGAGAAAAAGAACGAGCGCGTGAACTTTTAACTACCTATCAAGATATTTTTGGTAAAGAAAATTTTTATATTGAAATCTCTCACCACCCTGGTATTGCAAATCACGAAGCACTCCAACAAACACTTCGTGATTTTGCTAAAGAAACCAACGCGCCTGTAGTCGCGACTCAAGATTGCCATTACACCCGACCAGATGATGCAAACGCGCAAGACGTATTACTTGCCGTACAGACAAACACGCGCCTTGATGACGATGATCGCCTCACGATGCGAAGTGATGATTTTTCATTTCGCTCGAGTGAAGAAATGACAGAACTCTTCAAAGACTTACCCGAAGCAATCTTAAATACAACCGCAATCGCCGAACGTGCAAATGTAGAGATCGAACTTGGCGTACTCCAACTTCCTGAATATCCTCTTCCAAAAGGAGAAACCGCCGAATCATATCTCTATAAAATGTGTTTTGAGCGTCTATCAAATCGCTACAATCCCGCACCTCCAGAAGTAGAGACTCGCTTACGCTATGAACTCGGTGTCATTGAAAAAACCGGCTTCGCCTCCTACTTCTTAATCGTGCAAGATTTCGTTAACTGGGCTCGTACTCAAGGCATCGTCGTGGGCCCTGGTCGCGGATCTGCCGCGGGCTCCATTATCGCCTACGTTCTTGGTATCACGAACGTTGATCCCATTAAATATAATCTTCTTTTTGAGCGCTTCATGAATCCGGAACGCATCAGCCCTCCCGATATTGATCTCGACTTTGCTGATACGCGTCGCGATGAAGTTCTCGCTTATGTATCACAAAAATATGGGTATGATCATGTCGCACAGATTATTACATTCGGGACAATGGCTGCCCGCGCAGCGCTCCGTGATGCTGGACGGGCACTCGGCCTTTCATACGATTTTTGTGACCACCTCGCGAAACTAATCCCCTTTAACCCAAACCAAGGCCAAAAAGAAAATTATCTCAAAGAATGTTTGGAAGGAATTCCTGAGCTCCGCGCGCTATATCAGTCAACCGATGACGCGCGTCGTCTCATTGATGCCGCAATGCGACTAGAGGGCGTCGTACGACATGCATCTACTCATGCCTGCGGTGTTGTCATCACAAAAGATCCTCTTCCCACCATCGTACCCCTTCAATACGCGTCTGGTCGGGAAGACAAAAAAGAATCTATAACAACTCAATTTGAAATGCACGCAATCGAAGACCTTGGAGTACTTAAAGTTGATTTTCTTGGACTTTCAAACCTTTCGATCATTGAAGAGACAATCAAGCGCGTCAAAAAACTCTACGACAAAGATATCGATATTGAAAACTTAGCAGTCGATGATCCGGCAGTATTTAAAACACTTGCTGAAGGGAAGACAGTTGGAGTCTTCCAACTTGAAGGTGCCGGCATGACGCGCTTCTTAAAAGAACTCAAGCCAACCAACATTGAAGACATTATCGCCATGGTCTCGCTCTATCGCCCGGGTCCGATGGAACTTATTCCATCGTATATCTTACGCAAACATGGAAAAGAACAGGTCGCATATCTCCATCCAAATCTTGAGCCAATTCTCAAAAATACTTACGGTATTATGATCTACCAAGAACAGCTCATGCAAGCAGCCCAAGCCCTTGCGGGATTTACACTTCCAGAAGCGGATACACTTCGTAAAGCAGTCGGTAAAAAAATCCGCTCGCTCCTAGAAGAACAAAAAGAAAAATTAATCGCTGGGACAGAAAGAGCTATCGGATCACGACGTCTGGGCGAAACATTTTGGGATCTTGTAGAGCCATTCGCACGCTATGGATTCAATCGATCACACGCTGCCGGATATGCGATGATTGCGTACCAAACTGCGTGGCTCAAAACATATTACCCCGTGGAATTTATGGCCGCTCTTCTCAACTCCGATTCAAAAAATATTGACCGCATTTCATCTCTTGTAAGCGTATGCGCTCAAGAAAAAATTGTTCTTCTCCCGCCCGATATCAACGAATCAAGAAATGGCTTTACGGTAACAGACGAAAAAGCAATCCGCTTTGGACTCGCGGCAGTTAAAAATGTTGGCGCAAACGTTGTCTCTGAAATCGTAAAAGAGCGAGATCTTAATGGTCCTTTTACCTCTCTGTCGCATTTTATTGAACGCATCTGGACGCGAGATCTTAATAAAAAGTCCCTCGAAGCACTTACAAAGTCAGGAGCGCTCGACAACTTTGGTGAACGAAATAAAATTCTCACAAATATGGAACGCATTCTTGAATATTCTCGCAACACTCACCAAGCAGCCGCAAGCGACCAGCACTCTCTTTTTGGCCTCATGGAAGACAAATCCTCTCTTCCTGAGCTTAAGCTTACTGAGACCCAACCCGCCTCAACGACCGATCGACTTACGTGGGAAAAAGAACTCCTCGGGCTCTATGTCTCCGGCCACCCACTTGAACAATTTCCAAAAGCTCTTGCGGACGCAACTCCAATCAAAGCGTGGAAAGACAAAGGATCAGCGCGAAAAGCAAAATTATGCGGCATGATTACCGAAGCAAAGCGTATCCTCACTAAACGCGGTGAACCAATGATGTTCTTGAAATTACAAGATAAAAGTGATGAAATTGAGGGAGTCGCCTTTCCTTCCACGCTTCAGCTGTATGGACATCTCTTACAACCAGAGGCGTGTGTATATGTGGAAGGTAAAATTAATGAACGAAACGGTATCCCAAGTATCGTATGCGATAAAATTGAAGCACTAACTGCATGACTAATTCTATAACAGAACATAAACGACATACGCTCGCACACTTACTTGCGATGGCGGTTCTCAAAAAATACCCGAACGCAAAGCTCGGCATCGGACCCACGATTGAAAATGGGTTTTATTATGACTTTCAAATTCCGGAGGGATTTAAAGAAAGCGACCTTAAAGAATTTGAGAAAGCGATGCGTAAGGCAATCGGCGGCAAACTTGCAACAGTCGGGAAAAAAGTTACTCCTGACCAAGCGCGCGCTCTTTTCAAAGATCAGCCGTTTAAACTAGATCTCATTGAAGAATATGCCTCAGAGGGTCGCGAGCTGACCGCATATCAAACAGGCTCGTTTTTTGACCTATGCCGCGGAGGACACATTGATAATACTGGTGAAATTGATCCTGACTCATTCATGCTCACTCGCATTGCCGGAGCATACTGGCGAGGAGATGAAACCAAACCACAACTTCAACGCATTTATGGCTTCGCATTTGATACCAAAGAAGAGCTTGAAGCCTACATCGTCATGCTTGAAGAAGCGAAAAAACGCGACCACAAAAAACTTGGCCCTGAACTCGATCTTTTTACATTCTCAGAGCTCGTCGGTCCTGGTCTCCCCCTCTGGACGCCCAAAGGCACTATTCTCCGGACCGTTCTTGATGATTTTGTCTGGTCACTCCGCCGGAAACACGGATATCAAAAAGTAGAAATTCCACACATCAGCAAAAAAGATCTTTACGAAACGAGTGGTCATTGGCAAAAATTTCAAGACCAACTATTCCACGTCACTACACGCGAAGGACATGAATTTGTCATGAAGCCAATGAACTGCCCGCACCACACACAAATCTACGCACGCAAACCGCATAGCTATCGGGAACTCCCCCAGCGTTACGCAAATACGACCATGGTGTATCGGGACGAACAATCAGGAGAACTCGCCGGTCTCTCACGCGTACGATGCATCACTCAAGATGATGCCCACGTATTCTGTCGAAAAGATCAGATTGCTGAAGAGATGGAAAAAGTGTGGAGTATTATCGAGGAGTTTTATGGCGCGATAGGATTTACTCTCTCTCCTCGCCTATCTCTCTCAGACCCCGCGCATCCAGAAAACTATCTTGGAAGCCGCGAAGTGTGGGATGTAACAGAACAAGAACTACGAGCGCTCGTACAAAAACGTGGAGTAGACGCCCCTGAAACCTTAGGAGAAGCGGCATTTTATGGACCGAAAATCGATTTCATGGCAAAAGACTCTTTGGGACGAGAGTGGCAAGTCGCTACCATCCAACTCGATATGAATATGCCAGAGCGCTTTGACCTTACATGTGTCAACGAACGCGGTGAAAAGGAACGCATCGTCATGATTCATGCCGCCATCATGGGATCGATTGAACGCTATCTTTCAATCGTTATAGAGCATGTAGCAGGCGCATTCCCACTCTGGCTCGCTCCTGTACAAATCAAAATTCTTTCAATTAATGACAAGGTGCTTGATTTCGTACATGATGTACATAAAAAATTTGAACTACAAAATATTCGCGTAGAAATTGATGACCGCATGGAATCAATCGGTAAAAAAATTCGTGAAGCCGAGATGCAAAAAATTCCCTTTCTTCTTGTCATTGGCGATAAAGAGGCGGAGAGCAATATGGTTAGTGTACGAGAACGAAGTAAGGGAGATATTGGGCAAGAGGATATTGACAAATTCATACAAAGGGTATATAATGCGATAGAACATCGTTCCTTGCCTTAACCTATAACCGCGTGTTCAAGGAGGATCTCGCATGCCCGTCACGGTCATCTCGAAGCGCACCCGCAAAGTGCGCATCATCAACGATGCCACCTCTGGGTTCTACTCGCCAAGCGACCGTAGCAACTGTCGAGTCGCCGCAACGACCCACAACCACCTCAGTGGCGCCGCCGGCAGGAGGGCGCCAGGCTTCTTCCCCCGCACCGCCGGAAAGCGGTACCTGAAGCGCATCGCAACCACCTGGTCCTGACCTTCCAAGTAACACGCGCAGCAATAAAAGACCCCGATCATTGATCGGGGTTTGCGCGTTTATAACTATACTACCTGTAGAGCTGGCTGCTCCTCAGGAGGTTTCTCGGAGCTCATCCGCACGATAAACGCCTCAATTTGGCGGCGCATTTCGGGAACACGTGTTCCCAATTTGCCCAATTCGACTACGAGATCGATGTACGGAGAAATTTCTTCCGGCTTTAGCTTTGCTATGACTTCAGCACTCTTGAGTTTGTCCGCGATACGCTCGCGAGCAGCCGCAAGATCTGACTCAAGCTTCTCTATTTTTTTCGACTGAACATCGATCTGCGCCGTATGTCTCACGAACAAAGATGCGAGATACCCACAGCAACAGAT
>ERZ1292625.3284-Hain-H41-01um-R1-3284-length-13415-cov-9_pt2 | contig 11721 bp, 18 predicted proteins | sample MGYA00564400_ERZ1292625 | MGnify/ENA primary metagenome ERZ1292625 (study PRJEB36523, sample SAMEA6512639) | groundwater metagenome | collected 2019-01-08 | study: AquaDiva: Metagenomics assemblies of 32 groundwater samples
GGCCATCACCCCGATCGCCAGTGCGCCTCTTGCGGCCGGAAGCTCCAGGAGCACGAGCTGGACGCGGAGGGTCAGCCGAAGTGGTGCCCCAACCGCAAGAGCTTCACGCCCCAGCGATGAGCCGCTACAGCTCTGCGCTCGAGGCCCACATGGCGAGGCGGCGCCACCTCTTCATCGGCGCCATCTCCGTCGCCGCTGTCGGCTTCGTCGGCTTCCTGCTCTGGCTCTTCCTCCCCCACGCTGCGACGGGCCAGGTCCGCACCATCTCGTGGGCGTACACGATCCACCTGCGCGAGCGGACGGTCACCAACAGCGAGGGCTGGGCCGAGAGCGTGCCGTGGCCCTCCACCTCCTTGGAGCTCCCCCGGGAGCCGGGCGCGTGGAACGTGCGCTGCACCTGGACCTTCCGGCGGATGCAGTCCTACGACTGCCACTGCACCACCAACAGCGATGGCTTCACGGACTGCGACACCTGCCAGCGCGCCATCTACGACGACTACTGCCGCTACATCCACTACACCTGGCCGGTCATCCAGACGAAGCGCACCGGGGCCGTGGACACCCACGAGGTCTTCTGGCCCGACCTCATGGCCAAGGGCTCCCTGCAGCGCTGCGACCGGCTCGAGAAGTACCTCGTGCGGCTCGAGTCGGTGGAGGAGGGCTCGCAGGACTTCTGGGACTACGAGCCCGCGGCCTACGAGGACTACTTCCGCTTCCAGCTCCGGGACCCCTGGGCGCTGAAGGTGAACCACGCCGGGATGGTGTGGCCCCAGCGCCTGCTGACCGCCGAAGCGCCGTGACCTTCATCGTCACACCTTGACGGATCGGGGATCGTTCCCTAGTCTCCTTTCCATGAGGCTCGGCTCCACCAGCACGGAAGGCGGGACGGCGATGGCCACCACGGCCAAGCTCGTTCGGGCCTACGTCTGCCGGTGGTTCGTGGGCTCCCCCGCAGATCAGCACGTCGGGTTGAAGTCGAACCCGCAGGCGATCCGCGGTCTGGAGCCCTCGCCCGGCCTCTCGGGGTAGCGATACCCCAACCACCCAAGGGTGGAACGAGAGGCCGGGCGGATCCCCAACAGGATCTTCCCGGCCTCTCCTCGTTTCTAGGCACTCGATCGCAGGGCGGCGGTGGGCGGCGGGCAGCAGGTAGGGGCGGTTGGCCGGCTACGGCGCAGGCGACCTCGCACAGTGATCGAGCGGTCTCTGACAGTCGAATAGCAGCGAGAGATGGTCGCTGGCCCTGGCGTGGGCGCGTACTCCCCGCGCCAGGTGCCCAGCACACTTTTCCGTGGGCGCGTAACTCAATGGGTAGAGATCCCGGTTCTTACCCGGGCGGTTGTCGGTTCGACTCCGACCGCGCTCACCATCTTGCGGGTGTAGCTCAGTGGTAGAGCTCCCGGTTCCCAACCGGAAGGCCGCGCGTTCGATCCGCGTCACCCGCTCCACTCCTCGTTGGGGATTCGTCCAATGGCAAGACGCCGGGCTCTGACCCCGGATATCTGGGTTCGACCCCCAGGTCCCCAGCCACTTCTCGTTGCGCCCTAGCTCAATTGGAAGAGCAGCCGTCTGTTCAACGGTAGGTTGAAGGTTCGACTCCTTCGGGCGCAGCCAGTTCTTGATCGCCTAGCCCTCGAGGTGAAGGCAGCGGTCTGCAAAACCGCCCAGGTCGGTTCGACTCCGACGGCGATCTCCACTTCCACACCAGCGGTGCCGGCGCACGGTGGGGCCTCCAAAGCCCTGCGTCTTGGGGATCGACACCTCACGCTGGTGCCACTTCTTCGCCCGCATAGCTCAGTTGGGAGAGCGCCGATTTCGTAAATCGGGGGTCGCCCGTTCGATCCGGGCTGCGGGCTCCATCACCTTTCGCGGGCGTGTCCGATTGGTTAGGTACTGGGGCGCCACCCCAGCTAGGGGCGTTCGATTCGCCTCGCCCGCTCCATCTTCTCGGAGGCGTAGACCCGTAGGGATCGGGAGCGGCCTGTAAAGCCGATGGGCCTCGTGCCCCATGACAGCTCGACTCTGTCCACCTCCACCAACTCTCGGCCGCATCGTCCAACGGCGAGGATGCCTGGTTCTCAGCCAGGAGGTCAGGGTTCGATTCCCTGTGCGGTCGCCACTTCACGGCCCTGATCGGCTGGTGCCGACGTGAGCTTTTCAAACTCGCAGAGCCGGGCTCGATCCCCGGCAGGGTCACCAACTTTCAACGGGGTGTAGCTCAGTCTGGTAGAGCGCTCGGTTCGGGACCGAGAGGCCGCTGGTTCGATCCCAGCTACCCCGACCATCTTCACCCGCTCGTAGCTCAACGGAAGAGCGCACCCCTGATAAGGGTGAGGCTGTCGGGTCAGAACCGACCGAGCGGACCATCGTGGTGGACGAAGCCAAACTGGATGAGGCACCCGCCTGTGAAGCGGGGTAAGTCGGTTCGAGCCCGACCGTTCACCCCACGCTCTCTCGGTCCAGTCTGGAGTGGACGCCTGCCTGTCACGCAGGAGATCGCGGGTTCGAGTCCCGCAGAGAGCGCCAATTTTTTGCCGGAGTAGCTCAGGTGGCAGAGCGTCGCCCTGAAGAGGCGAAGGTCGTCGGCTCGAGTCCGACCTCCGGCACCATCTTGCGAGAGTAGCTCAGCTCGGTAGAGCGCCGGCTCGACACGCCGGAGGCCGCGGGTTCGATCCCCGCCTCACGCACCATCTTCATGGGCCTGTAGCTCAGTCTGCGAGAGCAGCCGCCTTGCAAGCGGAAGGTCGAGGGTTGAAATCCCTCCTGGTCCACCACTTCACGCCGTTGTGGCGCAGCTCGGTAGCGCACCCGCTTGGTAAGCGGGAGGTCGTGGGATCGTTCCCCACCAACGGCTCCAGCCTCATGCGGTCCCGTAGCTCAGCCCGGACAGAGCAGGCGCCTACGAAGCGCAAGGTCGGGGGTTCAACTCCCTCCGGGATCGCCACTTCTCTTGCTCCCGTAGCTCAGCGGATCAGAGCACTCGCCTCCGAAGCGAGGGGCCGCAGGTTCGATTCCTGCCGGGAGCGCCAGCATGGCCTCGTAGCTCATCTGGACAGAGCGCCGGTTTCCTAAACTGGAGGTGGCAGGTTCGAGTCCTGCCGAGGCCACCACGCTGCTCCCGTAGCTCAGCGGACAGAGCTGCAGCCTTCTAAGCTGCAGGTCGCTGGTTCAAGTCCAGCCGGGAGCACCATCTTCGTTGCGGGGTAGAGCAGCCAGGACAAGCTCGCCAGTTTCATACGCTGGAGGTCGCCGGTTCAAATCCGTGCCCCCGCAACCAACTCTCTGTAGAATTTCGGACATGCCCTACAAGGATGTTGAAGCGCAGCGCGAGTACCACTGTAACTACATGCGGATGCGCTACCAGACCGATCCTGTTCATCGTGAGAAGCAGAAGATCCGTGTTCGGAACCAGCAAGTGAAAGATCGACCGAAGAAGTGCGACAGGTGCGATCGGCGTCGAAAGCTCGAGGGGCACCACCCCAACTACAAGAAGCCGAATTTGCGGGTGTGGCTCTGCCGTCCCTGCCACCGCGAAAAGCACCCATCGGTCTGCTGATCGTCGTGACGTGGCCGAGAGGCAAGGCACCGACCCCATAAGTCGGCCGACGTCGGTTCGACTCCGACCGTCACGACCACAACGTCTCGCCCGCCTAGCTCAGTGGTAGAGCGCTCGGATCACACCCGAGAGGTCGTCGGCTCGATCCCGACGGTGGGCACCATCCTGGCCGAGTAGCCCAACTGGTAGAGGTGCCCGCCTGAGTCGCGGGAGGTTGAGGGTTCGAATCCCTCTTCGGCCACCAGCTCCATCCTGCGGTAGCCCAACTGGTAGAGGCGCGTGGCTCAGGCCCACGAGGTTGAGAGTTCGAATCTCTCCCGCAGGACCATCATCTGCCGCGGTAGGCCAACTGGTAGAGCCGCTCGCCTCAAGAGCGAGAGGATGCTGGTTCGACTCCAGCGCGCGGCACCACGTACGATCTGGAAAGGAGGCCTCGAGGCCATGGACACCCTGCTCTTGAACGTGCAGTACCACCCCATCGCCAGGATCTCCTGGCAGCAGGCCATGAAGCTCCTCGTGGAGGGCACCGCGGAGCTCCTGGAGCGCTACGAGGGCGTGATCCGGTCGGTCACCCAGCACTTCCCGGCTCCGGCCGTCGTGCGGCTCACCCGCTGGAAGCCCTGGAAGCGCTCCATCAAGTTCAACCGCGAGAACGTCTACGCCCGGGACCGCGGGCTCTGCCAGTTCTGTGGCCAGCAGGTGCCCCGCAAGGAGCTCACCTACGACCACGTGATCCCCAGGGCCCAGGGCGGGACCACCCGCTGGGACAACGTCGTGGTCTGCTGCCTCCCCTGCAACCAGCGCAAGGGCAACCGGACGCCGGAGCAGGCCGGGATGAGGCTCCTCACGAAGCCTGTGCGGCCCGCCAAGCTCCTCGAGGGCACCAGGGCCTTCCTGCAGTACCGGGAGGGGATGCCGTTGCAGTGGAAGTCCTGGCTCTACTGGAACGTGGAGTTGGAGGCGTAGCGCTTTGGCGGGTGAGGGCAGAGTGGTCTGCCACTGGTCTCGAAAACCGGGTGGCCCGCAAGGGTCCGTGTTCGACTCATACACCCGCCGCCAACATGGAAGAGGAACCGGAGAAGCTCCGGGCCCGGTTGCTAGCCGGTGCGACGCCGCCAGGCGCTGGGGATCGAGACCTCCCTCTTCCGCCAACTCTCGCTGCTGTTCGATTGAGGGCCGATCCCACACCAGGGATCGGCCCTTCGTTTTTCTACCGCTGCTTCTTCCTCGCCTTCGCCCGCTTCGCCGCCAGCTCCTCCTCGGTCACCTTGGGGAGGAACTCCTTGCGGCCCTTCCGCATCAGCTCCAAGGCGTAGGCCTGCCGCTCCTCCTTGCTGAACACCCGCACGCGCCGGGTGCCGCCAGCGGCCTCTCCGCTGCCCTCGGCGAGCCCCGACCATGCGGCGTCCTTGCGCTGCAGGCGATGGCGCTGCATCACGCTCAAGATCCGGCCGACCCCGATGCCGGTCCCCGCCATCTCCCCCTTGGCGATCTGCGGGGGCGTCTTGCCAGCTCGCAAGAGGTCCAGGACCTTCTGCTCCTGGGCCTCGGTGATGGGGATGGTGGTGCGCTGCCACATCAGGCGTTCCCCGCCACGATCCGCACGGCCTCTTCCTCGGTGGCCACGCGGGGGACCTCCTCGCAGCCCGCGGCCCGCAGGATCTGCTCCACGTAGTCGCTCGCGCCGAAGACGGCGAGCTCCCCGCCACTGGCTCGAGCCAGCCTGCGCCTGGGCACCAGCATCGCCCGAGCGCGGCGGAAGTGGACGTGCTCCACCTTGGAGAAGTCCAAGGCGAGCCGCAGGTGCCCCGCACAGAGCAGCGCCACGATCTCGTCGCTGATCTGCTCGCAGGCCTGCGGCCCCAGCTCCCCGAGACCCTCCACCTGCAGCACGTACACGGCAGCGCTCACGGTGTGGCTCTCCTCGTAGCTCGCCACGCGGGCGAAGGTGATCTCCGGCACGGGTTCACCGCGCTGCAGAGAACTTGAAGGGCTCGAACGAGCCGGGCGGCCGGAAGATCACCGCCGCCGAGGGGAAGCCCGCGGGCCGGCGAGGGTTGCCCTCGAGGCACTCCGGCCAGTAGACCCCGTTCTTGTCGGTGTGGGCGCAGTAGCCGAAGCAGACGCGCCCTCGCAGGAAGCGCACCTCCACCAGCCCCTTCAGCCGACCCGGCTCCACGAGATCCTGCCACCACTCCGTCTCGGTCCTCGCCGGGAGCAGGAAGAGCACCTTGGGGGACGGGTTGTAGGGGAGCCGTACCGAGTTGAAGCCCTTCTCCACCCACGGCGCGGCCCCCTCGCCCTGGCGCCCGTACGGCGAGTTGCAGAAGACGCCCTCGCCCGCCCACGACTGCAGGAGCCCGTCCTGCTCCTGGGTGTAGAACTTCTGGCACTTCGTCGTGCGCTTCGTCGCGCACGGATCGAGCGTGAAGGGCCCCCAGCGCCGCACGAACTGCTGGTAGAGCTTCGTCGGCGTGTACCACTCCACCGATGCAGAGGAGAACAGGACACGGTTCTCCTTCTTCACCAGGGAGGGCACGGGCGCAGGCGGCTGGGAGCCCTTCTTCCTCATCGGCTAGAGCGTCCCGCCGATCGGGCCGTTGCTCGGATCGCCGTCCACGTAGGTCTCGTGATCGACGGGAGGCGGCCCCTGGAGCTCCTCGGCCGTGGGCGTCACCAGCGCGTCCTGGGCAGCCTGGTGCTGCTCTGCCGAGGTCAGAGGCTGCCCCTCCGCATCGGTGTCTGGGGCTGCCAGGGGCTCCTGGGGCTCCTGGCGGACCTCGCGAGGGGGCTCCTGCGACCTCACCTCCTGGAACGTCGGCACCGGGATCTCGATGGGCTCTCCGGGCGGGGGCGGTGCGAACTGCGAGGCCAGCTTCTTGGCCTTGCGCTCGGCCTTCTTCTCCCGCTTCTCGGCCTCCTCGGCCAGAAGACGCGCCTCGGCCGCGCCCCAGTCCACGCCGAAGAGCAGGAAGCCCCTGCTGTTGGGCGTGCCGAACCGCGCCCCGTCGATGTCAGTCGCTCGAGCGGAGAGGTTGCCCTCCTTGTCGATGGTGCGCACTCGCACGCGGCGGCCCGTCACGCTGACCACCTGGATCAGCCGCACCCCCTCCCGATAGTCGTTGGAGCGGTAGACCATCCCCGCCTTGATCCCCGCCGTCGAGACCTTGGCCTTCCCCTTCACCTTGGCCTTCACCTTCCCCTTCGTCTTCATGCCTCTCTCCTCCTCGTGGGCGGCTTGGAGCCGCAGTGGAACTGGCTGGGCAGCGCGTAGCCGGGGAAGCGGTCCCGCATCTTGGCCCCCAACTCTTCACGGAGCTGGGGACGCCTCCGACCGTGCTTGCGGCCCGGGGACGCGATCCCGGCGAGCTTGCGCAGCGCGTAGATCGGCATCTCGCTCAGCCCGAACCGCGCCATCAACGCCTGGGTGGTGATCTCCGGGTCGTTCCGCATCACCTTCAGGATCCGGTCGATCTTCTCCTGGGGCATCGTGTGACCGCAGGGTCTCCCCATCACGTCCCTCCCGCGGGCGGCAGGTAGAGCTGGGCGTGCTTCCCTGCGTACGCCTCGATGAGCTCGGGGAGCTGCTTCTTGCTCATCGTCTGCCCGGTCTGCGGGTCGATGAGGTGGGCGAAGAACTCCTCCTCGAACGTCGTGATCCCCGACTCCACCATCTCGAGCTTCGCCTTGATCCCGAGCACGAGGCCCCGCCAGCGAGAGCGCCGATCCTGCTCGTAGCGCTTCATCGCCTGCGACGCCCCCACCTCCCGCCAGCCCGCACCCTTCCAGAAGCGCTTGTCGGCCTGGGGCAGGAAGGGGAGCTCGAACTTGACGGCCAGCTCGATGGGGGGCGGGAGCAGCTTCGGATCCCCGCGGGGTGGCTTGACCTTGGGGGCCAGCGGCACCTTGAACTGCACGATCGCGCGGTGCGGGCCGTCCCAGCCGTACTGGAACCCAGTGGCGCCGTAGCGGATCAGGATCCGCTCGATCTCGTCGCGGCTCTTCGACTCCGAGACGGAGGTGGCAGCGGCGTAGGTCACGAGGTCACTCGCAGGGGGTTGGGGGGCCGACCTGCCAGCCGATCCATCTCGTCGGCCCAGGCCTCCTTCTCCTTCAACGTCATCCGCTCCCACTGCTGGCTGGCCCACTCGGCCCAGTCCAACGCCCGGCGGCGCCGCTGCCACTGCCAGTTCCAGAGCGGGAGCCCTGCCCCGAGAAGCGTGAGACCCGCGCCCAACGCGATGATGTGCCCCACGTCGTGGGGGTGGTTCATCAGGTGGAGCACGCGCGTGACCACGGTGCCCAACCCCCCACCCACCATGAGCGAGAACAGCGTCTGCCACCGAGAGCCCTTGCGCCAGATGTCCACGGCCTCGGGCACGCTCGGGTAGTCGAACATCGTGAACGGCGGCGAGCGCCGCTGGTTCTTCTTTGCGAACATGAGCCCCTCGTGCTCGGCTAGTGCAGGTCGTTGCGGGACGGCGAAGGCTTCACTGCGGCGGGCGGCGAGGGCCGCGGCTGCTTCTTCCGGTCCTTCGGCGCGGGCTCCTTGCGTGGCAGGCCCCGCTTCTCGCGCCCTCGAGCCAGCGCCCTCTTCGCCTCGCGGTACTTCTGCTTCTTCGCGGCCTTCTCCTTCAGGAACTGCAGCCCCTCCGGCGAGGCGAGGAAGCGGGCCCGCTCGTCCAGGTCCCGCTTGCGGGCGCGCTCGGCCTCCCGCTGCAGCTTCTCCGCGGCCTCGCGCACTCGCCGGGCGATGACGCTGGCCGGGAGCCGCTCCACGAGCGCGAAGGAGTAGAAGCTCGGTCGCTCCTCGAACACCCGCACCCGCTGGATGTTGTCGGTGCCGCAGGCCCGGCGCAGCTCAGCCTCGCCCTCGCTCGTGCGCAACCAGTTGTGGAACGCGACCACGATCTCCTGAAGGGGATCGTTCGAGCCGTACAGGCCGCGATCGACGTACCGCTTCCAGGTGAACTGGGTCTTCTCTCGCCTCTCCACCGTGAGCCCCTCGCGCGACACTGCTCAGTTTCGCACACCAGATCTGGACTGCAAGCCCACTACTTGATCAGCCGGTTCCCGTCCACCGACGCGGTCCGCTGCAGCCGAGGCCCGCCCGGCATCCACCAGTAGACGGGCCGGCCCACCTGCAGGAACTGCCTGGCCAGGTGCGCGACCGGAGCGAGGACCGTGCAGGCCTCGTCGCTCACGCCGTCGCCCAACGCGATCAGCGCCTCGAACGTCCCCGGCACCTCGTCCTCTCCAGTGAGATCCTCATCGAAGAAGGTGTGGAGTTCGCTGTCCTTCGCCTTGGCCTTCGCTTCAACGTGCGCCTTCGCGTCCTGGTAGCCGGGGTGCTCCACCCCGCCGGCGGCCAGCAAGATCACCCGCCGCTGCACCTGGGGGACGAACATCGTCGCCGTCAGGTGCTTGCCGCCGCGGTCCCGGCGGTCCACCTCCACGTGAGTCTTCCCGCGCGTGATCGCCGTGTACGCCCAGCGCAGCCGCTCCGGCTCCGGCATCACCCGCAGCGAGCTCTCCACCACCACCACGACCTTGTCCCACTCGCTGCCCTGCGCGCTGTGGCAGGTGCTCGCGTACCCGAGCTGGGCGTGGAGGTAGGCGTGCCCGAGGACCTTGGCGTCCCGCTTGAGCGCGTGGACCGTCGCCCTCGAGTTGCCCAGGATGACCTCGGGCGAGGCGTAGCACTCCACGTCGTTCACCCGGGTGAGCCCCAGCGACGCACCCGACTTCACCACCTTGGGGGCCTCGTGGAACCCGGGGAACGAGATCCCCTCGCCGTTGAAGACCCCCACCTCGTAGTTGTTGGCCCGCACGGTGAGCGGCTCGCCCTCCTGCAGCTCGCGATCGAGCCCGAGCTTCCGCCTGATCTGGTCGTTCAGATCGGTCCGGGTCTGGTTCCGGTGCGCGATGATGACGAAGTCCTCCTGCGCCTTGTACCAGGCCGCCCCCTTCTCCACGGCGTCCCAGTTGCTCTGCGGGAGGAGGGCCAGGATCTCGTTGATCTTCCCCCAGTGCCCCTTTCGCAAGAGCATCGAGGCCTTCACGATGGGGCTCTCGAGCGCCTGGCGATGCACTTCGTCCAGCACCATCCGGTGGTCCGCGAAGGTGCTCTGGTTGAAGATCGAGAAGGGGCCGGCGCCGCTCGAGCGCTTCGCGTCCTCGCTCGCAGAGACCGGCGGGAGCTGGAACCCGTCGCCGACGAAGAGCACGTTCAGGCGCAGCATCTCCGCGACGCGCATGATCTCGGTGTAGAGATCCTGGCCGACCATCGAGGACTCGTCCACGACCATGAGCTTGCAGCGTGGCGCCTCCTCCTGGAGCTTCTCCACGTCGCGCGAGACGTACTCCACCTTGCCAGTCTGCTCGTTCTCCCTCGGGGTGTAGAGAAAGCGGTGCAAGGTCCTGGCGTCGCGCCCCGAGGTCTCCTGGACGCGCAGCGCCGCCTTGCCGGTGGGGGCCAGGAGGAGGGGATCGCCCAGCTCCTCGCAGATCCACTTGACGACGGTGCTCTTGCCCACCCCCGCGTACCCGGAGAGCACGCCGACCGTGGGGCCCTCGTCGCGCCCCTCGGCCACCGTCCTCGCCATCGTGATCGCCTGCTGCTGCTTCGCGGTCGGCGTCAGCTCACCCATCGTTCTTCCCCTCTTCCGTCCTGCTCAGCAGACGATGCCGGTCAGGATGTTGATCTGCATGTGCTCCAGCGGCCCCCACGGCTTGCCATCCAGGCCCACGTTCTTCTCCAGCCGATCCGCGATGCGCCGCAGAGCTGCCACCTGCGCTCCCCGCACCGCCTCGCGGGAGGTTTTCCCCACCCCATAGGCTTCCGGATCGTCCAACCGCCAAGCGAGGTACGCCCCGTTGCTGGTCTGCTTCACCGGGAACTTGATCGCCTGCTCCCGGATCACGTCCCTCACCCGAAGCTGGAAGAACGCCTCTTCGTCGTCCTTGGACGGCTTCTCGTCAGCCATCACCCTTCTCCCTTCAACGGCGCGAGCTGCTGCTTGATCGCCTCGGTCGTGGCCTCGGCGACCGTGCGGAGCGGATCCTGGCCATCGATCTTCACCAAGCTCATCGTGTACCCGCAGCACCTGGGGAAGCCGCTCCGCAGGCAGTGGCTCATGCTGATCCGCTCGGGCCGCTTGCAGGTGTCGCAGCGGACCTCAGCGTTCGTCTCGCTGGCCATCACGGCACCGCGCGCTTGATGGTGGTCCCTGTGGAGGGGACGAAGAACTCGTCAGGCTTGCCTGGGACCGAAAGCATGTTCGATTCCCACTCGGTGATCAGCCCGCGGTGCTTCCACCGGCACTTCCCCTTGTGCCCCACGCGCCGCTTGCAACGGACGATGACGGGAGAGCCGTGGACCCGAGGTGCCGTCTCGAAGCAGTTTCCTCGCCTGGTCATCGCCCTACTCCACCTTCGGCGGGGCGAGCTCTGCTGGAGCTTCCCCCTCGGGCTTGATCTCCTGCTGCATCACCGCCGCGATCTTGTTCAGCCGGTCCTGGGCCTCGAGCCGCATCTTGGTGGTGGCCGCCGGGTCCCCGTGGCAGGCGTCTCGCCAGGCCACCGCCACCCGGAAGATGCACGCCACCTCCTCGGGGCCGACGATGGTGCCCCCCACCTTCTTGGTGTGGTCGGTCGTGCGGGTGAGGTGCCCGTTCATCTTGAGGACGATGGAGCGGAGGTCCACGACGGCCTGGTGGGCGACTCGGGGGTTGCCCAGGTCACGCTCCGTGAAGGCCCGGATCGCCAGCTTCTCGGCCTTCTCGGCCCAGGCCTTGAGCGCGATGGAGAGGTTCATGGTGGTCGGCTCCGCTACTTCTTCTTGCGCTTGAGGAGCAAGGGAGGCAGGCCGCGCTTGGTGCGGTTCACCTGCTTGACGCGCTCGTCCTCGGCCTTCTCCCACGCCGTGCGAAGCACGAAGAGGTCGGCGTTCACGAAGATGCCGTCCCGCGCGTGGACCGCGAGAGGGATCAGCCGCGTCACCTCTCTCTTGGTGAACTCCCCCGCGAACACGCCGACGCCGTTGATGACGAGCATCAGCTTGTGGAGGGTGTCGATCCGCTGCGCCGCCCTGTCCCGGTACTCGCGGGCCGAGATGTTCATGCGCGAGACGTCGGTGCCGTGCTTCACCCAGCTCTGCTTCTTCA
>ERZ1292625.2381-Hain-H41-01um-R1-2381-length-17635-cov-14_pt4 | contig 11718 bp, 23 predicted proteins | sample MGYA00564400_ERZ1292625 | MGnify/ENA primary metagenome ERZ1292625 (study PRJEB36523, sample SAMEA6512639) | groundwater metagenome | collected 2019-01-08 | study: AquaDiva: Metagenomics assemblies of 32 groundwater samples
GGTTGTAGGTTCGACTCCTATCAGTGGCTCCAATTTCAATCATGAACGCAAATAAACTGATGGTGATGCCGTTTGACTCAATTACCAAAGCGTGCGGCATCCACGAGCGAAAGATTCAACAACTGGAGCTGGTCCGTACCAATGACTTAACTCCTGAGATTAGTCGTCGCCTGCAGATGCATAAAGAACTGCTAGAGCAATGTCAGCATACAGCTGGTCGAAGGGTTGACATAGAGCTGATGATGAGGGCTGCTGAGCCTCCGAGCCCAGTTGCACCACTTCGCGCTCGTTAATTTAATGGTGTACGTAGCTCAATGGCAGAGCCCTGGCTTGTGGAGCCGGCTGTTGCGGGTTCGAGTCCCGTCGTGCACCCCAAGCCTTAACAACAATGACCACCTTCCTCGGCGTTTTAACGTTCCTGTTGCTCAACTGCAGCACCGTTCCGCAGATATTGAAGACGATCAAAACCAAGCAGGTAGATGACATCAGCTTTACCGCTTACGCTCTGGCCACTTTCGGCTTCGTTGTAGCGCTGTTATACTGTTGGTTAACAGCCGCCCCTATCTGGCTCGTCGTCAACTACACTGTTGGACTGGTCCTTGACATTTTCATGCTCATTCTTCTCTTCAAATACCGTAAACCACTATGAAACTAGGCCTTGATATCCACGGCGTCATCGATGCCAAACGTGACTTCTTTGTTGAGTTCACCTCCATGTTGCGGGACTGTAATGGTAAGTTAGGTCACCAACACGAAGTCCACATCCTCACTGGTCCCAGAGAGGTTGATTTGAAACCAGAGGAGCTGGAAGGGATCTGGTGGACACATCGGTTCAGCATTGTTGATTACCATGTCGCCAAAGGCACAGCAATGGAGTGGGTCAACGGCAGGGCTTGGATGTCCGATTATGACTGGGACCGTACCAAAGCCGATTACGCCCGGGAGCATCAGCTGGACCTGACCATTGATGACTCTGAGACCTACCAACACTTTTTCTCCACGCCGTACGCGATCTTCAAACCGAGGGTCAACTGGCGTCAGGAGGCCGCGAAGCAACGACACAAAGCCCAGCAGCCATGAACCTGATCCCATCACTTAGGCCAGACACTCAAGGCAAACTGATTCAGCAGATGAGTGGATTGCAATCTGGTGGCTCCTCGCTGCCACGAAGCTACCACAATATGGAGCATCTTCAACAGATGTTTGGTGTCCTAGATCTTTTCGGCCACAATGTTGAGGACTTTCTTTCCATGCATCTGGCGGTATGGTTCCATGACCTCCACTACGACTGCCGTGCACCAAAAGGTGAAAACGAGGACCGAAGTTGTGAGTTGGTCACCCGTTGGTTCTCCAGCAGACCTGATCTGGCTAGGTTAGCTGAAAAAGACAACCATCTCGTTGAGCGAATCCAGCTTTACATCCAGCGTACGAAGACACACGAGCTAACTGCCGATGACGCATCGGACAGTAATCATGTGTTAAACCCCAGGTGTCTTATGCATTTCCTGTGGGCTGATTTACATGTGCTCTCTGCTGACGCTCCGGATTATTGGCAATACCTGGTCAAGCTGCGTACCGAATATGCGTGCTTCGATGACGCTCAATGGCGGAGAGGTCGTATCAACTTCCTGGAGAGCATGCTGGCTAGACCTTCAATACTTGCAATTAGGCCAGGCGAAGATCTGCCGTCTGAGGAGACCTGGGCCCGCCGCAACCTTAACTTTGAACTTCAACAACTCCGTGAAAACAAAAGCTATCTACAGTGGCAGTTTTGACCCCGTCCACGACGGACATCTGGACATCATCAAACGGGCTTCACAGCTGTTCAACCTGGAAGTCGTTGTCGCCAATAACCCCAGCAAGAAATACGCTTTGACTTTGAGTCAACGGCTTACCTTGGTGACGAAGGTGGTGGAAGCGAACGAACTCCCAGTCAGAGTCAGCATTATGAATTCTGGCTTATTGGTCGATTATGCACAACTTCGCGGTGCACCATTGATCATCAAGGGTGTTCGTGGGTTTGCGGATTTCGACTATGAGCGCGCGTTGCATGAGATATCGGTCTCTCAGCAGGGTGGAGTGCAGACCGTCTTGATGCCAGGATTGTCCAGCCTCCAACATATCAGTTCCACTGCGGTGAAAGAACTGACCAAGCTGCATGGTGACCTTACACATTATACACCAATGATGGTCATCGCAGCAATGCAGCGAGCTGTTAACAAGCAGCGCATCATCGGTGTCACAGGTGGCATCGGTGTGGGCAAATCGACGTTGTGCCGGCATTTGGTGAAGTATCCGCTCAACTACAACGAAACGATTGTTCACATCGACTTGGACAAGCTGGTGGCTGACATCTACAACGATGCCTGTGAACCTGCGATTCAAGACATGTTACAACAGCTAGGCGAGCAATTGGGCATGAGTCGAAATGCAGGTGACTGGTCGTTGGATACATTGAAACGACTGATCAAAGAGCGCGTATTCGTCAAGCAGGACCACAACTTTCAGAAGTACCTCTCTGCCCAGCTCATGCCCTTCGTGTTGGTCAAGCTCCGCGAAGCCTTGACATACAGCTGCAATCTTCCAGCCAGGTCCGATGACAGCCGACAGGTAGTTTTGCTGGAGTCCGCATTGCTTTGTCAGGAAGGGCTGTTACATCTCTGTAACAACACGGTCTGGCATATCATTGCCCCAGCTGACACCACGAGGATTGAACGGGTAACCTCTTCACGGCCGCTGAGCCGGGAGGACGTCGTTTCTCGTATTGCCGTGCAATGGTCCGACGAGCGTATTGCCAGGTATGTCCAAGTCAGCATCAACGATGACCACTATGGTTCGTTGTCACAGCTTAACGGTGGACAGCATATCCCCACCGATGATGATCCTGTTAGCGTGTCAGAACTCAAACGCGATCGTCTAAAAGAGCTGCTAAGCCATATTTAGTCAAAAGTCCGGTTGCCTCGAACGGTAAGGGAACTGTCTGCAAAACAGTTGTAGCAATACATAGTTGGTTCAACTCCAACACCGGACTCCACTTTCTTTCTTAACATCTATGCCTCATCGTATTCTTAAATATCGTGGACACTGTAACAAAGCGTTTGTGCTTCGACTGCCAAAAGACGCCGTGGTGTTGAGTGTTCAAAACCAGCTCGACGTGCCGGTACTGTGGATCACTGTTGATAGCTCTGTGCCGATGGATCAGTACGTTAACCGTGTATTCATCAGCTTTGGTACTGGTCAAGAGATCATCGGCATCGAGGACTTCAAATATATCGCCACTGTGCAGGAGCTGCATGGACGCGTCTGGCACTTCTACGAACATCTCAAATAACAATGCCGCTGTAGCTCAGTTGGTAGAGCGCGTTCTTGGTAAGGACGAGGTCGAGGGTTCGAACCCCTCCAGTGGCTCCATTTCATTATGATCCTACACAGTAACACAATATTTGCTCCTGACAGCATTCCGGCTGGTCAACAAAACTCGCCCCGCGTATTCTTGGCTGGCAGTATTCAAAACGGCACGGCAGAGGAGTGGCAATCAAAAGTGTTGGTTAGCCTCCAACCTCCGACTTCCAACTGGGTGAAATGGCTGGTTATGAATCCACGCCGCAAACAATGGGACAAGGACTGCAAACAAAACATTGAATGCACGGACTTCAAACGTCAAGTTGATTGGGAGCTGGACCATCTGATCGCCTGCAACGTCGCGGCGGTATGGTTCGATCCTACTACTACATCACCGATTACTTTGGCGGAGTTGGGTATCCTCTGCGGTATCAAGCATCCCCATGTTGTTGTCTACTGCCCTGACGGCTTCTGGCGCAAAGGTAACGTAGAGGTGATGTGCCAACGTTTTGGGTTTATCTGCACCTCCAAGGAAGAGCGCTTCATCTATGAGCTTCAACGACAGATGCTCGCGGTCACCAATCAATTTGAAAAATCAATTGCATCATGAAACTCACTTTTCTAGGTGTAGGAGCAGCCATGGCCCCAACATCGATGTGGCAGTCCAACATGGTCTTGGAGAAGAACGGCCGGAAGCTGTTGATTGACGCTGGTGGAGATGTTCGTCACAGCCTCAAAGATGCCTTTCCTGAGGTACATCCTGGGAATATCAGCACTGAGATCGACGCCATTTACATCAGCCATCTCCACGCCGATCATATTGGTGGACTGGAAGGTATTGCGTTGTGTAGTTACTTTACACCACCCCGTCGCAAGCCAGTGCTCTTTTGTGATGCCGACCTGATGGATGAGCTGTGGGAAACGTCACTTAAAGGCGGCTTGGAAACCATTGAAGGCAAAGTCGCTGATCTCACTGATTTCTTCGACTGCCGTCCGGTCAAAGCCAACGGTGAGTTTGAATGGGAAGGTGTGCTGTTCTATCCGGTGCAGACGCTCCATGTGATGTCGGGGCGTAAGTTCCAGCATAGCTATGGATTGACCTTTGCTGATTATCAAGGTGAGGGTGGTCGTGTGTTTCTAACAACGGACACACAGTTCTGCCCTCGCCAACTGCCCAAGTTTTACGAGCAGGCGGATATCATCTTCCATGACTGTGAGACGTCAAAGTTTCCCAGCAACGTCCATGCACATTTCAACGACTTGAAGACGTTGGATGCAGCGTTCAAGGCTAAGATGTGGCTGTATCATTACAATTCACCAACACCGGAGCAGGATGCTGTTGCGGAGGGTTTCAGAGGGTTTGTCGTTAAAGGACAGAGCTTCGAATTGTAGTGGACTTCATAATTCACTGAGGTAATATCTAACCATTGGCAGTGAGCTGGGTAGCTAGATTGGTTTCATAAGCCGATTGTGTGAGTTCGACTCTCACCTCTGCCACCAACAATCAACAACAGGAACAACATGTTTGCATTTGTAGTCGGTCTAGTCGTCGGTGCTGTGGTCGGGTTTTTGTTTGCCAAGAACAACAAGAACAAGGCTGCGGAAATCACCGACAAGGCGAACGAGCTCAGGTCCAAAGCCAAGTTCTAATTCGCTGCAGTATTCACGTCGGCGCTGTTGTCAAAGGCAGCGCCGATTTCCTTTATGCAAAGCATCTTCGACTTCTGTGTCCTCTTTCTTCTGTGGCTGGCTCAATGTTTCAGCGTCAGCTATGAAGCTATCAACGTAATTATCTTCTGCTTTGCCTGGCCTCTGTTGACCTTGGGGTTGATTGTTTGGGTGCTGGTGCTGCGAAGACAGCTGAAACATTCATCCAACAACAATGAGCAATAATGATCTTTTAGTGCAGCAGTTAAATCGAAAGATTGAAGCCTATATGGTAAGGCTGGCTGGTAATGATAATCCAGAGCAGTCTACTGGCATGCAACGACAGCTAGACTCCCTGCTGCGGCAACGACAACTTTTACGGGCAGGGTTTCAGTACCCCAGACCCAAAGCGCTGGTTGAACTGCAGCCAGCTTAACAACAACAATCAATGCGCGTGTAACTCAATTGGTAGAGTATCCGGTTCTTACCCGGCAAGTTGTAGGTTCAAGTCCTATCACGCGCACCATTTCATCAAACAACAATTATGCCCAACGAATCAGAAAAGCCGGTATCAACACCGAAACTCGGAGAATACAAAGGAGCAGCAACCATCACGTTTAACGCGGAGGACAGGTTTCCATTTACCTTGGGGATCAAGAAGGTGAAGCTGCTGTTGCAGCCCGATAACCTGGCTGCCTTGCAGAAGTTTGTCGCCAGTGAAGGAAAGTCATGTACATAATCGCGTTAATCCTCTACTTCATCGTCGGCGTTATTTGGGCTTGCTACGCAGGTTCAAAACAGCGAAAGTACTATCCAGATAGCGATGGATTTCACATGTTTGCAGCGCTGACTGCCAACATGTTGATCTGGCCAGTGGCGGCAGTCATCGCTTACTTCAAGTACGGATTTTGTCGCAAGCACGATTAGCTCAGCGGTATGAGCGTCACGTCGACAACGTGAATGTCGCTGGTTCGATCCCAGCATCGTGCACCATTTACTGCCTCGTAGCGCAATTGGTAGAGCTGGGCCCTTTGAAGGCCAAGGTTGTAGGTTCGAGTCCTACCGAGGCAGCCATTCACACAAACCCCAACAGCCTCTCTACGGTTCTGTTGAAGCTCACCAGCTGGGGTGCTCGTTGCAGCAAGCCGAAACCGGGCAAGCTGCAACATTTCCAACAACAACAACATCAATGAAATCTCTTTATCTCCATTACTGCCGATTTTCCAGCCGGTTTATCAACGCTGAAGACCAGTTGCACATGGCAGCTTTCTTCATCAGTCGTTGCATCCTTCAATGAAATTTCCCACCCTGTACAAACGAACCAGCAACGGAGCTATCCAGCAATGGACCATCATCAGCAACAAAGACGGCAGCTATCACGCTGAGGAAGGACTGGTCGGAGGCAAGCTAACCACTTCAGCCCCGCATACCTGTGAGCCTAAAAACCCTGGCAAGAAGAACGCCACCACTGCTGCTGAACAAGCAGAGAAGGAAGCCAAGGCCGACTGGGACAAGAAGCTAAAACGTGGCTATTGTCGAGACGTTGACGGAATCGACGAGGTTACTTTCCGCAAGCCGATGAAAGGCTATAAATGGAAAGAGCAAGCCAAGAACGTCGTCTTCCCAGTTGGTGTTCAAAACAAACTCAATGGCATCAGGTATCAGTCTGAGCTGGCTCGCAGTTACAGCACTGGCGGCGAGACGTTTTATACAACGCCACATATCCGTGAGGAACTGGGGCAGATCTTCGTTGATTACCCTGAAGCGTTTCTCGATGGTGAGGCGTTTAACAGGGCGTTGAAGCGGAACCTCAACCGGCTGATACACCTGGTATCAGTTGCTTACAAGCCTAAGGACCTAACTCCGGAACTGTTAGCTGAATCCAAAGCTATTGTCCGGCTGCACCTCTTCGACGGTTATGGATTCCGAGGTATCACACCAGAGACCCCATACGATGACCGTTTAGTGGCGGTAACTAAGTTGGTTGCCGAGTACAAGCCGAAGTTCATTGAGGTTGAGAAACAGTGGAAGGTGAAGGATCTCAAAACCCTGCTCGCTGACCTGGAAGCTAACCGTTTAGACGGTGGTGAAGGGTTGATGGTGCGCTGGGGTGACTGCCCGAGGAAAGAGGGCAAGTCAAGGTTCATGCTGAAGCTCAAGCACTTTGAAGATGACGAATTCATTATTGTCGACATCCAGGAGGGCAATGCTGACTGGAAGGGTTGTGCCAAGCGTATTGTGCTGAAGCTCAACGAGCCAGCCACCAACGAGACCAAAGATGAGACCTTTGCGGCTAACATTGAAGGCGACCGTGAATGGTTGCGTGAGCTGTTTGAACGCAAGGATGAATTTATCGGCCAGCCAGCCACAACGGAGTATCAGCAGATGTCAGAGTATGGCATCCCGCAGATCCCCTGGGTCCGTGCAATCCGCAACTACGAGTAACAGTCATGGAACTCTACTATATCAAAGACCGGGAAACCGGACTTTACTCCAGCGGCGGATACGGTCCCCGCTGGAGTGCAAAAAAGCCCAAGCTGTGGACGCTGGGTGCATTGAAAGGGCATTTGGGTCATTTCTCTACAGGGTACCCACGACAGATGGCCATACCGGTCAGCTGGGATGTCTATTGCGTTGATCTGGCGATCAGCGATCAACAGCCGTTGATGCCTGCCCGTGCCGCCTACACCTACAAACGACCAAAGCCTCCAAAACGATGAGCAAGCGTTTCTACCCAGAGCCCTATGACAAGCAGGCGGACAAGCTCATCAACAACGCTTTGCTGGCAGCCATCATTATCGGCGTCATCGCTGTTGCTGCATTCCTCGGCATTTATTGCATCGGACTCTAACCACCATGAAACCCAATCTTAAGAAGCAGAAGGACAAGAAGCTGCTGAAGATGCAGCGTGAGTTGAATCAACTGCACAACGAAAAGCCCGTGGTTGAGAAGCTGAAGCAGCCGATTCAACAAGGCTGGAAGCGTTATCTGATTCCCACTCCGTTAACAGTGAAGCATGGCAACCACCGTACCATTGTTAAACTGTTGAACCATGCTCAGCCGCAAATCAGCCGCCATCGCCATTTCAAAACCATCGATGGCAACACCAAGCGGCTGATCGACATCTGTGCCTATCCGTTTTCAACCGTCAACCACAATGTCTTTGATAAGGAGCAGTTCTGTGTTTTGCCCCACGGATTGCTGCGGCAATGCTATGGTGGTCCTCGCTGCTGCCGGCACAAGTATCTAACCCCGAACCCTCACTATCACGTCGATGTTGAGGAGGCCAAGAAATACTTTGAGCCCAAGATTGTCCCTAACATGCTGACCCACGTCTATCTCGTTGACGGAGAGAAGATGTCGAAGAAGCAGAAGATCCACAATCGTCTCAATGACGGCGGCTGGCATCGGTTGACCAAGCTCGCTGGTGGTTATGGCAAAGACCACTGGCGCGATCCCAAGTCCAAGGTGGAGATCGCTGCTAAGGAAGCAACTGTGACTCAATTCAAAGACTTGGAATAACATTTTGCGGGTATGGTGGAATGGCAGTCACGCCAGGCTTAGGACCTGGTGGTCGCAAGACCGTGGGGGTTCAAATCCCTCTACCCGCACCACTTAACAACCATGAAAGTAACCCACACCTCCAACTATCAAGGCGTGGAAGCCTCGAAGCTGCAAACCTGGAGCTTCTTCCAATTCAACGTCAAGGTTGAGCCTGACCAACCAGAAGATTTGGCGTTTATCAACGCTGTACTGCTGGCCAGCCTCAACGATGAAGAGCTGCCATTGGACCCCCGTAGCGTCACCCATGCTAAATGGGCAGACCTCTTCGACCACGGAGCTTTGGCTCACTTCGACTATCAGCAGGGACCAATCATCAGAACACCGACTGGCTTCAAGGCGTCACCTGCGTTACTCAACTCCTTCGGCAGTTGTAGCATCAGTTACATCTGCGCTGAACGCATTGATATCAAATTTAGCCGCTTCTACAACACTGGTCGGGGGACTCTGACAATAATGCGGGGTGAAGAAGACACCACCGCTGAGCTGTTTGAGCAGCGGGTCAGGGCGATCGTAGGGAAGCTAAACCAGCTAGACCTTCGCCATGCCATCAGGCCCTAAAACCTCTTTAGCTTAATAACCTCCATTCTTACATCAGCTCTCATGCAAAACTCTACCCCTCCGCTCCACAATCAGGACTTCTTCAACCGGCTCTGGCAGCACTTCGTTGTAGAGGCCAATCCCCAGGCTGTCCTCACTAACGGTACCTGTGTCTATCGCTCCGCCGACAACAACAACGGATGTGCTATTGGCTGTATGCTCCCCGATGATCTGGCTCTCAAAGCTGACGCCCAAATCAAAGGTTCCTCCATCAGTGAGGTGCTGGTCAGTGTTCCTGAGGTAAAAGACTGGTTTATCAACGTTGATTATTCGCTGCTCCGTAATGCCCAGCTCAACCACGACGACGAGGGTTTTGCTAACATGGCGATTAGAACGGAGCGTCTTCGTAAATTTGCTGCCACGTTTAAGCTGACCGTTCCTCAATAATCGGCATGAATGCTGAACTATCCTCATTGATGGAGTTCATACGTAGCTGTAAAGTCATCATTGATCCTAAACTCAACAATGACTACGTTCTGTGCTGCATCGACGGGTTTCCGATCGTTCCATTTATCCACCACGATGTAGAGATCACCCGAGGCCCAGGAGCCAGCATCGAAGATAGAGACTGGCATGTGCATTTCGACTATCGCTTCTTCGACAACTCAACTGTTCGCCAGTGGAAGCAGTTCCAAGAGTCCAACTACAGCGGTGAGCGTCCTTACAGCAAACGCCACGGACTTGTATTCTTCCTCCATAGGGTGGTTGAACGGAACGCAACCGTCACGTTGAAGCAGCTCCCATGCAGACATCAAAGCCTGGGAGTACCCATCGACGCCCTCTGCAACGTTGTCCAGCATGCACTCAAGATTTCAATGCCGGAGCTGGACGACTCAGCTGCCAATCTCAAATCGCTAAATTGCAGCCGGTGTCCCCACAAGGGATTCCACTTTGACAAGAGCAACATCAACGACAACCAACTCCATTGTCCGATGCATGGACAAAAGTTTCTGCTCAAAGATGGCCGCTGGATCAAGCCCAAACCTCCCAATTACTCAAAGCTCGTCACCAACTATGATTAACCTTCAATCTATCTTCGACAAAGTAGCCGCCCATCTAATGCAACAGAACGCACAGGCGGTAAACGGCGAGAGCTGCCGCTACCTGACCGACAATGGTCTTCGCTGTGCGGTTGGCTGCCTCATCGATGCAGCGCACTACAACCCCAGCTTTGAAGGTAACTGCCCGGACTGGATTGAATCATCAGCAGCCATGGATGCCAAGGCCGCCCTGGGGATCTTCAATGCAGTTGTTGCATCTCAGCAGATCACCTTCGTTGATGACACTGAGAAGCACCACCTCTGCTGCCTGCTCAGGAAGCTGCAATCTGTCCACGACACCTATGACGTGGTTGAGTGGCCGGAACGGTTACAACGAGCTGCCAAAGAATTGAATCTTCGCTATGAACCCTGACCCGATTTACCGCCGCCGACTAACAACGTTGATGGAACATTTGCGCCATGGAGTGCCGTTTCTGCAATGGACCTACTCCAAGGTGGCCCAATGGGAACGGTCCAACACCACCTTGGTATGTGGATGTGCAATGGCTGAGGCTTCCTGTTTGTTCAGATCTGAGCATCCGGAGCTATACCGGTTGGTCGGCATCATCGCGGAACGCCTCAGCAAGCCGTTGGGAGAGCGCCGCCAATGGACCAGAGATGACTGGAACAACCTCAAAGAAGCCATACAGCAATGGTTCGGGTTAGACAACGCTGAGTTCGACTTCCTGTTTATCCCCTGGGTTGACGGGGAAGAGGCTGATGACGGCCATTGGTTTACCGAAGAGGCCACCGCCATTGATATTGCTGGTGGCATTCAGCATCTACTCGACGGCCTGGAGATACCCCAACGTGATGAAGAGGAGCTTACTGCGTTGAACCACAACGACTTAGACCAGATCAGCAACGAGCTCTAACCAACATTGACCCTCCGACGACGTTGCTGTAGTATCTACCTATGGCTACCAAGCGTCGTCGGAGGAGGACTACGAAGATCAAGGTTGTTGAGGTTAAGCTCAAACGTGAACACGCTATGGGGCAGGCCTGGGCAGGGGAAGGTTTGGTGGAGATCGACCCCAGACAAAAGGCCAAGGTCTATTGCAACACGTTGATCCACGAACTCCTCCATGTTGTATTCCCCGACCTCAGCGAGCATAAGGTTCGCGTAACTGCAGGCCAATTCACCAAAGCGTTGTGGGATGCCGGCTATCGACGCATCTCCAAGTAGTTGATTACTAACGATGAACATTGCGCTTCAGACAGCGCTTCAGCGTTGGTGTTGCAGCTTCGACCAGCGTTTAAGCAAGCTAGCCGATAAACTGCATTTCCCTGCCAGCAGGGATGGGTTTTGTGCAATTGCGTCGTATTTGACCTACAACGCGTTGCAACCCCTCAACCGCTATGTTGACTCCCCGTTGAGCTTTAAACGCGCCCAGCCCCCTGTAGCGCTCGGCGTTGAGGCCTCCCATTGCTGGGTAGAAGTTGACTGCTACTGTATTGACTTTGCTGCTGGGCAATTCAACACCAACACCTACAACAAAGTAGCTGCATTCAACTACATCTTTGAGCC
>ERZ1292625.3834-Hain-H41-01um-R1-3834-length-11715-cov-36_pt1 | contig 11715 bp, 16 predicted proteins | sample MGYA00564400_ERZ1292625 | MGnify/ENA primary metagenome ERZ1292625 (study PRJEB36523, sample SAMEA6512639) | groundwater metagenome | collected 2019-01-08 | study: AquaDiva: Metagenomics assemblies of 32 groundwater samples
GCAGCCACCTCTGGCAAGAACTTCCCAACCCTAACCCTACTTGGTGTAGGTTAAAGATATGGACATACTATCTAAAATCTTAGGGAAGAGAGGAATCAAAGACGCTTCGGAATTAAGTGCCGAAGAACAAGAGACATTTAATCAGTGGAAGAAGACTCTTGCGGAAGAACCTATTTCACTAGAGTCAATAAAAGAGTTCTGTGAGTATCAGTTAGTGGTAATACAGCAAGGGTTCAAAGACTTAGACCGCTCTCCGCAGAAGACAGAAAGGTTAGTTCTACTTCACGGAGTGTACTCAGCGATACGGGACTTGATAAGTAATCCACAGGTAGCAAAAGAATCACTTGTCAAATATCTCACTACTCTGGTATGATACTAACAAGCAACCAAATACCCTAACCACACAACGGCGGGACTCCAAAAGAGTCTCGCCATTTAATTTACAAACTATGAAAGACACAGAAATATACGGGAAGGATAGTTCAGGAAACTATAGACCCTTTAGAACGGACTCTAATGGGAATGTAGGAACTAGCGGTGTTGCTCGAACAACGAATCCTACGCCTGTATCTGACGGTAGTGCTGTCTCTGCTTCGTATGACTCGCTTGGTCGACAGATTGTAACTCCGTATCAAGTGCGCGATTTAGTAAGGACAGCATATGTCCAACTTACGAATGGTACAGAAACTACTCTACTTGCTGGTGTCGCGGGTGCGTTCTTTGATTTAGTTTCAGTGACTTGCGCGAATGCGTCATCCGCCGCTCTTGGCGCTCTCACGGACGTAAATATAGATTTCCGTGATGCGACCGGAGGAGGAGTAGTTGCTAGTATCGTGGTTCAAGACCAAGACACCAAGGCAATTAGTTTCCCAGTACCTATTCCACAAAATACTGCGGCCGCGACTTGGACAGCAAAAATGGACGATGTGACTGGGACAACGGTTAATGTAACTGCCCTCTTCATAAGAAACGTCTAACAAAACCCGTTTTGTGGCTAGTACGGGAGAACATAAGCCACATTACCAGAGAACCAAACTCAAAAATGGAAAATGAACCAGAGGTACCAGTAACTCAAAACGAACCGGTGGTAGAGATACCTGAAATCAAGGAAGTCGCTCTTTCCGCAGAGGAAATAGCAGACCTCCGACACAAGGCAGAAGTCAGTTCCCAAAACTTTGAACGCGCCAAGAAAGCCGAACAAGAAGCTAAGGAACTCCGAGAAAGCCTTGCATTATTGGACACAGCACCTTCTATTATGGATGAAGAGAAAGTCAGGACGATTGAAGGCGAGCTTGCTGAAGTAAAAAGCAAACTCGCTAGAACCGAAGTCATTGAACAATACCCTGTCCTCAAAGAAACGTGGAGTGATTTTGAATCTTTCCGTAATTCTGAAGACAACAAGGGTATGAGTATCAAAACTGCGGCAAAAGCGTTCTTGACTGAGAAAGGACTCCTTGACCCTGTACGCAAAGGACTTGAAAAGCCTACCGGCGGGGACAGAGCACCAATCTCTTCAGGTATGACATCTGATGAAGCCAAGAAACTACGCGAAACCGATTATAAAAAGTATATGGATTTGCTAAAGAAAGGTCTCATCAATGTCGCATAGTGAAGGATAATTGAATTGCATATGGCAACTCTAAGTAATTTCGGCGAACAATTTGCCTCTAAGGTCTTGGTAAAGACCTACCAGGGCGCAGTTGTGGACTCTATCGCAAACCGAGACTATGAGGGGGAAATCAAGAAGCCAGGTGATCGCGTGAACATTCTTTCGTTTTTGAACAGCATTCTCCTTTCCGACTACGCTGTCGGTTCGGACATGTCTTCAGAAACGATTGTTGACGCGGAAGACCAGCTCGTGGTTGAGAAGCGGAAGTATTACAACTTCTCTCTTGACCGCCTTGAAGACCTCTTCACCTACGGTGGCGATATTCCCGAGAATCTTCTCACAGATGCCGCAAAGGTTCTTGAGAAGACTATCGACGCATATGTGCTCGACAAGTTCGGTTCTGAAGTAAAGGCAGGTAGTTGGATTGGTATTGACCTCCGTGTTGAAGGTTCCGGTCAGACGATGGCTTCCATCGCGACGAGCGCAACTGGCGGTACGGTAACGGTCAACGCAAACTCCAACACCTATGAGAGTCAGATTGGTACGGTGGAAGATCGCGATGGCACTAACGTGTTTGCAGGATTTAACGATTCTGTTCTCTACAAGGGCTTCCGTCTTCGCTCTACCTCGACATTCGTATCTCCTTGGTACCGCATTTCAGCTATCACTAGCTCGACTGTGGCTTCCCTTACGGAGTGGGATGAAGCAGCTTCTGGCTCTGACTTTGAGGAAGGACATACTCTTCGCGGACTCTTCGGAGGCGACGGTATCAACTTCCCTAAGTACGGAGACGGTAACGCTTCGCTCCTTACGATGTCGAGCCTCGGTTGGGAAATCCAGGCGGCTCGCGCAACTTCTGTCACGGCGGCTTCTATCTATGACCAGACTACCCTCCTCGCAGAGGCACTGGATAGTAACGAAGTGTCAGCAGAAGAGCGCAAGCTCACTGTTCCCCCGGCAGGTATAACGATGCTCCGTCAGGCAAGTGAACTCCAGCCAACGGGTATCGCAGAAATCTACTCGGGAACAGTTCTCAATGGACGTGTGATGCGCTTCTCTGGCTTTGATGTCCATTCAGCGGCAGGTGCTCGTGTGTCTACTCGTGCTGGTCAGTCTACCGCTACAACGGGAGGCCCTAGCTCGGATGTATCGCTCACGGCAGGTGCTACTGGATACCTCATGCCAGCGAACCACAAGGGCTTTATCACTTATGCAGATAAGTGGTCGGAGTCTCGTGTGGTGGACGCAGAGAACCAGTTTGCTAAGAAGTATCAGGGACTCTTCCTCTTCGGAGCGAAGGTACCTCGTGCTCGACGCAAGTACAGCGCTCTGTTGTTCGGTTCGTTCTAAGCTCTTACTAGCGTAATCTAGTGGCTCGTTCGTGGGGTAGTCTTTCTGACGAAAACTACCCCACACGTCAGAGAGTGAGCCACTCTTTGAAACAATGATAAAACTGAAACGCTTGTTCTTTAGATTCTTAGGAAAAACACCCGCCTCAATGGAAATGGTGAAGTATTGGAAAACTGGAGAAAGCGTCCAAGCAAAGGTGACGGAACTTGATGGTGTGACGGTTATGTATATGGACGGGGAGAAATACCCCTTTCCAGGATTCCCCCGAGGACACCTTCTCTACGGCAAACTCTCTAAGCTGAAACACGAGATAAAGAATCAAATATTCAACGACTCGTGGAAACTGCTTGAAGGGGGAATGTCGGAAGAAGAAGTGGTACGGAGAATGCCGTGGGGAAATATCTGCACACTGTTTGAAGACTATCGCTACGACACTATCCCAGAAGAGAAAATGGTTCCCTCGGTTAGAGAGTTACACCGAGCGTGGGGGAAAGTAGCGCCGGACTCAAAACTTCGAGATATCGTTTGCTTCATTCTTCAGGAAGATGACGCGTACCGTTTTCGATTCCAGTGGATTGTCTCCTACTTTTGCTTCTCATTTGACCCGCTTAAAAGATTTGAGAAAGGTCTTGAGTGGCTAGAGCACGGAGAAATCATCGGGGATATGAAAGAGCGGGTGCGCTTGATTCGCAGAATCCTGATGATAATCCTTCGTCAACCGGAGATGAGAGTGTTCTTCAAAAGACTTTATAGGGAAATAGATTGGTCAAAAGTGAAACTTACTAAAGCAGATAAATACTTTTTCAGGGGAAAATATTTCAAAGTAGATTTGGACAAATTTGATTATTAACATGCAAAAACTCGCTGAAATAAATTGGAGTGATTTCCTAAAAGGAGAAGGGCAAGCTGACCTAATTCCGTCAGGCGGTTTTTCTCCTCGCAGTTATGGACTCAATCTAACGAAAGAGCGAGGCAAGTTGTATTTCATAGAACCAGAGACAGACATCGGTGGGGTGACACTAACGGGCAATGTAATCGCAATGGCGTATGACCGCACTTTAAGCGGGAACGATGGGTACGCTCTTGATGATGCCGGAAATCTTTATACCATTGCATCAAATGGAACGTTCGCCCTTAGACAAACGATGGCGGGAAATACTTTTGCTAGAGGAAATTCTGACCTTCTCCAACTTCGGGTTAGTGGAATAAGCAACAATGCCTCTCTCTGTTCTACATTCGCAACTTCAGAGACTACAATTCGGATGTACGGAGGTGCGAACCTTGATGAGGGGAGTGAAACAGCGGGACAGGCAGAGTGGTGGACTGGATTAAACTCAGGTGTCAGACATCCTCTTGAAATCGTCGAAGATAGGATGTTCTGCGGAGACTTCAATCTAGTCCATGCATGGGATTCTATTTCAACCACAGGTTCCTTCGTTACTCTTCCGCCTGATGTAAACATAACCAGTCTTCGCAAACATCCTGATGGGCGTACGTTGTTGGCGTTCTGCGGATTATCACAAAATTTTGGACATACTCGTGGGGTCGGAGGTCGTGTGTATTATATTGACCCGTCTATCAAAGACTGGACTCGTGAAGTTGAATTGGAAGCACAAGTGGAAGGAACACGAGTCGTTGGGGGAGTAATTTACGTTACTTATGGGAACAATTTAGGATACTTTGATGGGAATGGAATTAAATTTATAAAGAAACTCTCTATCGCGACGACAGATACTACTACGACCAACGCCGTATATTCTCATCAACTCGCAGGAATGGAAGATACGCTTCTTGTCGCTAGCGACTACGAGGCACTTGCGTATGGGAACCTCGGGGCTGGGAATGTCTTTTGGAGACCATATCGCAGTGCGGGAAATAGAACGATAACCGCGATGCTTTATCGTGGGGACAATAGAATGTTATACGCTTATAAGACAAGTGCCGCGACAGAAAAATTGATACAAATAGATTACGACAACATAGGAGTAAACGGCACATTTTATACAAACCATTACTTCTTTGATGACTTCAAAAATGTAAAAAGAATAGACTATCTCCATGACCTGACTAATTCCGCAGGGACAAGCAGATTCCAACTTGAGTATAGAAAACACTCGGGGGGGGGGACAGAAATCATAGAAGACAAAACCTATACCAATGAATCCACAAATCGGACGAGGATTGACTGTGAAATAAAGACAGATGTTTTTCAATTGTATTTTGTGCCAACCACAGATGATATTGGGATTACCTCTCTGCGAATCTACGGAGATGCGGTAAAGTACTAATATGGAAAATCCAACCTACCCCGGAGAGAACCACTGGAGAGATGTAAACTCTTTCCTCATAAATTTGGATAGTGTCCCGACATATATTCCTAAAACTATCTCGGAACAATTTGTTATGGTTACAAATGGGGGAAGTGCAAGAGCATATATCTACGATGTTCGTGCGCTGACATGGCGTTACACAATCCTCACTTAAACACTTATGGTTACCACTTTCAATGACATAAAGACAGAAATAATAAATAAGAGTGGTATCTCCACCACGGATGCTTTCTATACTGACGCTCTTTTGAATGGATGGATAAAGAGTGCAAACCGTTGGGCTACCGCTTTTAGAAAGTGGCCATTTACAGAGGGTCGTGTCTCCACCACGTTTACCGGTTCAGAGGAATGGAACTTTGAGGGATATAAAGCAGATTCGTTTAGAATGATGCAAATCGGCGGAAAGCGACTTGAGAAGTTAAACTTTGAGGATTATCAAATCTTCCGAGAAGAGGATGAGAGCGGTGCAGACCGAGTGTTTACCGATTACGGAAGGCTTGTATTTATAAACCCAAACATTGACCTTTCTGGAACTCTCACAGCCTATGGACAGTACACACCGGTAGATATTGATTCAACTGATTTAACCTCAACAACAGTGTTTTCAAATGGAGATGATGAAGGGAACGAGGCGATTGTGGAAGAAGTCTTATCTTATATAATGAAACGAAGACAAGATGAACAATCCGCCACGCTCTATCACTCTAGGGCGGAAAAGATACTCACTGATTTGTATGCTCGTGTAAACGATGAACAGTTTAATTACAAGACCCACCGGACTCGCGGGGGGATGTGGAAACGCATAGATGTCGTCAACTCTGGGGTTGAGGATGATATGGTGCGCCGCGATCAATTCTTATTCTAATTTTATGGCTACATACAAAGTTGTTGCAGGAGATACCGTAGACGCAATCGCAAAACGATTTGGTGTTCCGCGTACCGCAGTTTCGGGATATCGGTCTAATGACCCGAATACTATTCTTCCGGGGGAAGATTTGCAGATAAGTACACCAGCTCCCACAGTCGCAACTCCTACTGCCCCAATATCGACTCCTGATGGGAAAGCCCTAGTCGCACCAGGAGGAATACCACCGGAACCAGCCCCTGTAGCCCCCACACAGCCCGTACAGCCCCCTGCACCCGTAGCAACGGCTCCTGTGGCACCGACGCTCCCACAAGCCCCTACAACCCCTCTTGCAAGTGCAACTCCGACAGCTCCAACTACTCCAGCGACAGCAACCCCCGCTCCCTCTCTCCAACCAGGAATGGCTCCACAGAAGACCGACGCACCAACTCTACCCGGACAAGAAGAAGAACGGGATGTCTCGTCTCTTCTCGCGGAATTACAGCAGTCCGACCCAGAACTTGCTTCAAAGTATAAAGACATTCTTACGCCTGAACGAAAGGCAATATCCCAATACGGAGTAAGCCCTGATGATGTTGAAACAGGATTCCAGACAAACCCTTTTGGAACTATCTCCGATCTCGTCCGACAGGTCATGCAAGCAACAGGACTTCCTGATGTTCGTGGGAATATAACAAAGATGTCTAATGAGATAGAAAGCCTAGCAAACGAACGTGATGCCAAGATACAAGAAATACAAGATAATCCATGGAAATCTGCGAGTACAAAAGCAACAGAGATAGGTAGGATTGCAGACTCTTACGAAAAGAAACTTAAAAATCGGACTGATCGTGTGACGCTTCTTCAAAGTACCTATGAAGACGCCCGCCAACAGGCACAATTCGCCGCGACGACAGCAATAGGACTGTACGATAAACAGAGGCTTTTCGACTACAACACACTCAAAGATACTCTTAATAGAGAAGAGAAGAAAGCGGAGGCGAGAGCAAAACTCGATGAACCTCTTTCTCCATCTGAAGCGAAGATACTCGGCGTATCTTTCGGAACTACTCCGAAGCAAGCATATGGGATTACGCCTAAGACTGATACAGGTCTTCTGGGAGAGCTGACACCAAAACAAACATCAGTCGCTATCCAGCTCGCAAATAGTCTGAAATCTCATCCGGCATACACAGATATGTCTGATATATACACAGGCATACAAGGTGTGCAGACAGGGCTTTCTCAAAAGAATGGGTTTGGAGACATCACTGCGATAAACGCCTTTCAGAGAATGGTAGACCCAGGGGCAACCGTCCGTGAAGGTGATGTGGTACTTCTTCAGACGGCTTCTGCGTTTATAAACAAAGTCCTTTCGGATTATCCGATTGAAAAACTGACAAAGGGTGCGAAACTCCCAGAGGCGACTCGCGCACAGATGCAAAAAACAGCTGATGAACTCTATGAGCGCCGAGCGAAAAATTACAACGCAAGTGTTGGAACTCAATATAAATCTCTCAGTGGAGGTGCGGGTGTTCCATTCGAGTATATCGGACAGGACTTCCCCACGCAGATAACGGGAGCAAAGACGCAAGTGGTTTCCCCAGAAATAGTAAAGGAAACTGAAGATATAACATTCAAAGCACCTTCTTCTTGGGAGTCATTTTTCGGTAAACTATTTGACTGATTATGAATGACTTAGACATTACACAAGAGGAATACGTAAATCTTCGGGGGCAAGGTCTTTCCAAGGAGGACATTGTGAATAAGTATTCCAAAAAACAGGTATCCCTAGGACAAAGAGCAATGGATGTCGGGAGTGCTGTAACCAACTTTCTTGGTGGGAAGAAAGTAGCAGAAACATTCGGTGCTGAGATAGCTCGTGCTCGGGCAGGGACTCAGGAAGAAAAGAATACAATAAGCGCTGGTGCACCAACTATTGGTGAAACTGCTGGCAGTGCGTTTCAGCTCGCTGCAAATATTCTCCCGGCAACAGGAATCGCAAGTAAGGCAACTGGTCTAGCGGGTCGCGCCCTTGGGATTGGGAATGTTGTACGAGGAACAACATCTTTAGCCCCTATCCGTGCTGGAGTGGCGAGAGCTATAGGAACCGTTGCTCCTGGGGCGAGCTTAGGGTATGCACTCGATGTTGGAAGAAACCTAGAACAAGGAGCTACTGGTGCTGAAGCATTGAAACCTGGGGTCGGCACAGTCACTGGAGGAGTTATGTCAGGGTTAAGTGGAATTATTGGATACTCAGTTGGCAAAGCTGGTGCAGCGTCTCGTAAACTTGAAGAAATAAGTCTTCGTCTTACCCCAACAGAAAGGCAGAATCTCCAAAGAAAGGGACAGGACATAGCAAAGTATCTATCTGAAAAAAAGATAGTAGGAAGCCCTGAAGCCAGATATGCGAAAGTAAATACACTATATGATCAAATGGAGACTCGTGTCGGTAACGAAATAAAAAACGCTGGTATAAAGTTTTCAAAAACCAAGCTGATAAACGAACTTCAACAAATACCTGACTCATTCAAAAATGACCCCGAGTTACAAAATGAGGCGCAGACGGCTATCTCAGCTCTTATAAAAAATCTCAAAAATAGGAAAGAGTCGTTTATTCCTGGTGAGATTGTCCAAGAATTGAAGAGGAATTATATGAAAAGGGCTTTTGCCAAGAACGCAACTGACGTGATAAGCGATACTCGTCTTGCTATAGGGGGGTACCTAAAAGGGAGGCTTGATGATTATGTACCGAAACTAAAGGGAATGAATAAGGAGTACGGTCTCCTGATTGCATCAAACCGTGCACTTCAAAAGGCAATATCTCGTCCTCAAATTGGGTTAGTCGGGAAGTTGGTTGGCGGTGCTGTGGGTGCTTCTGTCGGTGGAGTTATTGGTGGCCCCGTTGGGGTTGGGTTGGGTGCTGCGATAGGCCCGCAGTTCGGTAGAGTAGTCGCTGGCACACAAGTCAGAAGTCGTCTTGGAGCTGGATTACAGGGCGTATCAAATATGAAATCTGCTATAGACAAATTGCCAGTTAAGGCTGGAAATATCAGTTTGAAGGCTGTCCTAGATATCGTGGAGAAGTTTAGAGAATAATTCAGAATCTTCCTCTATGTCTACGACATCTTCATTTTTGGCGAGTAAGAGTCCTACTAAGAGTCCAAGGATTATAGAAAACCACATATCAATACTCCTACCATACTTTACCTAAAAAAGCAATATGACCCCCGACCAGTTTATTATTTTCCTAAAATCAAACGAAGAAGCTACTGGAAGAGCTATTGAAAAGCATGTCAATGGTGGCATACGAAACATGAGTGAAAAATTAGATAAGCACGCCGCACAAGACCTTATATATCAAGAGAAGATAGATGGAAATATAGCTTGGGTTGTGAAGCTAATTATTGGTGCTGTGATTCTTGGGACTATTGCAAATATAATGAAATGATTATGTCCAAGTTCCCTTTCCCACTCCGTACCAACAAAAAAATAATCGTTACTCAGGGCTTCAAAAGTCAGGAACTGATAGATGCGTATAAAAAGGCTGGGTATAACATGCAATTTCACGATGCTATAGATATTGCGACAGGAGAATTGAAAGACACTCATGGAACTCCCCTCGTCTGTCCTTTCCCTAAAGCCGAATGTATTTATTTCGATGACTCGGGAGAAACTGGCACTCAGAAAGCAGACCGCGTGCAGATTAAATATATAGATGAAAATGGAACTGAGTACATTATGGGGGGGCTTCATTTCTCTAAGATGATAAAACAAGATACTTATCTATTCGGCGAAACGATTGCGTATCTGGGGAATAGTGGTTTTGTTCTCCCCGCCCCTTCTAAAGATTCCCCTCTCAATGGCTCTCATCTTCATTTATCACTATTGATAAACAGAAAAGTAGTAGATCCGCTCCTTTATTTCGATGTAGATAATCCTTTCCGTGGAGCAGATACGGGAGATGCTTTTGATGTAAATGAAATGACTCCTAAAGATATTATTAAACTACCGCCTGCAAGCGAGACAATCGCCAACTTCGCCTACTCGCAAGTATCGTGGAAAAGGTCTATTCTTTTTACACTTGCCAAGTGGTTGCAATCATTGGGCTATTAGCTATTCACAATGATCAGAAATCGCCCCTACAAACCTATCAGAGATGCTAGTATAGAAATATGAATATAATCATACGAAGTTCTGCCAACCCAGAGAACATATCGCTTACCATAAAAGGTCTTGTATCGCTTCTTGTTCTTTCTGGAATTGACTCACAGATAGCTGATACTCTAGGAAACGAAATCCTGAATGCTGTCGTCGCTCTTGGTATCCTGTTTTCTTCTATTATCACGGCATATGGCATTATTCGTAAAATATCAAACGCTCTGAATTAACCTCTTTAACAAGACTTGGATATGGCCAAGTTCTTTGAAATTGTGCTTTTTGTAGTCTTTCTGACACCAACGGCGCACGCATATGCCCCTACGTGGCAATATTTGCCACTTCCTAGGCTTTTGACATATGAACAGGTAACAAACCTCGTCTATGAGACTGCTGACAGATATGGTGCAAATAAAGGCGAAATGTTGAAAACAGTAGAATGCGAAAGTCCGAAGTTAAAAATAGACGGTGTAATAATGTATGATACGCAAGGACAATCAAACCAAAAGTATAAAAACGGAAACAGAGAGGAAAGTTTTGGTTTGAGCCAGATTCATCTTCCAGCTCATCCCGATATAACAAAACAGCAGGCACAAGACCCACATTGGTCTTTAGATTGGATGGCTAACGAATTTGCAGAAGGTAGAGCATCCAAATGGAGCTGCTATCAACTTCTCGGATACAAAAACTCTTCAAACGGTTCTATCTGAACCCTCAACGCTTCCGGTAGAGATTCCCAAGTAACGTATTCTTTTCTCTTAAAAATCTTTCGTAATCGCTTACTGAGCAAGCGATCAGCTACAAACTCTTTTGTATAAATCTTTTTTGCTAGAGGTGGGAATCGTGAGGACATATAAAGACGAAGGGAGGCAGTACGTCGCCTCCGCAGGTAGAGTTTAAGTTAGGAGTATATAAGGGTGCTTTCCGCATGATACTCCACCCAGTAACCTTCGCCTCACGTAGCATATACCATAAAAGAAGGCGGCTGGAGTTTATCTCCAAGCCGCCCTCAGCTACATTTCCCTCTGAGACTCGTCATACATAAACTCAATCTTTCCCTCCTCATCGAGCTTCAGTGCCCGTGTGATGGCACAGGCGGTCAGTGAATCACTCCGAAGGATAAAGATGCCCTCGAAATAGATGCGATTGTAGAACAGCTCGAAGATATACCCTTGAGCATCCTGCTCGCGAATCTCGATAACCGCCCCTTTCTCCTTTGATAAGGCTTTGGCTACCGGCGCGGGAATCTCATAGCTATCCTCACAAGTAAGAGATTCATGCGAATTAACCAGTAGTAGTAATACCAGCGCAATAGTTTCCACAAGGCAGCCTCCTTTCTATGAATCATTCTCCCTCGTATCTTGAAGTGGAATCGCCAGGGTGCTCATACAGATTTCTCCGTTTTTCAGCTTGCCCGTGCAATT
>ERZ1292625.3835-Hain-H41-01um-R1-3835-length-11714-cov-7_pt1 | contig 11714 bp, 12 predicted proteins | sample MGYA00564400_ERZ1292625 | MGnify/ENA primary metagenome ERZ1292625 (study PRJEB36523, sample SAMEA6512639) | groundwater metagenome | collected 2019-01-08 | study: AquaDiva: Metagenomics assemblies of 32 groundwater samples
TAAATGTTTCTATTTTATCTAGAAACTTGTCTTAGTTTAAAGGGGACGGGTCAGAGATAAAACTATGAAAAACTTAGAAGTAGAAGAGGGAAGGTCGATTTTTTCAGCAAAAAAAGAGTTTAACGACGCCGTTGATAGAGAAGATAAAATACCATGGAAAGAAAGAGTATTTGGAAAATCAGATCAAGCAGAAGGAATGGATGAGCCAAAAGAGAAAAATATACTGCAAAAAATATTTCATATAGGATAGCTCCCAAAAAATTTAGAGCAGGTCATGCTTTTTAGCAAAAGCGTCTATCCTATCAAAGGCCTTGTGTATAACAGTAGGACTCGCCGCAAAGGATAATCGAACATGTCCTTTTCCAGCAGGGCCCATAGAATCACCAGGGATAGTAATAACATGTGCCTCATCTACCAAAAGCTTCGCGAAATCTAGTGCTGTTAAATCGTTAAATCCAATAATTTTTGGAAAAACATAGTAAGCTCCTTGTGGTTTAGAAAAGCTAAATAATTTTGGAAGTTTCTCTAGACGCTCACATATAACATCCCTACTTTCAGAAAATTTTTGCTTAAATTCATCGACCACTAATTCACCTCGCTTGTCAGATAGTGCTGCGATTGCAGCAACTACTGCAGGTGTAACCAAACCTATCGTGAAGTAAAAATGAATATCATTTATTTTCGAAATAAGCTCTTTGTTGGCATATAAATAACCTATTCTCCATCCAGTCAGAGCAAACTCTTTAGAAAAACTTTTGGAAACAATTAAATTATTTCGCAGCTCAGGTAACCGTAGAGGACTAAAAAGTTTATTTTCATACGTCAAAAAATCATACGCCTCATCGAGAATTAATATAAGGTTGTTTTTTAATACAATTTCCGAGAGTTCCCTAACCTCTTTCTCGGATAAAATTGTACCTGTGGGGTTATTGGGGTTTGTTAGGATAATAACTTTAGTCTTTGGTGTGATTGATGACTGAAGTTTCTCTAAATCTAATGACCAGTCATTACGTTCATCGTATGAAACAAAAATGGGTCTTGCTTCCGCAATATGAATCTGTGATAAGTGAAGAGGATAGCCCGGATCAAAATAAATAACCTCATCGTTTTTCTGTAAAAGTGCCATGATAGATGCAAAAAGCCCACCAATTCCACCTAATGTGAGATATATTTCGTCAAGTGAAGGCTTAAACGCATAGTCTTTTTCAATACGTTCGACGATAAGATTTTTTAATTCATTTTCGATTCTTACTCCCGAATACATGCCTATTTCAGGATCAGTTTTTGATCTATTATGTATATAATCGTAAATAAATGACGGAGTAGGGAAAAGTGGTGTACCGCGGCCAAGAGACACAACGTCGTCGTATTTTGATGCATAATTCACCATAAAACGAATACCCGCATCCGGTACGCCTAGTGCACGATTCGAAAAATTGTATTTCATTAAATTTTATCTATCCTCAAAGTTACACAATATCCTCCAACTTTCACTCCATCTGAAACATCCACAATCATTTTTCCAGCTTTATTCATAATATACCCTTGCTCAATAACAAATCGCGTTTTGTTGGATAATTTATGCTCTTTGATATAGCTACCCAAAGCACCAGCTGCCACGCCTGTGACCGGGTCTTCATTTATACCTGCCAGTGGGTTAAACTGCCGTGTATGAAAATCTGACTCTTTTTCTATAGTTTCAGTCGTGTACGGATACATTCCTCTTGCTTCGGTATTTTTACAATATTCCTTTATGCCTTCTAAATCAGGTTTGATTTTTTTAAGCATGTCCAGAGAAACAATTGGAACAATGAGCTTTGGAGTACCAGTGGAAACTACTTGTATTGGATTATCTAGAATATCTTTCGGTGAAATACCTAGTAGTTGCGCTATTAATGGTTTATTTGTTTCCCGCGGAAAGAAAACGGGATTTTTTTGGGTCATGACGATTAGACCATCCTTATAGCCCATCACAGGGAGAATGCCCACTGATGTTTCTTGCGTCACTGATAGTTCATCTTTCCCATCAAAGGATAGTCCACCGGACTCTACGAGTACATGAAAAGTTCCTAACGTTGCGTGTGCGCATATTGCAACTTCTTTTTCTGGTGAAAAGAATCTTACCCGGTAAGTTGCCTTCTCAGATTTTTGAACAAAAACAGATTCGGAGTATGCAAGCTTTTTTGCTATTTCGATCATCTGAGGCTCAGATAAATTATCTGAGTCCAATACAACGCCCGTTGGCGTCCCCTGATTTGGATTCTTTGTAAATGATTTTACATGTATAACGGTTTCTAACATAATCTAGCTTGAGTATAGCATATGACTATATTTAGCACATATACGCTTACAAAGCGTTCTATCGGGCAAGTCCTTGAAGAAATAATCGGTCTAGATGTATAATGGCTCTATGTTAAACAAAAAACGAACAATTTATATTATCGGAGCCGGCGTTGTGGGCTCAGCAATTGCTTATGTTCTATCTAAAAACAAAGATTTAGAGGTAGTAGTTTTAGAGAAAAATGGCAAAATACCTGATCTAAATCAATCCTCCCGTAATGCTGGTGTAATTCATTCAGGAATTTATTATTCGAAGGAAGAGGAGCCATTGAAAGTAAAGTATTGCGTTGAGGGAAATAAATTATTATACGAATTTTGTGAAAGAGAAAAGGTTCCATACAAAAAAACAGGAAAATTAATTGTCGCTACCGCTGAAGCTGAAAGAGAATATCTGGATTATTTCTATAAAAGTGCACTTAACAATAAGGTTCCTGGAGTAAAAAAAATATCAGCGGACGAAATAAAAAAACTTGAACCGAATATTTCAGCAATATACGCATTATACCTACCCACCTCCGGTCTTGTTGACGTTGATAAATTAATTCTAAAGTTTAAGGAATTAGCTGAAAAAAATGGAGTAAAATTCATTACTAATACTGATGTTACAGATATAAAAATCAGCGAAGCAGGATTTGTAATTAAGGCAAGTTCAAATAAAAGGACACAGTCATATACTTCTGATCTGGTTATTAATGCAGCCGGACTATATTCCGATATAATTTCGAAAATGATCAATAAAAAATCTACGTATGAGTTATTACCTACAAGAGGTGAATTTGCAGAATTTAAGAATACGTCAAATTTAAAAGTCCATAGAAATATTTATCCCACACCATTTGGGTTTTATAAAGCTACAGGTGAGAGAGCTCAAGTGGGTCTTAAAGAATTTCTTAAATTATATAAGGCTGGGATAGTTACTCGTACAGTCGGGGTGCACCTGACACCAATTCTTACCGCTAAATCAACTTTAGGAAAAGTTGCTATTGTTGGACCCGCAAAAACCGTAAATATTGGAAGAATAGATTACACAATAAAATTAAAACCCCCGGAAGTTTACCTTAAAAAGATCTCTGCCTTTTTAACAAACATAAAGAGAGAAGATTTGAAGTTGCATTATTCAGGCATCATGGCGTCAGAAAAGAACCATAAGGATTTTGTTATCCAGAGTGATGAAAATTTTTCCTCGTTCATTAACCTTGTAGGGATCGATTCTCCAGGAATGACTGCATGTTTATCAATTGCAAAGCATGTTGAAAAACTAGTTAATGTCCTAAACGCATCATAGAAGAATCTCTGTTCACTTTTCGGTAAAAAAATATTCGTACATTGGAGAGATAGATTTTCCGGAGTACGACTCTTTTTGTAAAGCTTTATATTTATCAACTTGACCAGGGTACCATGTTTGTCCCCGCATTAAAGGATCTTCTTTGTGTTTTTGATAGATAACTTCAAATCCGTTTGCCCAGTCCAGATACGTGGCTTTTGAAGTAATCCCATCTATTCCGAATCTTCGACAATATTCAAAAAGCACGAGAGGAATATGCATATAACCATTAGGGTATTTTCTGCCTAATTGTAAAATGAAATCCCAATCTTGGAATATTTTAGTCTTGGTATCCCATTTAATGCCATTCTTGACTACTGACCTCTTTAAGAAAATACCTGTTCCACATGGTTCAACATTACGTAGATAAAAGTCTTCTAGAGAAACAGTTGGCTTTTGTACGCAACTTGATTTAATAAAATCAACTAATTTATAATTTTTATCAAATTGCTCTAATCGACGATTGTAATTTGACGTTGCAAATATCTTTTTTGGATTTTTTTGGAAATGTTCAAGTGAAACTGAGAGAAAATTATCGTATATATAATCATCACTATCGACAAAAGCTATAATTGATCCTTTTGCACGTTTCAATCCTTCGTTACGCGCTGTCTGTGACCCTGCGTGTGGCAGTTTAACATACTTTATGCGGGGATCTTTTTGATACTCAGCAACAACTTTTTGCGTATCGTCTGTTGAACCGTCATCAATAATTAGTAGCTCCCAATAGGGGTAAATTTGTTCCTGCACGCCCTTAATAGTCTTCCATATGATATACGCCCTGTTGTATGTAGGTATAATGATAGAAAACACAACTTGCATATAAAGGGTATTATATACATAATATTGCAATTGTTAAAGTCTTGAGTTGAAATTCGGGTTATCAGAACAGTCTATGAACGTTAATACACATATCTTTTTACTATCTCAATATACTGAAATGGATAGCGCATATTGGGGATTAGGATCTTCATCGGATGGTTCGATTTATTTTGCTCTTTGCACACACCAACCCAACAAAAGCGCCATGGTATTTGCGCATAACCCCACAACAGGAATAACGCAAAAGCTTTTTTCATTAGCTGATTACATATCTAACGCAGATACATTTCTACCGCAGGGAAAAGTACATACGCCGATTTTTGAAGGGTCTGATGGATTGCTATATTTTGGGACGCATTTTGCTTATCCTCATGGTAAGCCTCAGCCTGTAACATATGAAGGCGGCCACCTTGTTTCATATGATCATAAAAATAACAGCATACATGATTTAGGTATAGCACTAGCAAAAGATGGCATTCTGTCTTTAACTATGGATAAAGAAAGAATGCTGTTATACATGCTTACCGCACCGTCTTTTCATTTTATTGCATACGATATTGGTCATAAAATATATAAAGATTATGGTCAGATCACTCAAAAAGGGAGCATTTGCCGTTCGTTGACTATGGATAATAATGGAAATGTGTATGGATCATATGAGGATAATAAAATATTTAGATTCGATTTATCGACAGCTACATTAGAATATCCTTCCGTCTTATTACGTGCTCATGGTGAAAAAATTCGTGAATGGGAAGGTGCTTCTAGAGGCGGGGTTAATAAAATTGGAAGAAACATATGGCGATCAGCATTATGGAATGAGTCCACAAAGTTAATATACGGTATACATGGAGGAACATCAAAACTATTTGAATTTGACCCAAAATCGGAAACGATAAAAGAATTGGATTTTATGGGAGCAGATATAAATAAAAATCATCCAGAAATGATTTACCCGACACTCTCATTAGCTCAGTATAAGAATATGTTATTTTACACTCCCGACTCAGGATTTTTTGATTACGCTCGGTCAGAAAAAATGAAGGAACATGCACATTTGGTCAGTTATGATATTCTCAAATTCGAACAGATTGATCGCGGTGAAATAATAGATGCATCTGGTCGTAGGGTTTACGGAGTAGCTGGATCAGTTATGGATCTTCATGGAAGATATTATCTTTTAGGGGCAGTTGAAGTGCTAAAAAATGAGGCGTATAATAGGCAAAATATACTACAAAAAAAACCTTTCCACCTGGGATTAATAGAAATTGATATAAATGAATATGTCTAATATGAACATACCAAAAAATAACACAAGAAAACGAGTTGTGCTTTTGATAGAAGAGCTTTATGAAGATTTGGAAGCATGGTATCCAAAAATTCGATTAAGTGAAGAAGACATTGAAGTTGTCACCGCTGCGCCTGAGACAAAAATATATCACGGTAAGAAGGGAATCCCAATGGAACCCGACCGGATGATCAGTCAAATAAAAGAAGAGGATTTTGACGGAATTATCATTCCTGGAGGATTCGCGCCAGATTTATTGAGAAGATATCCAGATGTTTTAAATTTAGTGCGAGCATTTGATAAAAAGAAAAAACTCATTGCTTTCATTTGTCACGCTGGTTGGGTACCTGCATCAGCGCATATTTTAAAAGGAAGAAAAGGTACGAGTTTGATGGCAATTAAAGACGACATGATAAATGCGGGCATGATATGGGAAGATGCATCTGTCGTCATAGACCAAAATTTTGTTACATCCAGAAATCCTTTGGATTTGGGAAATTTTTGTAAAGGAATTATAGAGGTTCTGCATAATTCAGGCGTTCATGTTTGATTAAACCAAGCGCTGGCGTGCGATTTTTAAAAAAATGGAAAAATTATTTTCAGAGAAGTCTGTCGTTTGTGGTAAATGGGTAGCTATAATGGATTACGCCCGTCAAGATAGGGGTATCATCCTAACGGCCTTTCGCACTCGCTGCCTTACGCAGCATGAAATTCATGAGTTTATTGTATGCGGACCTGATGTTATCCCAAATAAACCAATTGATAAGGTGGCCTATTTGGGTTTTGGTGAAATCACTGAAGGAGGGGTTGTAGAAATAGGAGACACCGTATATAGCGACAAGCGACTCATCGGAACTATTTTAGGTTTCGATGAGACACATGTGCCAAATCATTACAATGTAATTATTAAGATGGATACACCACTTTCTGGACACACACTCGGGCTTAAGCTTGCAGAATTTTTTTCGATACATTTTGGAAAAAATAATGGGTAAACATAAAGGATATTCTCATGAACGATGCCACAAAAAAAGAAATATATGGACAAGCTGATCTTCATGTACAACATGCGGCGGAAGATATAAAGTCATATCAGAATATAACAGAAGCTTCTATCAAGCGAATCAGAGTGGATCTCACCAAAGAAGAATCAGATCACGAAAACCTGATAGAAATGCTCCTTCATCGTTTGGAAACGCAGAGGCAATTGCAAATCATTTACAAATCTCCATACTTTGTCCGCTGCGATGTAGAATTTGAGGATGAAAAAGGCATTCAAACATTTTATTTTGGCCGATTTGCTTTTCGAGAAGACGCAATTTTTTCCTGGGTTGCACCGGCCGCTTCAATTCGCTTCGAGTCCCCAGGGAAATTTTCCTATATGTTGCCTAATGGCAACAAACGGACAGGTGTTTTGGTACGAAAAGACCAATACATGATTATTGATCGACAAATCTTTTTTTTATCGAGTGAAGCACTTGACTACAAACGAGAACTTGTCTACCAGAAACATTTTACAGAACAAAAACCTGGTTTTATTTTACCTGAAATAGTTGAACAGATGGAAAAGGCGCAAGATACAATAATTCGTTCACATTATTTTGGATCATTTCTTGTTTCAGGAGCCGCCGGTTCGGGAAAAACCACACTTGCACTTCATCGAGTTGCGTACCTTGTCCAATCCCCTGAGACAGAAAAAATGTTTAATCCTTCTTCAATTATCGTCTTTGTTCAAGATGTATCCACAAAAAAATATTTTAGCAGTCTGCTTCCTGAGCTTGGTATATACCGAGTAAAAATAACAACATTTGATGAATGGGCAATGAGAATTCTTGGCATATCCTCAATGAGCTTTATAAAAAGGTATGGGAAAACTGAATTGGAAAAGGATGCCTATGAATATAGTAAGAACGCTGCATTGTTGTCTATAAAAATTTCTTCCTCAGAAAATAAAATAGAGGAAAAACTTAAAAAAGTTTACGGCAACTTTTTATCGTCTGAGCAAAAAAAATTATTTAATCAACAATTAAACGAATGTTACCTTGATCGTTTTGATCTCACAATTCTCTTGAAATTGAAGTTTTTACAAGACAAGATTATTTTGGAAGATGTTGAAAAATTCAAAAAGATAAAAAATAGCAGTAAATATTCCAAAAAAATAGTTAAGCAACCAATTAATTATTCGCTTATTGTTCTTGATGAAGCTGAAAATTACCTAAAAGAGCAGGTTAGTCTCATAAAAACATGTATTAGCACTAAAACAAATGCAGTTATATATGTGGGAGATTTGATTCAGCAAACTATGTTATTAACATTAAAAGACTGGTCCGAGGTACACGAAAAGTTTGAAGAAGAGCGTAAGGTGGTTTTGAATAAAGTATATCGCAATACAAGACAAATTTTGAAATATATTCAAGATACCGGATTTAAAACCGAAATCCCGATTAACATTAAAAACGGTGAGCTGGTAATAGAGAAAATTTTTTCTAATAAACCAGAGGAAATGTCCTTCGTGGAAGAATTATTGAAGAAAAATTTGCATAAAACAGTCGGTATATTAGCAAAAACAGAAGAATACCTTGAGGAATACAAAAAACAACTTTCTACAAGTGACAAATTATTTGTCATGACAATAAACGAAGCGCAGGGAGTCGAATTTGACACGGTAATTCTAGTTGGAATGAATCACGAATTATTTAAAAATCACGATCAAAACACGGAATTAATTAAAGAAAGGCAAAAGGTAAACAGGGATCTTGTATATGTGGCTCTAACTCGTGCAATAAATAGCCTTTATGTCTGTGGAAATAGGAGCTTACAAAGTCTCCTAGCTGCTTAGTTACATTTTATTTTAATTAAATGAGTAAAAGTGGTAGAATCAAATAACTTATGCAAAAAGTTTTGTTGATAGGAGGTTCAGGAAAACAGTCAGGGGCTGTATATCTCCCTATTTTATTAGATACTGCTCGCAATGATCTACAATTAGTAGCAATAGCAGATCCTCTAGATCCCCTTAAAAGTAAATTCGCTTCAAAATATTCTGATTTATTGCAATCCGCGAAGACTCGTTGGTTACCTCTTAAAAATGATCCAACAGAAGATTTACGTGTGTTAAGTGATTTTTTTAAACAAGAACCGTTTGATACACTCGCCATAAGTTGTCCCCCGTTATATCATGCGATGTATGTAGCATGGGGATTGAAACACGGAACAGATGTTATAGTGGATAAACCATTTGTTTGTCTGAAAAATCAATTTGGCGACGCGAGTGCGGCAAAAAAATTACGTAAAGAATATACGGAATTACAACAACTACGCGATTCTTCACACCATAGAACGCATAAAAGGAAATGTATGGTGGCTGTCCCACTTATGCGCCGAGCTGCGGCTCCTTACACCACTATATTACAAAATATTCGTGAAGTTTATGAAATGACCGGTCAACACATTACTCATATGCAGGCTTTACGAAGCGATGGTTGTTTCCGATTTGCAGATGAGTTTGATAGACCAGGAGCTCATGGATATAGAGAGGGCTTGGGAACTTTAACTATGAGTGGATATCATTATCTAGATTATATTGCAGCATGTGTAATGGCTGCTCCGCCTGAAGGAAACGTACTTGAAGCGCACATGGTGAAGCAAACTATCGTTGGAGATGTACGTAAAACGTCACAGGATGTTCCATATGCTCGATTTTTGAAACGTGCGAACGTTGAAGTAGATGGTTCTTTTCAAGGGGACAACGCGGAATTAGATTTTTCTGTAAGCTTTAGTGTGAAAAAGCCAAAGGCTATATTACCAGAGTGCGACCTTCAGTTCTCCTTTATTCAACGAGGCTGTACAAGACGCATAAGCCCTTCATATTCTTTACAGACTACTCATGATGAGGGATTAACTAACGATTGTGTTATGGTTGTCCATCAGGGTCCACTGCAAAGTTTTCACACCTTAGTCGCACAGGACTCTACAACCAACGGACGTATTTCTGTTGTACGTCGCATCAATCCAACCCTCGCGGAAAAATTGGGTATTCCGCCGTTGACCATAACAGACTACGAATTAAAAAATAATGAGAATATCCAAAGAAATCAAACGATCATCAATGGGTTATTGGATAAATTTTCTGGCAAAGATAACAGTGGACTCTTTGATCAGTTAGATGCTAAATATCAAAGCTTTACCATGGAATTGTATGCAGCGACTATCGGAGCAAGTGTAAAAAACTACAGAGTCTCGTTTGATCCAAAACTATGGAATACCGCTCGTTAGGGCGTACAGGAGTAAAAGTTAGTACTCTCTGTTTCGGAGTGATGAGCTTCGGAAGAAAAACTAATCAATCTGAAGCGAATAAAATGGTTGATCACTTCATAAGTGAGGGAGGTAACTTCATTGACACAGCTGACGCGTATGGACAAGGTCTTTGCGAAGAAATGCTTGGAAAAGCATTAGTAGGCAAAAAACGAGATCAATTAATTATTGCAACAAAGTTTGGCAGATCAATGAATGATAATGATGTGAATGCCTGGGGCACTCATCGCCGCCACATTATTTCCGCCTGTGAAGATTCACTACGACGCCTCGGACTAGACTATATTGATTTATACCAGGTTCATCGTCCACAAGCAGATGTCCCAATTGATGAAACCTTACGAGCGTTGGATGACCTTATACATGCTGGTAAAATCAGGTATATAGGATCAAGCACCTTCCCATCATGGCAGATAATAGAGTCTCTTTGGGCATCAAACGAATGGAAGCTTAACCGGTTTGTTACTGAACAACCTTCATACAATATTCTTGATCGCCGAATTGAAAGAGAACTACTTCCTGCATGCATAAAGTATGGTATCGGTATAATGACATGGAGTCCTCTAGCAGGAGGACGTTTAACAGGTAAATATGAGCAAGATAAACCGTTTCCCCAAAATGCTCGATTAGATAAAACACGATTTAATAAAGATATATGGCGAGTTTTAGAGGGTTTAGCTATTTTGTGTAAAGAAAAGAAATGCTCAATGTCAGCATTTTCACTTGCGTGGATATTATCTACCCCAGGTATAATGAGTGCTATTATTGGTCCGATTGATGTTCAACAATTAAGTGAAAATTTAAAGGCACTAAATGTCGTAATTACACCTGAAGATCGAAAGAGAGTAGACGCTCTTATCCCACCCGCATCCTTCGTAGAGGATTACTATAACCTAAATGTTTCTTAATAAAAAGAAAGTTTATTTATTTTATTCCCAGATTACTAGTAAAATAGATTTTATAGGTTGAGAGTATTAAATATGATCGTAGACCTTCATAATCTTGTAAATGCATATAATAAATATGCTAAGTTAAAATATCGGCGAAAATATTGGCGTAATCTAAAGCTAGAGGAAGTTGCTTCTTACCCTGTTCTTCGAGAGACAGTTATCAAATGGGCTTGTGAAGAAAAGATATTACCTACATCGGAAAAAGAAACATTAGATTCTTCCTTGAAAGAAAAGAGTTCAAAGCCGTTTATACAAAGATCATTAAAAATATTTCATAAGAAAGGCGTTGATAAAATTGTGACTGTTTTGCTAAATGGTGGTCTGGTTGTAATCCCAAACGGCAAAATCTACGTTATATTTGGTGTAGATGACGAGAATTCTTCAAACGAAACTACTAAAAAAATTAACATAGAGAAGCTACGACATCGTTCTATGCCGATAGTTAAACTCTCCTCTGCTCACATAGTTCCATTGGACTATGTTCAGAGCAATAACATTAAAAAATTTCTTGTTATGCTTGTTGCTCGCTTTCAACCAATTGGATTACTATTGCCTACAAGTAGTTCAGTAAATAAGGAAATGTTTGTTTTTTATGGTGGAATTTTTTTTGAAAATCTTATTGAAAAAATGAAACTCACACGGGCTGAAGCCCGTGGTTTCTAAGCGGATGCAAGCACAG
>ERZ1292625.3836-Hain-H41-01um-R1-3836-length-11712-cov-22_pt1 | contig 11712 bp, 23 predicted proteins | sample MGYA00564400_ERZ1292625 | MGnify/ENA primary metagenome ERZ1292625 (study PRJEB36523, sample SAMEA6512639) | groundwater metagenome | collected 2019-01-08 | study: AquaDiva: Metagenomics assemblies of 32 groundwater samples
ATAGGTCACGTCGGGCCGGTGCGCGCCGCTGCCGACGAGGTAGGTCCCGGCCATGGCGACGAACGCGGAGACCTCGCGCAGCTCCGGGTAGGTGGCAAGGCCAGCGGCCACGGCCATCAGGACTCCGCCGATGCGTGTCCGATTGCGCATGACGAGGTCGAAAGTCTTCTTCATCGCCTCCCCCTTCTTCCCTTGCCCTGCGGCTCTCCACCAGCGCAGGGCGATCCACAGGGCCGCACGCTGGCGCGGGCCCATCCTGCCCATCAGACGCCCAGGGAGATGCCGGCACGGATGCTGTCGCGAGGCGGCGAGGCGGTAGGGGTCGCGGGCGTCCGGAAGCTGATCCCGAGGATCGCACTTCCGACGATCGACACACTGACGCCCTTCGTCTCGTAGACCTTCACGTGGCCCTTCGCATGGGCCGCCAGGACATATCTCCCCGAGAGCCGTTGGTCGCCCGCGATACCGACGTCGAAGCCTGCCGTGCCAGAATCGTTCTCGAGACCCAGGCCTCCAGCCACCCAACGCGGCGCCTTGTCGCGGGGCGCTGGGTCACCAGGTAGCCGCGATGCGAACCCTGTCTCGACGTAGATCGATGCGAGCAGAGGCCTGGGCAGAGGCTGCCGAAGCGAGGCTGCGAACTCGATCGCTCTGTACGACTGCGGATCGCCGGTCGCGACGGACTCTCCCGAAAGGCCAGTCAAGTCGAACTCGACCCTGAGCCTGGGGCCCATCGCGCTTGTGCTGATCGGCGCGTCGACCGAGATCCGCGAGAAGGGCACGACGCCGCTGGCATCGGCCGAGAGATTCGCTACCGTGCCGCCGGATACCGAGAGGCGCATGGGCCTCGGGGAGGGCTTGGGTTCCTGCGCCAAGGTGAGCGCAGGAAGGGAGAGCGCAACGGCCAGTAGCGACGAGACGACGCTCCTCCGGCGGGTCACGGAACCACCGTGAAGGAGGCCGCCCCCACGCCTCCCGGTGGCGCGACTGCGGCTTGGACGTTGATCGATCCCGGGGCGGTACACCGAATGCCGGGGACGAACCACGCGGTATCGCCGGTCAGGGTACAGGTGGCGGTGCCGGAGAGGGCCCACTGCACCGAGTTGCCATGGCAGCTCTCGGGTACCGGGGTACTGCCGTTCAGCGGAGTCACGTCGAGCCGCGGCTCCTCACCAACCCGCCACTGCTGGACGAAGGCGCCATTCAAGGTCGCGGACACGCCCACCCGGGTGATAGGCGGGCAGCTCCCAGGGCTCGGAGAGGCAGACGGCTGCCCGGTGGGACCGACGATGACGGTCACGACCTGGCTGGTGTCGCCGTCCTTTTCCCCGGTCGGGTTGCACCCGAAGGCCAGGAACACACTGAGAGCCACGATGAGCAAGGCGGCCACCGACACGGCACGGTTGAACAGTCGCATAACGTCCTCCTCAATAGCCCGAAGCGAACTGAAAGTGACCATCATCCCTGCGGGCGAACCGACCACCCCAGGTCCAGCCGCGGCGCTCGAAGATCTCCACGATCCTCGCGTCCATGCGGCCCGGCTTCCCGAGCTTGTTGCCGGCGTAGTCGTAGTCGATGGCGGCGGCCCAGGCGTGCACGGAGAGCTTGTCGGCTGAGCCACGCTGGAAGCGGAAGTTGTAGCAGCCGGCGAAGCTGATCAGGGCGCCCCACAGGCCCGCCCTGAAGATATCGAGGTGCAGCTCCTCGATCTCGGGGCGGAGCTTCTTGTGGCAGGCGAAGCGCGGAACGAATCGGCCGGGGTAGCCCTCGAGGGGGATGGGGGCCGGCAGGTAGGCGCGAGAGAGGATGTCATACTCCCAGGCGGGGTTGGGGGTCCCGTCCTCGCGGAGGTACTTGCCGGGGTCGCCGTAGGCGGCGAGGATGCCGTCCAGGCCATGGGGCGACGCGATGATCTCCCGCGACGCGCTCACGCAACCCCCTCTAGAGCCCGCCGGTCCCTCACCGATCGGATTGGGCAGACGGCGGTCTGAGCGCCGGTGGCGGGATCGAGACGGGGTCCGTGGTCCACTCACACCCCCAAAAGCAAAAGGCCCTCGGCGCCCCGCTTGATCCGATGCGGGACATCCGAGGGCCTCGTGCGTGGCCCGGTAGATCTGACCCAGGCCCGAAGCCGGCCCCTCTTGCGTCGGGGGCCTACGACCGATAGTGTGCGCTCGTCAGGGAGCGCGCGTCAAGGGCGATCTCTCCCGTACCTCCGAGGCACCTCGGCCTCGGTCACTTCCCCCGTGTGCTCGTCCAGATCGAGGGTGAACCGGATCTCCTTGGGGATGCGGGTCCGGGCCTGCGCCCGCCTCTTGCACTCCTCCAGTAGCGCCACGAGCTGGCGCAGGGCGTCCCTGGGGATCAGCTCTCCGAGCCTGGCCTCGATGCTCTGGTGGCTCAATACAGCTCCCAGGCGTCGATCTGCACGAAGGGATCTTCGCCCTGAGCTCCGATCCACTTTTCCACGGTCAGCCGGCAGACCTGCCGATCGTCCCGCCACAGCACCCCGTTCCCCGCGTCCAGCACCGCCTTGGACACGTTCTCCGCGTCGGGGTTTTTGGCGTGCAGTCGTCTGGACACCGGTATGCGATGGTGGTCGGACGGCGGGCATGAGAACACGGCGAGCACCCTCACATGGCAGGGGCCCAGCAGCGGCCAGCCGGGCCCAGCCGGAACTGCGCGCGCCATCACCCCCGACGCTCGCTCTTTCCACGAACGACTCTTTGGCGGGTCATAGGCGTGACCTGTGCGGCGGACGAACCGCGGCCGACCTTGGGCTACCGGCTCGCCGGGAATGAGCACCGTGACCTGGCGGGTATCGCTCACGACCCCGCCTGCTGCGACCACGTCCGCGTGTAGGCGCTGGGCGCCGCGGTCCCTCGCGGCTGTCGGCGACCGCAAGACTGAGGCACATCCGTATCCGCCCATCGCAGGCGGGCCAGGTACTGATCGGACACGCGCTCTCCACCGCGTCGCCCGAGGAGCCAACGCCAGAGGGCCCTCACGCGCCAGTCCCCACGGGCTTGCGCAGGAGGCCCTGCCGGCGGGCCAGCTCCCGCACCGCATCCACGGCTACCTCCCCGCTGACCGTCTCCCCCCTGCGCCTGGCGATCCAGATCAGCACCTCCACCTCCCCTCTCTCGGTCTGCACGATCCTCGTCGCCGCGTCGAGCGAGATCCGATGCCTCACGATCAGCGCCCCCATCTGCCCCAGGTCCGCCTCCATGATCCCACCTCCTCCCGCGGTCAGAAGGGGACATCGTCGTCGGTGGCCTCGAACTCAGGCGCAGGCCGCGCAGGCGGAGGCGCGCCGACGATGCGAATCGCGTCCACCTGCTGGCCTCCGAAGTCGACCTGCCGGCCTTCGAGCGTCAGGGTGTGCCCCGGCCATGCGTCGGTCTCCTTCCCGAGCGCCACGATCGCGGCCCGCAGGTTGGTGACGTTGAGCGGTAGCTGCTTTTGCTTGCCGGTGAAGGACAGGACCAACTTCTTGGCGCCGTCTTTCATGGTCACCTGCTGCACGCGCTCGACCGTGACCTCGATGCGGCGGCCCCGGAGGTCTTCGGCCTTCAGGTATCGGCCCTGTAGCATAACGTTTGCATCCATCACACACCCCCGTTTCGAAGCTTGATCCACGCCTCCGTCACGCCCTGGCCTCCTCCGGTGGGCTGTGTGCGCGTTCGATTGCGCCGGCGTCCGACACTCGGGGGAAGACGGCAGCGAGAGCGTAGGGGGGCACTTCGCACTCCTCCCGCCAACGGTGGCCCGCGTCCAAGCGCGACTCCCCCGCCTGCTGGTGCTGCGAGAGCCAGGCCGCGAGCTCCGCGGCCGCACGGTCCATGCCGCCGTGGTCGTGTAGCCAGTTGACGGCGGCCTCCTGCTCTCGACTCTCCTCGCGACGTTGCGCCTGGATCGCGGCCTCGGCGTCGATTGACGCCGCGATCTCCTCCTCGCTGCGGACGCCGGCCGTCAGCTCGCGCTGCATCCGCCGCACGGCTGCGAGATCGACGCCGATATCGCCGGCCCTGGCGCGCTCCACCAGGCGCTTGACTGCGGCTGTGGCCGCCCGCTTGCTCGAAGGGTCCCCCCCTGCGCCAGCAGGGGGGTCAGGGGGGTTTCCGTTGTTGTTCGTAGGAGACGGAGACGGAGACGGAGGCTTGATCTCGGGCACCACTTGAGCTTTGCTCCGGCTCTGCTCAAGCAGTGCTTGAGCACGTGCTTGAGCACCTTTCAGGCCTCGCTGCGACGCTCGGTCCGCGACGGCTCTGGCCTCCTCGTAGACTTCGCGCTGCGTGTCGTTGACGATGTAGTCACCCTCTACCCGCCAGAAGCGCTCGATCTTTGGCCACGAGCGCTCCCATTCCCCGGCGGTCGATCCGATCGCCCGCTGGATGGCCTCGTGGTCGTTCGGGAGGCGCGCCCCGCGGCGCCAGGACTGGGTGAGCATCTCTCGGTAGATTCCACGCGCCTCCATCGGCAGCAGAAAGCCGCTGGAACCCATCCAGCGGTCAGTCCAGAACCACTCAGCGAGCAGCTTGTCGGCCATCGTTGGGACTCTCTTGGGCTGGGCGATCAGGAAACGATGGTCACCCCGGGAAGGCGCTCCGACAGGTAGGCCTTGTCACATAGTCGACCAGGCCGGTGAGCGTCCCGAGCGCGATGGTCGGCGGGTGTGGGGTGGGCTCGCGCGTGTCGTACAGCTCGCGCGACGAGAAGGTCACGCCGCCGACATCGAGGAGCGTGGGCTCCTTGGCCGCCTGGGCCGTCTCCACCAGGATCTTCATGGCTTCGCCGTTCACAGTTTGCCTCCTTGCATGCCCACCACGGTGGTGGCGGCCGTTGTGGCGGCCGAAGTAGGCCACGGTAGAGACCGCCTCGAACGACGGCAGCTTGCTCGCCACCGAGACCGTCACGTCCCCCAGCTCTCTCTTGGCGTTCGGCGTGATCCTCACCTGGACCATGATCACGCGCGCCTTCTCCGCGGGCGTGTTCACGTCCGCGATGTTCTTCAGGGCCTTCTCAAGTTCCGCGTCGAACAGCTCGACAGCGGAACCCCCCGCGAGCGTCGTTAGGGTCATAAAGTCAGCATTGTCTGACACTCCGCACCTCCCCTTCGTCTTGGCCGCCGCACCTCGCGGCGACCCACGCAAGCCGAGCAGTCGCACGGCCCGGACTCGGGACCGTTGTACTTGGCCAAGCATCGGCGCCCGCACACCTTCGCCGTGCCGGACGGCGTCTGGTACAGGTCCAGGGCTCGCGTCCCGCAACGGTGACCGCACACGACGCAGCCCTTCACGCGGCGGGTCTCGCTCACGCTGCCCCCTCAGCGTCCGCCAGGGCGCGCCTGACGACTCCGTTACGGGGCCGACCCGGGCGACGGACACGGACGAGGTCTAGGAACCACACCTGGTCCACGCGCGCCAGGCTGAACTCTGTTGGGTGCCCCTCCACGAAGCGGAGGAGATCCTCGTCGGTGAAGTACCAGGCATCCGTCGGCCCGGCGTGCCCGTAGCGTCGCTGGCCGACCAGCTTCCCCGCCCGGATCCACCTATCGATGCCGTGGTGATCGATACCGAAGCACAGCTCGAGGTCGCGGAGCGTGTACCCCTCACGCCAACGGCGGCTGATCCGTAGGCGCTTCAGCCGGTTGACTACCGACGACACCGAGCGCTTGAGCTGCCTGGCGAGCCACTCGACATGGCGGCCCCCAGCGTTGGAATCGAGGAAGGAGTCTTCCTCGGCCGTCCAGGGCCTCCGGTCTTTGGCGAGGGCGGCGAGCCCCAGGAAGCCAGCCCGGTTCGTGATCGCGTGCCGGGGCATGCCGAGTGCGCTGGCGATCTCCGTGGCGCGTCCCTTCAGGCGGGGATCGTAGCGGCGCCTGAGCAAGTCGTCCCGCTCGGGGGTCCAGATCCACTTCGCGGGCCTGCCGCGCAAGCGCCAGCGGCAGGCGTCGCAGTAGCGGGCGAGGCGCCTGCCCGTGGGCTTCTCGCACTTCTGGCAGTGCGTCATTGGCCCTCAAGGTCGAGAGCCAGGCGGACTGCGCGGGCCAGGGCTCGGCCCATCGTTAGGGGCACGCCGGCCGCGACCACGTCACGCTTGGCGTCCTTCGTGAAGGGCATCTGCTCGGTGAAGTTCTCGGGCAGGCCCTGGAGACGGCACGCCTCCTCCAGTTCGTAGCGCTTGAAGCCGCCGCCGCTCTCGGTCGCCGAAAGGGATTTGCCGTGGCCGCCGACGACCGCATTCCGTCGCAAGCGTTGCGAGCGAAGACGCTCGGACTCGGCCGTTATTCCGCTCTGCCCGCCGACGACGGTGCTCCTTCGCAAGCGCTGAGGGAGCCGTTGCTGCGGCGTGGCACCGCCATGACCGAGGACCGCCGACTTCAGCAGGCGCCCCTTAGCCGCCTGGCTATTGTTGACCGCGTTCTGCGTGACGGCGCCAGACGCCTTCGGTAGACGAAGGGCGGCGAACTGGATCCACCGCCGCAGGTCCGTGGCGAGCCCCGGCAGCCTGACAGCGAACGTGAACCGTCGCGTGCGCATCTGCTCCTGGCCCAAGCCGTCGCCGGCACAGAGGTCCTCGTTGCGCAGGAGGAAGGGCTTCATGCTGTAGGCGCGCTCCAGATCGGGGACTGGAGCGCCCGGCACGTTCTCCATCAAGAACCATGTGGGTGCAGCCTCCATCACGCAGCGAGTGAACTCGGGTATCAAGTTCCCGAAGCGGGGCTCGTGTCCACGCGCGCGCACCAGGTGGACGAGCGAGCTGAAGCTCTGACACGGCGGGCCGCCGATCACACCATCGAAGCGCCCCGGGGGCGGGTGGAAGCTACGCACGTCCCCCCCCCACAGGACATCAGGCCCCCTAACGATTACGAAACCCCCTTCCTCGAACGCGCGGTCCAACAGCCCTATCCCCGGGAACAGGGAAAGCACCAACTGCGTCATGCCGTCCGCCCCATGGCGCGGGAGAGCGCCTCGGACACCTCGGCCCCTGACTCGCTCACGAGGAGCCTGGCGCACCGGCCGCACACGTGGAGGCCGCCGTACTTCACCCAGGTCAGCGAAAACTGCGGATGCGTGCCTGGGCAGAAGGCGCACAGGCCGCAGGGCTGCCCACCGCACTTGCGCCCGAGGCCGGGGATCATCTCAGGGAAGGCGCCGTGGGTGCGGCTGAGGGCGATCCCCTGGACGATCCCGGGCTGGTCGCGGGGGTCGCTCATGCCCGCCCCTCGGCCTTGGTAATGGCGGCGCGAGCGAATTCGCGGTCCTGTGGTAGGCCGATGCGGTCGACCCAGCCGTTTTCGTCGCCCCGCCAGTTGGCCGCGTAGGCCGCGAACTGATCTTCAAGGCGCCTGCACGCCTCCAGCAGGTCCGGCGCGGCGGCGATCAATCGGGCGTTGGCCATCGCAACGGCCTGGGACGGGGACCCGAATAGCTCGTACTGCACGATGGCCACGAGAGCCTCGCGCGACCCGACGAAGGAGAAGCCGTCAGCGTCGGTACAGTCCGTCTTCCAGGGCCCCGGCGTGTGGACGCTACGGGGCATTGCGTAGGCTCCGCGTTGGCGACGCCCCGTGCTGCCCGTGGATCTCGTCCCAGGCGCGGTGGAGGCGGTCCTTGACCGACGGATGGACAGCTATGCGGAGCTGGACGGAGCAACCCGAGCAGGCGAAGACGACGGGGACCTGCTCGGTCGGCTGGTCCACCGCGGCGATGAGGGCCTCCGCGTCGTCAGGGCCGTCGAGGGACCGCTGTAGCTCGCGCTCGATCAGCCTCCAGGCGATCCGGCGCCGCGTCGTCTCCGTCACGTAGTCCCGTCTCTGGAGCCACCGCCGGAGGCGCTTCACCAGGGCCCTCAGCACTTCCCCACCCTCCCAAGTGGCCCTGAGGAGACGGACGCCCGGCTCTCCACTCGCGCCGCGGCGGCCGCTACCTGGGCCTTGTCCAGCAGGCGCTCCGCGCTGTCCGTCGCCTTGCTGATCCAGTAGAGGCCCAAGAACGCCGCGCTGAAGCCGAGGCCGAAACCTAGGGCCAGGAACGCGATGCCAGCGAGGGCGAAGCCGGTGACGATCAGGTCGACGCTCACGGGTCCACCCGCGTCACCGGGCGGCCACTGGAGATCACCCGACCTTGCGGTTCGTCGTCCATCCAGTGCACGAGCTGCCAGAGGACTGCAAGGATGACCAGAAGCAGGACGCCGCCGTAGAACAGCAGGCACAGCCAAACGACGGCGGTGCTGAGGTACGACGCCCTGAGCGCGGCCCAGACTCGGCCATCGCCTTCGACGGCCCAAGCGATCAAGACCGCCGCGCCCACCCAGAGGAAAGCTGCTCCTATCGTGATGAGGGCCGTGCCATCGAACGCGGAGGCGAGCCCGCGGAACCACGCTCGGCGGCGCTGGCGAGCCTGGTGGGCGCGCACGCGCGGGGCGGTCTCCGCGCGGATCTGCTGCAGGACGGCTGTCGGGTGCGTGATGATCACTGAGCACCTCCCTCGATAGGCACGCCCTCGGTGGGCGGGCTGGCGATCTCTACCTTGGCCACCGGCAGGCCCCAGGCCTTCTGGTCGGGGTCCCAGGTCGAGATCACGTCGCCGAAAAAGCGAACGGCCAGCGCGCCGTCCTTGGCGCGTCGGCTGTGGTTGAGCACAGCCTGATAGACGAGCTGCTCCAGTCCACGCATGTCCAGCTCGACCGTCGCGATGCCGTCCACGTGGAGCGTTTCGTACTCGGTCCGGCCATCGACGACACGACGTCCCCCGGGATAGCTCCGACGGACCTCGCTGGTCTCGGCCCGGGTGTCCGGCTGGCGGGTTCGGTGGCGCGTGAGCCTCACACGTTTCCTCCGGGCCAGCGGGGGAACGGCGGTGGGCACGCCCTGGACCGAGCCCACTGCACAGCGTCACGGACGCGTCTCAGATCTCGTCGACCTAGGGGATGGCCTGTCAGTAGCAGGTCGGTCTTCTGGCGGCGCTCGAGCTCGCTGGCCGATCCCTCTCCAGACGCGTCGAGCAGCTCTGCGATGCTCGATCCCTCCCCGATCGTCACCCAACGCGCACCGTCGGCCGTCCCCTGATCCCGGTGGCGCACACACAGGACCGGGGTGTAGTGCGCCTCGGGGGTCGGGATCAGGCCTTCATCAATGCAGTCCAGGCAGGCAAACAAGGGCACACCTCCAGCGTCAGACGACGGAACGGCGAGCGTGGTGGGACGGCGTTAGTTGCTCAGTGCTCCAGGGGACGATGGGGACGGCGTTAGAACGGTGCGGCAGGCGTCCAGCGCCTGCTGGCGGTCCGTCGCCGGGTACTGGCTGGCGAGCCACGCCAGGCCCCTCGGCGAGACCAGGGTCTGGATGTACGTCTGGCCGTTGACGTTGCTCACCCGGACCCGGAAGAACCCGCGCTCTCGAAGATCGTGCCGCGGCTCAGGTTTACCGTGCGCTCCACGGAAAAGCACCCCGGCATCGAGCAGCGTGGCCACGAAGACGTTTGGCTGCCGGCCGAGGATCCTCCCGGCGTCCTGCAAACAGACGTCGCCGTGGGCCGCCATCAGCCGGTCGTGGGCCTCAGCCTTCGGCTGCAAGTCGGCGACGAGCTGCAGGGCCTGGGCGGTGATGGCCGCGAGCTGGAGGGGGTCACGGAGGTCGACCGGGGGCGGCAGGGCCGGGGCCGGGGGCGGGGGGAAGCAGCCATGCTTCCTGACGGAGGGGATCACCTCCGTCGCCAGCCAGTGCTTGAACCGCTGAGCGCTCGGCTTGCGGCTGGCCATCACCAACTTCCACAGCCCCGGCTCGGTCACGGTAATGAGGTCCTGCGGGCCGCCAGGGGTATAGATTCGGGCGATACCCCTTTCCTCGGCCGTGACTCCGGCCTTCGGCACCGCGTCCCCGGCGTTGTGGATGTAGAGGACCCGACAGACGTCGCGGGCGACCCACTCGAGGCGCTCCGGCGTGCCTGCCATCCGGACGCGGTGGCCGTCGAAGGTCAGCTCCAGGTCGAGGCTCATGAGCCCGCTCGCATGGCGGCAACCGCCTCTTCCATCGTGGGGTGCCGATCAGAGGAGCTACCCTCACGGATCCGAGGGTGGAGTAGCAGCGTGAGCAGGCGCGGCCCACCCGGGACGATCTCAACCCGGACGCATTCGTCGTGCGCCGCGATCACCAGCCGCGTCAGGACGGACCAGTCGAACGTGGCGAGGTCGGGGCCGACCGACACGGCGATCCCATTCCCGCAGCGCCGTCTCTTGTGCCAGTACGTGACGTGGTGCAGGCCCTGATAGGTTCTAGCCAAGACTCGGGCGGCGCGCTCTTCGGCCGGTGTCAGTGGTTGCACGCTCATGACCGGTCCCCGGAGCAGGTGGCGGGCTCTGCCCCCGGGCAGGGCAGAGTGACGAGACCATCCGCGAGAGAGCGACTCTCTGGCCCTACGACGGCTGCGGCGGTGGCGGTCCGGTGGTCCGAGTGCCGGTCTCTGCCGGCTGTCACGCCGTCGTTCTCGCACGAGCCGCCCACAGGGGGTTCGGCAGCGATGGCCGGCGTTCGCCCCTTCTCCTCCTCGGAATGTGTCTTTGGCCTGGCGTGGTCGTGGCAGGCGTGCAGCATCACTCCGGTCCGGCGGACGCACTTGCACCCGCAGAGCAGCTCGTGCGTCACGCCACGAATCTCCGCAGGCCCCGCTTCACATGGGGCTCCTCGGCCTCGACGATCTGGCGGATCCTGTGACGCTCGGCCAGGCCGCGGATGTACACGTCCAGGTCCGCCTCCCGCACCCGCGGATCGCCGTCCTCCTCGACCACCGGGACGTCGAGGAGGCCTAGCCGGGCCCGGCGGCGGACCGTCTGCGGGTGGCGCCCGAGCCGCTCCGCCACGTCCTCCAGCGTCAGGAGCCGGCTGCCACCCGTGTGCTGGCGCAGCTCCTCCTCTACGGCCTGGGCGATGGAGTCGGCGGCGGCCCGGAGCCGGATGCGGAGGGCTTCGCTCACCGGCCCCCCTTCGCGATCAGCACCATGGCCTCGATCCTGGCGAGCTGGCACTTCAGCTCGCTCACCCGTGGCTCCAGGTGCTCCGCCTCGGCGCGGTCGAGCCGCAGGTCTCGCAGCGCCCGACTCAGCTCGGCCGCCACCAGGCCGGACTGCTCGATCAGTGCTGCCAGGGCATCGTGTGGCTCGATAGGCACGGCGGCCATGGGGACGAGCTGATACCCCAGCCTCGCCGCCAGCACCGCCACCAACGGAACCAGGTCGTCCGGGGCCTGGATCGCGAGCTGGGCGACGTCACTGAGGGTCAGCGGGCGCTCTCCGCGGAGTTGCTCGCGACGCTCCTTCGGGGACCGGCGGCCGCACAGTTCCGTGGCCCGGCCGTGGATCCGACCGTGCAGGATCGCCAGCATCTTCGCTTCGAGTCGATGGCGGCGGGCAACATCAGATCGAGGCCGGGGCAGCGCTCCGCGACGTGGTCCCGGATGGTGTCCACGTCGACGTGGGCCGGGACCTGGTCCGCCGACCCTTGCGGGTCCGGCGGGAAAGGCCGAAGGTTGGGGCGTGAACTCACGCGGGGGACCCCTCGAACCTGTCGATCCCGGTGGCGAAGCGCCTGAGCTGGATGGGCGAAAGCCCGAAGCTGTCGCCGTAGTCCCCGGAGAAGTCCAGGGCCGCGGTGAGCGCCTCGGCGGAGGGCTGGATCGTGTCCAGGCCCTCGTCGTCGATCGACTGCTCCAG
>ERZ1292625.3839-Hain-H41-01um-R1-3839-length-11709-cov-6_pt1 | contig 11709 bp, 10 predicted proteins | sample MGYA00564400_ERZ1292625 | MGnify/ENA primary metagenome ERZ1292625 (study PRJEB36523, sample SAMEA6512639) | groundwater metagenome | collected 2019-01-08 | study: AquaDiva: Metagenomics assemblies of 32 groundwater samples
GTGCAACAGAAGCAGGTATTATCTCCAGCACATTACCAGCGGTATTTGGAGTCATTTCTTTTATTTTACTAAAGGAAAAAATAAGGACTAATCAAATTAAAGGGATTATTTTTTCAGTGATAGGAATACTTCTGATAAATTTTAACGGTGGAGTTTCAATAACTGGATTATTTTCAAAGATTTTTGGTAATTTTTTAGTTTTCTTAAGTGTCATTATGGGAGCATTATTTAGCGTCCTATCAAAATTCCTTTCTAAAAAAGTTACTCCAATAATGATTTCTTCTGTCAGCACTTTTTTTAGCACTTTACTCTTATTACCATTATTGGTTTATGACGGATTTCAATTTAATTTTTCATTATTAACACCTGCTGGTTTTCTATTAATTCTTTATTACGGCGTTTTTGTTTCAGTAATTTCATTTCTTCTATGGTTTAAAGGGTTAACTGTTATTCCTATATCAACAGCTGGAGTATTAACTAGTTTAATTCCGATTACCGGTGTCCTTTTATCGTTTGTTATTTTAAAAGAAACTCTAGGTTTTTATCAGTTTATTGGAGGAATTTTTATTTTAATTAGTCTTTTTAATATTTCAAAAGGGAATCGTCCCAATTAAAATCATTATTAGTTATAATTAAAAATATGAGAGACCAAAATGTTCTTCACTATATTGAAGAATTAAAAAAACTAGGTATTAATTATAAAATCGCCGAGCACCCTTATCTGAAGGAGGTTGAAGATGTACTTAAATATTGCAATTTAACTTTTGCTGACGGTGCCTCAACTCTCGTTTATAAGGTTGATGATGGTTATATTGCTATTATCCGTAGAGACGATTGCAAGATTAATTTAAAAAAATTAAAAAAGCTTGCCCAAACTGAAACGCTTGAAATGGCGAGCGATGAAGAATTTACAAAATTAACAGGGCTCCCGCCCGGAGCCGCTAGAGTCTATATTCCCCAAGTAAAAAAAACTTTTATTGATGAAAAGATATTTGAAAAAAAATATGTACAGGCCGGCTCTGGAAGTTTTACAGTTAGTATTCAATATAAAACAACAGACTTATTAAAGTTGCCAAGAAGCGAAAAAATAGATGTTGCCGAAATAAAAATTCAATCGACTGAAACATCTGCAGGAGTTAAAAGAGTCTTTTCAGGAATTCGGGCCACTGGAAGATTACATCTTGGAAATTATCTTGGAGCAGTTAAGGGTTTTCTTGAATTAGAAAAAACCGGAAAATATGAAACCGTTTACTGTGTTGTTGATGTCCATTCAATCACAACGCCTTTTGATAAAGCTACATTAGCCAAAAACAAACGGGAAATTATCATTGATTATCTGGCGGCCGGTCTTGATCCAAAAAAAAGCATAATTATTTATCAATCTGACGTTCCGGAACATATCGAACTGGCTTTTTATTTTTTATCTGTTGTCACAATTGCTCGGATGCAACACCTGCCAACTTATAAGGAAAAAGTCAAACAGCACCCTAATGCCAATACAATGGCCCTTTTGAATTATCCTGTTTTGATGGCGGCTGATATTTTGGTCTATAAAGCAGGGTTGGTGCCAGTTGGCATAGATCAAGAACCACACCTGGAAGTGACCCGAGAAATTGCCAGGAAGATGAACCAAATTTATGGAACTGATTTCCAAGAACCAGTTCGTTTTGCTACCAAGGGCGAATATATTCCATCGTTAACTGGAGAAGGAAAGATGAGTAAAACGGTTGCCAATAGTTTTATCAACCTTACTGATTCACTTGAAGAAATTAGGAAAAAAATTAGATCTGTTCCAACCGCGTCAGTCGCAGGAGGCGAAATGTCACCAGGTCTAAAATCACTTTTCACATTTGCTAATTTATTTATCCCGAACGAAGTCGAGGGATTTAGAAAATCCTATGAAGACAAATCACTTCAATTCGTAACATTAAAAGATCGGATCGCCGAAGCAATCTACGCCGAACTTAAGCCATTCCAAGAAAGACGACTAAAAATAGCCGCTGATCAAAAATACGTTGATGAAGTAATCCGCGACGGCGCCTCTCGAGCCCACAAGATCGCCCGCGAAACCGTTCGTGAGGTCAAACAGAAGATGGGTTTACTTTAATTGAGATATCATTTATGCTATCTAAACAATTAGTCATCAGAAATTATAAAGAAAGTGATATTGTTGAAGTTGTCAAAGTAGAAAAAAGCGCTTTTCCTCCAAAAAGACAAGCTAATAAAAATACTTTTAAATTAAGATGTAAACTTTTCAAAAAAGGCTTTTTTATCGTTGAATTTAATCATCATATCGTTGGTTTTACAACAGCGCTTTTAACAAATAATATTATCTCCATAGGAGACTTAAATATTCCTGATGAAAAACTGCATAATCCTAGAGGTGTTGTTTATGAATTAAGAAGTTTGGCCATTGCTAAATCTTTGCAAAAAAAAGGCTTTGGAAAGTTATTAATAAAAAAACAATTAGAAAATGCCAAAAAAATGAATAAAAAATATTTTAGATTTACCGCAGCTAAAGATGTAGAAGGTTTCTACGAAAAGCTAGATTTTAAAAGAATCACACCTTATCTTCCTTTTCATAGTTCTTATCAAGCAATTTGGGAAAAAAAGCTTTTTTAATAATTTAATTGTTAAGTTATAAGATCACCCGATGGGTTTATTTTAAGTAAAGTTAATCTTTTAGATACAACCATATCAAACTAAAGTCTTCAGGATAAAGAATAAGCATCTTACATCGGTGATGATATGAGTAGCCTTTTTTTAGTTTTTCTTCAAGCTTTTTCTTGCCGCCAACTTTTTCATCAAAAATAAAAATAGTTCTTCCTTTAGATATAATATGTTCTGTGGAAACATATCCTTTTTCTTGATAATTAAATCTGTCCTGAAATAAATCAAGCGCAAGACTGGTGGTACATAACGATGAAGAGCCAATGATCTTAAGTCCAGGATTAGTTTTTCTTAAATTAAAAATAATATTGTTTAAATCTAATAAAATTCTGGAATAAAACTTTTCAGTTAAAAAAAGTTTTTCCATATGATAAAAATGCAAGGCAATCTCACTGTCTTTTTTATTATTAAAAATAGATTTTTGATTTAGGTCTGATTCAAATATTTTTCCGTTTACAAGATCTTTCCAGCTTTGACGATTTAAAGGAACGATCACACAAGTTCCAACAGTTTTATTTCCAATTTCATAAATCATTCCAAACTCAGGGTTCCGAGTATACCAATTATCAATGGTTGTGGGAGAAACGGAATTGGAAGTTGGATAGATCCGTATATCCTGCTCTAAGATTAACTTGTGATCCTTTTTTTTATACGGTCGCAAACGGGTCTGAAGCCATTGTTCACGCTCCGAACTCGTAGCTGGCTCATAGCCTGGTCCTGTAAGAGGAGTTTTAATAATACGAAAATCAAAATTTACTACATTATTTGGCGATCCATTAAGATAACTTTCAATATTATTAATAAAAATACCTTGTTTCGTAACGGTAGCTTCTTTTGTGCTAAAACCTATCGGAAGCTGAATTATGCAGTTTGGATATTTTTTTAGGATTCTTAGTCTTTTTTCATCCACTTCGTCAGAGTGATCAAATATAAACGTCATGTCTTTCTTGGCGAGTTTTTTTACTAGTGCTTCAAAATTTATTAATTCCATCGGACTTGTATTGATCAAGATTACTCCTTTTTTGATAAGATTAACTCGTTCTCTGTCTAAAAAGTTGTTCGTTTCGGGAACAAGTGAAAGATTGAGAGTAATAAAATCAGAAGTCGATAAAAGCTTTTTTATACTTAAATATTCTATTCCTAAACGCGCTTCTTCCTCTGTTTTTCTATTTCTTGACCAGTATCTGACATCAGCCCCGAAAGCTTTAGCAATTTCCGCTATTCGACAACCAATGTGTCCAAGACCAATAACGCCAAATTTTTTTCCTTTAATTTCCGAACCGGTAAATGTCGATCCAGTATAATCGCCTTCCTTAACTTTTTGACTGGCGCGTTCTGTCTCTCTTATCTGATCAAAGATCCAACCAAAAGTAATTTCCGCCACTCCCTCCGTTGCATAATCCTTAATATTGGTGACAACAATGTTTTTAGTTTTGCAATAGATAGTATCAATTCCGCCGACCCCTGTTCCCATCATTCCGATGTATTTAAGTTTTGGGGCTTTATTGATAAATTCTTTATTTATTTTATCGCCGACTGGTTTAAGAAAAAGTGCATCGGCATCTTTTAGTTCGATCAGGAGTTTTGGATCGTTTGCAGAGATTAATACTTTATTTTTTATTACTTTATCAATACGATACCAATACTGACTTTGAAGTTCCAATCCTGAATAGTTTAAAAAGATGGCCTTGTTAAACCCTGTTATTTTCATCATCTAGATGATACCAAATATCGCAAACAATACAATAGAATTGCCTAATCTTGCCGAATATTGCCTAATCCTGCCGAATAATTTATCGCTAAATAGAGTACTGCATTATAATGTTATAATATAGTGACAACAAATGAAAAAACTTTGTATTTACGAAAAGCTATTTGCCAGGGATTTTTGTTTGCCTTCCGTTGAAGCTTGGGTTAGGGGAGAAAGTTCAAATGCAAAAGGTTGGACAGATTTGAATCAACCTTTCCTCCCTTACATTATCACAGAGAGATTTGAGGATACAGTCCGTTTTAACTACGACCTTCAAGGAGTTGACTGGGTTTGCGATTTACTCTCAAAATTTGCTCATCACGACAAAGATTTCTTAAAAAAAATTGAGTTAACAGTTTTGGGAAAGCTAAAATTTATCAGGCCAATTTATGAAAAGGAAAAAGCGATCCCCCTATCAGGATTAAAGAGGTTTTTAAAAGAACTGGAAGATGGCTATCCTTGGTTTGAAGCGATGTGGTGGTTTTTCCAAATGGATGAATTAAAAATCAAAGATTTGAATTTAAACAACTTGGAAAAAGTCAGAATGCTTACTGATACTTTGTGTAATGGGTCAGATACTGTTATTCGAAAATCCTTAAGAAAAATTTATCCTAAACTAGGTGATCTTTCTTCAGTTTTAACCACAGGAGAAATTTTATCAGGGAATCTACCAACAAGAAAAGAATTAATAAAAAGAGATGAAGGTTATTTTTTTGGAAATAATCAGTTGCTAGTTGGTAATAATCGAGACGACATTGAAAAGTTATTTAATATAAAATTTAAGATTAAAAAATTTGACTCAGCAGTTTTGCTAGGAAGGGTTGCTCAAATGGGTGTTGTTCGTGGTTTTGTACGAAGAGTAATGGGTCATAAACAAATCAATGAATTAAAAAATGGAGAAATTCTTGTTTCTTCGATGACTATTCCCGACTTTTTACCAGCTATGAAAAAAGCTGCAGCCATAGTCACAAATGAAGGAGGAGTTCTTTGCCATGCAGCCATTCTTGCCAGAGAACTTAAAATTCCATGTATCACTGGAACTCGATTCGCCACTCATGTACTAAGAGACGGAAATTATGTCGAAGTCGATGCAAATAATGGAGTTGTAAAATTCTTGAAACCCTCCTCAAAAAAATAACTTCGATGTATCGATACATCGAAGTATTTTATTTCTTTATTAAAGATTAATAAACAAACGGAATAAATTTTTTTGTAGTCTTTTTATATTCAATATATTTTTTGCCAAAATGTTTTATTAGTATTTTCTCTTCTCTTTTAGCAAATATTTTGGCGGCAAAAAACATACTTAAAAAACCAATTATAAATGTGTAGCTCCCAGATACCACTAATGATCCTGTAATCATCAACAACAAACCTCCATAGATTGGGTGACGAACACGAGTTGCATGGCAATTAATGTTACCGAACTAAACTTTTTTAGGGGACGTTGCTTGATTTAAAACTGTTACCGAAAAAATTCAAGCACTCGGCGTTACAACGTTATAAAATGCTTAAAGACTTGTTATTCCCGCGTAGGCGGGAATCCAAGCTAAATATTCTTCTTTAAAAATGTAATTATATACTGGATCACCGTCTTCACGGGGATGACAAATAAACTAATTTATATTTGTTTCAATATATCGATATATTGAAACATTCATAAAATCTTATAATAACTTCCTCTTGTTTCTCCGATTTTAACAACTAACTCCTTATCAACAAGTTTTTTTAGGTCATATCTCAATGTCCTCTCGGGAACTTTTAGAAATCTCCGTCTGATATTGTCAAAAGAAACAACCGTATGTTCTTTGATGATTAAATAAATTTCTTCCTGACGCGGTGGTAATAAATTTACTTTTCCGTTTTTGGCAGATTCTATTTGTTTTTTTAATTCTCCCGACTCTCGTAGAAACGAATTTAACATAAATACTAAGTAATCTTCCGTTTTATTGTATCCCTGATCCAAAAAAAAATAATAGTCACTTTTATTTTCATCAAGATATTTTTCAAACGAAACTAAATATTCTTTTCCATACCCTTTTGCTTTCAGGATTGAAAAAATCAGTAGTCGTCCTACTCGCCCATTACCATCTACAAACGGATGAATTTTCTCAAAAACTAGATGTGAAATAATTGCACAAATTAGAGGAAATTTTTCAAGATTTGAATTTATGTATTTAATTAATTGATCGATTAGACCGTTAACCTGGGTCGGCAATGGAGATAAATAAACGGCGACACCAGCCTGATTAAAAATTGCTCCCATTTCAGTACGAAATCTTTTTGTTTTTTCTATCTCACCTGTCATAACAAGTGAATGAAGATCAAAAATAAATTTTTTAGTAATTTGAAAATTATTTTTTGTCGTTTTTTCTAGAAATTTATTTGCTTTTAAAATATTAAAAACCTCAATATTTTTTTCCTGGTCATTTCCACTTTTATTGATGACTTCGAGTGTAAGAGGATTTCCCTCTATTCGAGCGGAAAACAATGAGCTTTTTAGCAAACTGATTCTTTGGATTTTTTGTTTAAGCTCTTTTGGAATTGTAAGCGAAGATAAATACATCAAGTTAGTGTTAACCTTACTGATCAAACTTAATATATCAGAAGAAATTTTATAATCTGGAGGAACTTTCATTCAATTATTTTACCATATATTGCCAGATCTTGCCTAATCTTGCCGAATATTGCCTAATCCTACCGAATATTTATCCCTTGCTTTTCAAAAACGATTCTCCTATTATTGATGGTGAACGAGAGTTCAAAAAATAAATTATGGACATTCCCCTAGCTGAACAACTTCGCCCACAATCGCTTGATGAATTTGTGGGACAAGAACATCTTGTTGGAAAAGGTAAGCCGATCCGCCGGATGATTGAGAATAAAAAAGTCATCTCGATGGTATTCTGGGGACCTCCTGGGACGGGAAAGACTACCCTTGCCAGGATCATTGCTAAATATATTGAAGCCAATTTTGTTCCTTTTTCAGCCGTTGCCGGAGGCGGGGTTGCTGAAGTACGAAAAATCATCGCCGAAGCCAAAAAAAATTATGGACTTTTTCAAAAAACCACCGTTCTTTTTGTTGATGAAATCCATAGATTTAATAAAGCCCAGCAAGATGCTTTCCTGCCCTATGTTGAAGATGGGACTATCACTTTAATCGGGGCAACAACGGAAAACCCCGGATTTGAAGTGATTGCTCCCCTCGTTTCCCGAAGTCAAATCTATGTTCTTTACTCTTTAACGGAAGAAGAAATTAAAATAATTGTTAGTAAAGCAATAAAGTTTTTTCCAAAACATAAATTTGAAAAGCCTGCGATTGAACATATTATCAAAAACAGTAACGGTGACGGAAGAACGGCAATCAACGCTGTTGAATTAGCTGCGTCACTTTCCAAAAAAATAACTTTAAAAGTAGCCGAAGAGGCCGTCCAAAGAAAGGCTATTTTTTACGATAAAAAAGGCGACTGGCATTACGATACAATTTCGGCGTTTATAAAATCGATGAGAGGATCAAATCCTGACGCAACTCTTCATTATCTGGCCCGGATGATCAAAGCAGGTGAAGATCCTATTTTTATTGCCCGACGTTTAGTGATTTTTGCTTCCGAAGACATTGGTAACGCACAACCAACCGCTTTGGTGTTGGCAACAACGGCTATGCAGGCCTGCCATATGATCGGCTGGCCAGAGGCCGGATTGATTTTGGCACAAACAGCCACATATCTTGCCACTGCAAAAAAATCAATTGCCTCCACAAACGGAATTATGGCGGCCATGGGCGATATCGACGAAAAAAACCTTGACCCAATTCCTCTTCACTTGCGCAATGCATCTAACAAACTAATGAGATCTTTAGGATTTGGTCAAGGACATGTCCGTTATCCTTGGAAAGTTGAACGCGAAACCGGCCGGAAAATTATTCAGGAATATATGCCAAAAAATTTAAAGGGGAAAAAATATTATGTAGTTGACTGGAAATAGTTTAGAATTTCTTTCATTAACTTAGTTAATATTTTATTTTTAAAATAAAGTTTTAGTTTATTTTCTATTTCAATTGACTCATTCGCTATTTTATTTTTTATTTCATCATCAATCTTATATTTAATTAATGTTTTTTTATACCAAATTAAATTTTCACTTTTATAATTTTGTTTACCAAAAAAATCATAAAAATGTTTTTTTTCTTCATTATTTGATTTCTTTAAAAATTTCTCAACAACCAACGTGCTCTTCCCTTCTTTAAGATCAGAATCAATTGGCTTTCCTAAACTTTTTTCATCAGCAAAAGTTCCGTCAAGGTCATCTTTCATCTGAAATAAAATTCCTGTTTCTCGCAAAATCTTTTCCCAATTATCAATTTCTTTTTGATTAGCTTTTGCCAAATGTAGGGCAATCATCGCTGGTTTAACAAAAGTATAACGCGCAGTTTTAAGTTCCATGATTTTATCAACATCATTAATTTTGATTGTATCCAAATATTCACCGACTAAAAGTTCTTGTTTGAATTCATTATATAGATCAATAATTTTTGGCTCATTTATTCCTTGACTAAATATTTCATCAGCTAACATGAGAGCTAAATCACCGGCCAAAATTGCTGTAGATAGATCGTATTTTTTATGAATAGTTGGTTTTCCTCTTCGTAAATCAGAATTATCAATAATATCATCATGAATCAAAGCAAAACTATGGAATAGTTCAAAGACAAAGGATAGTTTTAAAATTTTTGCTGAATTTTGAGGAAAATAACTTGAAAAAGAATAGTAAAAAATTGCCGGTCGTAATCGTTTTCCTCCATTTTTTACAAACTCCTTAATAATCTCATATAAATCAGTAGCTTTTTTATCTAATTTTTTTGTTGATTTTATTTTTTCGTCAAAATAGATATTTATTTCTCGGTCAAATTTCTCTTTAAACTCGCTTAGTAATTTCATTTGCCAAATCGTCTTTGACGTTCCGAATAATTTATAATAGCTTTTTCAAGTTCCTTTGCAGTAAAATCTGGAAAAAGTAAATCAGAAAAATATAGTTCGCTATACTCGCTCTGCCATAGCATAAATCCTGATAATCTTTTTTCTCCACCTGTCCTAATTATTAAATCCGGATCAGGAATTCCTGCTGTATCCAAGTAATTTCCCAGGTTTTCTTTAGTCAAATTCTTACCTCTTTTTATTGCTCTTATTATCTCGTCTCTTCCTCCATAATTTAATCCTAAAACTATCGTTATTTTTTTATTATTCATTGTTTCTTTTGTAATTTTATAAGCTTCTTTTTGAAGATCTTCAGGTAACTTGATTAAATTACCAATTATTTTAAGTCTTATTTTTTTTTCTTTGAACTCTTTATATTTACTTTTCAAAGATATTCTTATTAAATTAAATAAATGGCTAAGCTCTTCTTTAGTTCTACCTATTAAATTTTCTGTTGATAAAGCCCAAAAAGTAAAATATTTTATTTCCAATTTAATTAGTTCGTTAATTAAATTAGGTAAAGTTGTTTGTGCTGCATATCGATGCCCCTCTGTAGTAGGTTTACCTTTTTCTTTTGCCCAACGACGATTGCCATCCGGAATAATTGCCACGTGTTTTGGAAGATAATTTTTATTATTCATATTTAAAACAAATGTTTTTCAGTTAGTCTTGCTCCAACCGAAGGCTGATTAACTATAATTTTTTTAACTTCTTTTATATTTTTCAACTTTTTAACTAATTCCTTTGTATTTTTTTCTTCAACTATGATATGAATGTCTTGTCCTGTATTGACGGTGAAATAAACTTCCAAACCTTCATTTCTCCATTTTTTAACTAGTTTCATTAATATAATTGTTTCCGGCTGCCAGTAAATAAGCGATGGTGTTGAGGTTAACATAATTGCGTGAAGCTCCAAGGCTTCGTTTTCAACAAGTTCGCCAAACTCAGTAAAATTTCTTGTTTCTAAAGATTTTTTAAATCTATTTATTTTTTCATTGATATTATTCAACCTTGTTGTAAAGAAGGGACTAGTTCTGGCTAATTTTTGGCCATTGGTCGACGAAATATCTTTTTTTTCTTTACTTATGATTGCAACGATGTCAACTATTGGCCAATAACTAGGAGGATAAAGAGATTTTGCCCCCTCCCCTACCCATTCAACAAATCCATCGGGAATCGAGCGGCAAGCAGAACCTGATCCTAGGCGAGCTAAAATAGAAAGTTCACTTTCTTGCAAATTTAAACCGGCTGCTTTAGCGCCGGCCATTGTCAGCGCTGCAAAACCGGAAGCTGATGATGAAAGGCCAGTTCCATCAGGAAAATTATTAGTTGATACAACTTTAGCTCTAAGTCCAATATTGGCTTTTTTTCTAATTAAATCTAAATGCTTTATAACTTTTGCAGATTGTTTTAAATCATTTTCATTATTAATAGTTACTGAGTCCTCTTTAAAATCCGAACTAAATTCGACAGTTGTTGTAGTCAATAAATTACTTAAATTCATGGAAATACTTCCATTTGCCGGAATTTTTAAATCCTCATCTTTTTTACCCCAATATTTAATGAAGGCTACATTTGACGGAGCTACAACTGTTACTTTCATACATTAATTTTAACATTAATAATTTCTCCACCTGCATTAACAATAGAGTTTTCAACCGGTTCCTTTTTATCTTTAGAGACTAAAGCGATCATGCAATCTCCGCCACCGGCTCCAGACAACTTTGCTCCATAGGCTCCGGCCTCAACTGATACTTGACACATCTTATCCAACTTCTTTGTACTTACTCCTAAATCTTGAAGCAGTTGATGATTTTGATTCATTAATTCTCCTGTCTTTTTCCAATCAGAATTTACCAAGCTGATTTTTGCTTCCTCAACAATTTTTGATATTTTTTCAAATATTTTTCTGTATTTTAATTCTGAATTCTCAATTTTTAATTCTAAACTCTTAACTATTGATGTCGTATCCGCCTTAACTCTTGAATATCCTATTACCAAATGTATGTTCTTAATAATCAACTGTTTAATTATTTTTCCGCCTGTAACAAAATACAGCGTGCCCCCAAAAGTTGCAGAGGCAATATCAAATCCCGACCCTACTCCCTGAACTTGTTTTACTACCCTGTATCCCAAATCAAAAATTTCCTTTTTTGAAATTTTAATTTGATAAAACTGACTAAGTGCACGAATCGTTGCCACAGTGACTGCAGATGATGATCCCAGGCCAAACTTTGAGGAAAAATCACTGTAAGTTTTGATTAAAACATTGTTACTAACATTATATTTTTTGCAAAATATTTTAACAGTTTCTTC
>ERZ1292625.3840-Hain-H41-01um-R1-3840-length-11704-cov-5_pt1 | contig 11704 bp, 10 predicted proteins | sample MGYA00564400_ERZ1292625 | MGnify/ENA primary metagenome ERZ1292625 (study PRJEB36523, sample SAMEA6512639) | groundwater metagenome | collected 2019-01-08 | study: AquaDiva: Metagenomics assemblies of 32 groundwater samples
TATTTGGTCAACTTGGAGTCGATTGGCGACTTCTGCTTGCGCAGGGAGTTAATTTCCTTGTTGTTATAGTTGTTTTGACCGTTTTTATTTGGAAGCCATTATTACGAATGATGGATATGCGACGGGAGCGCATTGAAGATGGATTACAAAATGCAAAAAATGCAGATGCGCGTCTTGCGAGCATTGATAAGCTAAAAGACGCACGCATGTTGGAGGCTGAGCGTGAGGCGGTAAAACTTATCTCGGATGCTGAAGATGACGCGACTTATCGAGCTGAAAGTATTATTAAAACTGGAGAAAAGAAAGTAGCAACAATAATGAAGGATGGGCAGGCAATTTTAGCTCAACACAGAGAAGAACAGTTTGATGAATTAATTCGTGAAGCAGGTTCTATCGTGAGAAGCGCGGTTGCAAAGGCTGCTTTGTTACACCCAGCTCATATAGATGAAAAACTAATTAGTGAAGCCGCAAAGATTATTGAACGAGAAGCCCGAGTATGAAATATCCAGCCCACACATACGCACAGGCGTTTCTGGAGGTAGTAAAAAATATTACTCCTGCGGATAAACCAAAGGTTATAAAGAGATTTATTCGTGTGGTCTCAAAAAATGGAGATGCTTCACGATTGCCGTTTATTTTTAAGACAATTCAAAAGAGTTTCATACAATCGACAGGTGGTCGCTTGATAGATATAGATCTTGCTCGTCCTGCAAGTCGTTCGACGACAGACGAACTCACGAAACAATTTACAAAAAAAGATTTTATTCGGTTTTCAATTAGGCCGGCATTAATCGCTGGCGTTCGGATCACGATTAATGATGAGCGAGAATATGACAATTCTTTTGCCAGACGTCTTAAGAAAATTTTTACAGCATAGTATATGCAATACGATATTATTGAAAAATTAAAAAAAGAAATAGAGGGCTTTAAAGAAAAGCCTGGGTTTGAATCGATTGGTCGTGTCGTTGAGACAGGTGATGGCATCGCGAAAGTGGAAGGGTTGCGCAATGCGCTTAGCCAAGAATTACTTGTAGTAGAAACATCTGTTGGGGAGCAGGCGGCACTTGCGTTTAATCTTGAAGAGAACTTTATCGGTATTATTTTATTGAGCACTGCAGAAGCGGTACGTGTCGGGGATAGGGTACGTTCGACTGGACGTGTGCTTTCTTTGAGTGTTGGGGAGGAACTTATCGGGCGTGTTGTTGACCCGCTCGGAGTTCCGCTTGATGGAAAAGGTGCATTGTATTCATTTAAATCGAAACCAAAAGAATATACACTTGAGCGAAATGCTCCGTCTGTACTTGACCGCGAATCGGTACGAACGCCGGTGCATACGGGCGTTATGGCTATTGATGCAATGATTCCAATTGGTCGTGGCCAGCGCGAATTGATTATTGGTGATAGACAGACAGGCAAAACCGCTATCGCGCTTGATACTATTTTAAATCAACAAAACGACAAGGGGCGCGCAACTCCGATATGTATTTATGTAGCAATCGGACAGAAAAATTCTAAAATCGCAAATATTGTAAAAATCTTAGAAGAGGCAGGCGCTCTTTCATATACTATAATTGTTTCGGCTCCTGCCTCAGCTCCTGCGTCACTTCAATACCTTGCTCCGTTTGCAGGGGCTGCGATTGGCGAATATTTTATGGATTTGGGACGGGATGCGCTTGTGGTCTACGATGATCTTTCAAAGCATGCAGCATCATACCGAGAACTCTCACTGTTACTTCGTAGACCTCCAGGTCGTGAAGCATATCCGGGAGATGTTTTTTATCTTCACTCGCGACTGTTAGAGCGTGCAGCAAAACTTTCTAAAGAAAAAGGAGGAGGCTCATTAACTGCTCTACCAATTATTGAGACTCAACTAGGTGATGTTTCTGCCTATGTACCAACGAATGTTATTTCGATTACTGATGGGCAAATTTATCTTGAATCAAATCTTTTTTATCAAGGGGTGCGTCCAGCGGTAAATGTTGGTCTTTCAGTCTCGCGTGTGGGCTCGTCAGCGCAGACAAAAGTGATGAAGCAAGTAGCTGGACGTTTACGTCTTGAGCTTGCGCAATTTCGTGCGCTTGAGGCATTTGTGCAGTTTGCGTCTGATCTTGATGAGGCGACGCAGAAAAAAATTCATCGGGGTAAGTTACTCGTAGAAGTTCTAAAGCAAACAGATCGTGAACCGTTATCGTTTGAACGGCAAGTCGTTGTTCTCTATGTAGCGCTTGGTGGCCTGCTTGATGATATCACTCACGAGCAAATCAGGAAATTTAAATTAGAATTTCTTTCATATCTTGATAAGCGTCATCAAACATTGCTTGAATCGCTGGCGAGCACAGGAGTTCTTACTGAGCCAATGGAGGGTGAACTTAAAAGTGCAACTTCTGAATTTAAAAAAATATTTGCAAGGGCGTAGTATATGGAATCGATTCAAAATATTAAATCACGACTTGGTGCAGTAAAAAATGTAGGTAAAATTACCAAGGCCATGGAAGTTGTTTCTGCGACAAAGATGCGTAAAGCTCAAGAGGTCGCATTGAGATCACGGTCGTATGCTATTAGAGCGCTGCGTCTCCTTCAGGATCTTTCTGAGCATGCGCCTGCGGTTAATATTTTTATGAAAGAGCGAGAAGTACACAATACGCTTGTTGTATTAGTCGCTTCAGATCGAGGACTTGCGGGGTCATTTAATACACAAGTATTTCGTGTGGCAGAGGCGGTACTTGCAAGTCCAAATACAAGTGTAATCGCGCTTGGCAAAAAAGCTCTTTTATATACACAAAAGAAGAATCTTCCCATCGTTGAAAGTCATATTGGGTTTGGTGATTTTATAGATTTCGATGAAGTTGCGCCTGTTGCTAACCGTATTATCGCTGGATTTCGTGATGGATCTTGGGATAGAGTTTTGACGGTTTCTACTCATTTTCGTACAACGCTTAAGCAAGAGACGCTCGTGCGTCAAATTTTGCCGACTGACTATCAAAAAATAAAAGAAATAGTTGACGAGATTACTCCAGAGCATGGTCGTTACTCTAATAAAAACAATGAAGAAAGTAGTTACCATAAAAGTACAGTTGATTATATATATGAACCATCGGTTGAGGGAGTTCTTAATGAGCTTATTCCGTATCTCTTGAGTTTGCAGCTATATCATGTGATGCTAGAAGCCAATGCATCTGAGCATTCTGCTCGTATGGTTGCGATGAAGACGGCTTCTGACAACGCCGAAGATCTTTCTGGTTCACTCGTGTTGCTTGCGAATAAAGCACGACAGGCGAGTATTACGAAAGAGATGATCGAAATTATTTCTACACAAAATGCGCTCTAAAATTATGACTGATACAAAAGGAAAAATTATTCAGGTGATAGGTCCTGTTGTTGATGTGGAGTTTCCCGAGGCGCACACGTTACCGGCTCTTTTGACAGCGCTTACGACGGAAATTGCAGGTGTTGAAATTGTACTTGAAGTAGCTCGGCATCTTGAGCCAGGACGATTGCGCGCTATTGCACTTTCGAGCACTGACGGTCTTATGCGTGGTACTCCAGTGCACGACACGGGTGCACCGATTTCAGTACCAGTCGGGTCTGAAGTTCTTGGACATATTTTTGATGTACGTGGCACATCACTTGATATTGATTCCAATAAAAAGGTATTTAAAAAACGATGGCCAATTCACCGTGCCGCGCCAAACCTTACTGATCAGTCAACTAAGGTAGAAGTTTTTGCGACAGGAATTAAAGTTATTGATCTTTTAGCGCCGTTCGTTAAGGGGGGTAAAATTGGTCTTTTTGGTGGAGCTGGAGTTGGAAAGACGGTGTTGCTTATGGAGCTCATTCGCAATGTTGCCGAGGAGTCGGGAGGCGCTTCAGTATTTGCGGGAGTGGGGGAAAGTTCGCGCGAAGGTAATGATCTTTATAACGAAATGAAAGAATCAGGCGTGCTTGAAAAAACTGCACTGGTATTTGGTCAAATGAATGAAGTGCCAGGAGCTCGCCTTCGTGTGGCGCTTTCTGCACTTACTATGGCGGAATATTTCCGTGATGAGCAACACAAAGATACATTATTATTTATCGATAATATTTTTCGGTTTTCTCAGGCAGGAAGTGAGGTATCAACTTTGCTTGGGCGTTTGCCGTCGGCAGTAGGATATCAACCAACGCTTGCGTCAGAGATGGGCGCTTTGCAAGAACGTATTACTTCTACAAAAAATGGTTCGATTACTTCAGTGCAAGCAATTTATGTTCCAGCTGATGACATTACCGATCCTGCACCTGCAACATCATTTGCTCATCTTGATTCAACGATTGTACTCTCTCGAGGTCTTACTGAAATTGGAATTTATCCAGCAGTTGATCCGCTTGCTTCTAGCTCGAGTGCACTTAATCCAAAAGTTGTTGGTGAAGATCATTATGCTGTTGCGCGACGAGTACAGCAGATATTACAACGATATCGTGAGCTCCAAGATATTATTGCAATTTTGGGTCTCGAAGAACTTTCAGACGAGGACAAGTTGACCGTTAATCGAGCGCGCAAAATTCAAAATTTTCTCTCACAACCATTTTTCGTAGGAGAGGCGTTCACGGGGCGTGCCGGAAAGTTTGTATCGCTTGCTGAAACCATCAGCGGCTTTAAGGCAATTATAGATGGCGCGTATGACGACAAGCCCGAAGAGTTTTTCTACATGAAAGGCAAAATCGACGAATGACTGTATGAGAATTAATGTCTATTCACTAAGCGGTATTCAGTTCGAAGGAGAAGCAATCTCTTTGAATGTAATGACGCGCACAGGTGAAATTACAATTCTTGATTATCATCGTCCACTCGTTTCAATACTCGAAAAAGGGAAAGCCGTGATTACAAAACTGAACGGAGTGAAAGAAGAGCTCGCTATCAATTCTGGTTTTCTTGAAATGAATCCATACAATGAACTCACGGTATTGATGGAATAAATAATATAAAAAAAGAAAGTATTACTTTAAAGTTATGCTAAGATTGTTTACAAAAATATTTCTTACTCCAAAAAATACAATCTCGATACAATCTGTTGCATCTGCGCAGGAGGATGTTGTTGTGATCGGGGAGAAAATGCAAAGTAAAATAAAAAAATTATTTCGCGGGTCTCTCGCGATTAGGCAGGTCGATGCCGGTTCTGACAATGCGTGTGAGCAAGAACTTACCGCTCTTTCGAATGTTTTTTACGACATTGAACGCTTTGGGATCCATTTTGTTGCCTCGCCACGGCATGCAGATATGCTGATGGTAACCGGACCAGTAACGAGAAACATGGCAGAGGCTTTAAAGAGGGCATATCATGCAACACCGGATCCGAAGATTGTGGTCGCTATTGGCGATGACGCCGTGAGTGGGGGGATATATAACGGTTCTTACTCAGTACAAGACGGAGTAGGTGATACGATACCGGTCGATTATCATATCCCGGGGGATCCTCCCTCACCACGAACAATTCTTTGTCATTTATTGAAAATACTTGAGGTGCTCGAGGAAAAATCGGCACAACAAATCATATGATAGACGCCATTGTATTATCAAGTGGTTTTATTGTTTTGGTATCATGTTTTGTTATTGGTGCCATTGGCGCTGTACTTCTACGAAAACATGATGCTCTTGCCAATATATGGAGTAGTTTCCTTGCCATTGTAGGATCCTTGTGTGGCATCTTGTTTTCATTCTTAGCGTTGGGGTTTTCGCAGGTCACTTCGTTCACTCTGGGTTCTTTTATTTCTCCGCTCGTATCAATTTCTTTCACAATCGATAAATTGTCTGTCTTTTTTATCTTTGTCATCTCTTTGGTCGCATTGTTCTGTTCGCTGTATGGAATCGGGTATGTGAAGCACTTTTATAAAAAATATAGCATTGGTGCTTTGGGATTTTTTTATAATCTTTTTATAGTTGGGATGCTACTTGTTGTAACGGCATCAAACGGACTCTTTTTTCTTATCGCATGGGAAATTATGTCGGTGGCATCATACTTTCTTGTTATTTACGATCGCAACGATCAAAAAAATGTTAAGGCTGGATTTCTATATCTTGTTATGACGCACATCGGCACAGCATTTATCATTTTAGCTTTTTTGCTTTTATATAAATTTACCGGGTCTTTTGATTTTAATTCAATACGGTTGGGCAGTGCACTTATCCCGGCGTATATAAAAGATATTGTTTTTGTGCTTGCAATGATTGGTTTTGGGACAAAGGCTGGTATTATCCCTTTGCATATTTGGCTTCCGGTCGCTCATCCTGCCGCACCTTCTCACGTTTCAGGGCTGATGTCGGGCGTGATGATCAAAACGGGTGTTTACATGATGATAAGAATTTTCGTTGATATACTTCAGCCTGTCCCTGTATGGTGGGGGCTTGTGATCCTTGTTGTCGGGTCGGTGTCTGCGCTCCTTGGAGTATTGTATGCGCTTGCGGAACGTGACATAAAGCAGTTGCTCGCCTATAGCAGTATTGAGAATATCGGAATTATTTTGCTTGGCGTTGGGAGTTCTCTTGCCTTTCTGTCTCTCGGTATGCCTACTTTTGCGCTTATTGGTCTTGTGGCTGCACTTTTTCATACGCTTAATCATGCGGTTTTCAAGTCTATACTTTTTTTGAGCGCTGGATCTGTCATTAATCAAACTCATACGGGAAATATGGAAGAACACGGCGGGCTTATAAGACATATGCCGCAGACAGCTTTTTTCTTCCTCATGGGGTCAATGGCAATATCAGCGCTTCCTCCGTTTAATGGATTTTTCAGCGAATGGCTCATTTTTCAAACGCTCTTTAAGGGCATGATGGAGATTAATTTTTCGGCAAAATGGATTTTTATGGCGTCAGCTGGTGCGCTCGCGTTTACCGGAGGGCTCGCACTTGCTTGTTTTATAAAGGCATTTGGATCAATTTTTCTTGCACGACCACGTGGTTCAAAAGCGCGGCAGGCTAAAGAATCCTCGTATTCATTGCGTATGGGTATGGGTGGGTTGGCGGCGGGGGCACTCTTATTAGGTATATTTTCAGCGAATGTGATGTCTATACTTGATAGAGTAGTTCGCGATCTTAGTGTATTTCAGTTGACTCCTTCATTCATTTCAGTTTCTCCGAGTCAAAGCCTTTCTTCAGAGAATATTTCACTTGTTTCTGCGCCGGTGCTTTTTGTTTCTTTTATTGTTACGTTCATTGGTATTTTGCTTGCGACAAAGTACGGTGTTTATAAAAATCAAAAAGTTCATCTTGGTACAACATGGGATTGTGGTACCGATTTAACGCCTGGCATGGAGATAACTCCCACTGGGCTTACGCGCTCAATTGTTACCGTGTTTAAAGGTGTATTGAAGCCAAGTATCCAGCATGAGATTGAGTACCATGATGCCGAAAGCAGATATTTACCAAAATCAAGAACGGTTATCTTAACTCTCGACGATATGTATCAGGTATATTTGTATATACCGCTTCGTAATTTTATTACTGCTTTATCCGAGCGCGCGAAGGAAATTCAGAGTGGAAATATCAATGTTTATATTATGTATATTTTTATTGCGTTGCTAAGCTCATTATTTCTATTGCGATAACATATGGTCATTTTTCTTTGGATAATTCAAGTATTTTTTATATCTGGGCTCTCACCACTCGGCGTCGGTTTTGTCAGGAAATTGAAAGCAAAATTTCAGAACCGTCAGGGCGCCAGCATTTTTCAGCCGTATAAGGATTTGTGGAAACTCTTCCATAAAGACGAAATAATTAGCACGGACGCTTCGTGGATTTTTACATATACTCCGATTATCATATTTGCTACAACATTTTTTGTTGGGGCAAGTGTTCCTCTTTTTGCTTCTTTTTTTGGTAGTACGCTGGCGAGCGACATGCTCGTTATTATTTATACACTTGCTATTGGCACCTTCTTTTTGACGCTCGCAGGGATTGACGTGGGAAGCGCTTTCGGCGGGTTCGGTTCCAGTAGAGAGATGACTATATCTGCACTCGCGGAAGGAGGGCTTCTTTTTGTATTGCTATCAGCTGCGCTTCGGAGTAATTCTACAAATTTATTTACCATTGCAACTGCTGAACCATTTATGCATGCTGATACTTTTTTACCGACGATTCTTGCATTTTTTGGTTTTTTTATTGTTTTACTTGCAGAAACAGCGCGATTTCCATTTGATAATCCAGCGACGCACTTAGAGCTGACCATGATTCATGAGGCAATGATTTTAGAATATTCAGGAAAAAAATTAGCGCTCATGGAATGGGCTTCCGCTAGTAAGCTTTTGATTTTTGCATCTCTGGGAGTAAATTTATTTTTTCCTTGGGGGATGGCGAATAGCACGCAGCCGAGCATTATCCTTTTGAGTGGCATTATTTTTGTGGTAAAAATACTTGTAGTATATACGGCAGTCGCAGTTCTTGAGTCGAGCATTGCTAAATTCAGATATTTTCGTCTGCCAGATCTTTTAATGGTCGCCTTTGTTTTGGGCGGTATCGGAATTGCTTTATTGATATGATTACGGATATAAATTTCTTTCAAGTATTGCTTGCTGGGTTTTTTCTTACCATTGTTTTTTTGCATATTGCGAAAAAAAATTCTACAATTACTATTTTATATGCTGCTCAATCGTGCGTGGTCGTTTTATTGCTGGCACGGTCTTTTTTCGAGACAGGAATGATTTCATCGCTTATTATCACGGTGCTTGTATTGGTCGTAAAAGTGGTTCTTGCACCTGTTTTTATTACCCGATTGGTACGAAGACATAAATTAAAGTTTCTTGTCAGCTCCTATGTAAATATGCCGCTTTCTCTTGTTATTGTAACTGCGCTTACGGCTGCTGCACACTCAAGTTTTTTCATGCCCCTTGTGACTATTGTTCCTGCAAACCAGCAATTCTTATCTTTGGCGCTTTCAGCATTATTTATTTCACTTTTTTTAATAGTGAATCGCAAGGGTGCTCTTTCACAGATTGTTGGCATTCTATCGCTTGAAAATAGTATCGTCGTATTTGCTCTTTTCGCCGGATTAGAGCAGTCGCTTGGATTGCAGATCGGAATTTTGTTTGATGTTTTTGTCTGGCTTATTATTGCCAATGTTTTTATATCAATGCTTTATACTCACTTTGGCTCACTCGATGTAACTGAAATGAAAAAGCTAAAAGATTAATATTATGGAACTTATCATTATTTTTGGATCTATTCTTCTTGCAGCAATTCTCTGTTTGTCCATTAAAAACAGAAAAAGCACTGAATATATTTCGGTTATTGTTTCGCTGGTTGTATTTGGAGAATCAGTAATCGTTTCGATGGAGGTCGCTAGAGTAGGATTCTATACACTATTTCACTTTTTTTATGTAGATGCGCTAGGAGCAATCGCGATGCTTATTATTGCTCTTGTGGGGCTTGCGGCAACGGTATACTCCGTTCAATATCTCCGAGAAGAAACTACCAAGCAAATTATTGGGTTCACGCGGGTGCGGCAATATTTTGTTTTGCTCTATCTTTTTCTGGCAGCAATGTTTTTGGCCGTCACTTCGGGAAGTCCGATTTTTACTTGGATTGCCATCGAAGCTACTACACTTTCAACTGCCTTTCTGATCAGCTTTTATAACAAGCCGTCGGCGTTAGAGGCAGCATGGAAATATTTAATCGTAAATTCAATTGGTTTATTGCTCGGATTTTTTGGAACTTTATTATACTTTACTTCACTTGGAGCGATAGGAGAGGGAGGTATCATAACTTGGGGCGTTTTATTATCAAATGCCGTATATCTCGATCCAGTGATTGCCAAAATTGCATTTATTTTTGTTTTGATTGGTTATGGTACGAAGATGGGGCTTGCACCGATGCATACATGGCTTCCGGATGCACATGGCAAGGCGCCGGCACCTATCAGTGCGCTGCTCTCGGGGGTGCTCTTGAATGTTGCGTTTATCGTGGTGCTGCGATTTAAAGTTATTACTGATGCATCTGTCGGGTCTGGTTTTTCGCAGAAGTTGTTTATTGCATTCGGGCTTCTTTCGATAATTGTTGCCGCTTTAATAGTCTTTACTCAAAAAAGTTACAAGCGATTACTTGCGTACTCGAGTGTTGAAAATATGGGCATTGTCGCCATTGGTTTTGGTTTCGGTGGCGGAGGTATTTTTGCTGCGATTCTTCATATGATGTATCATTCTCTTATTAAGTCTGCTCTTTTCTTATCATCTGGTACAATATTTTTAAAATATAGTTCAACAAAAATTGCAAAAGTGCGAGGAGTAATTACGGCGCTCCCGATTACAGGCGTGCTATTTTTGGTAGGGCTGTTTGCAATTACCGGAACGCCACCATTCGGAATATTTCTTACAAAAATACTTATTTTGTCTGCCGGCATACAAAAGCATCTTTTTGCAAGTGTCGTCGCTTTGCTTTTCATGGTAATTCTTTTTGTTGGTTTCTTTAAACACGCCGTCGCGATCATGTTTGGCGAAAAGCCTTCTGAGATTGAGATAGAAAAAGAAAGTGCATGGCTTGTTGTTCCACCACTTATGCTGGTAGCTACGGCTTTATATATAAGTTTTTATATGCCACCATTCTTAAATATTTTAATAACCATGGTTGTATCACGCTTTTAATATGAATACGATACTAGAAAGTGTAAAAGATTATATTTCAAAAAATACTAAAGTGGTATCGCATGGCAACACGGTTTTTTTTGAAGTGCCAGCCGCAGAAATCATTACTGTCGCAAAGATTTTATATAGCGACACGCGTTGCACACTAAAACTTATTACTGCCACCGACGAGCGTGAGGAGTATGGATGTTTTAAAATATGGTATGTTTTCGGCGCACCGGGAGAAAATATTCTCATAGTGCCGTTTATTCAAGTAACCAACAAGGAAGAATTCCCTTCGCTTGCGCCTGTTATCCATGGGGCGTGGAACTATGAAAGGAAGATACAGACCTTTTTTGGTCTCCGACCAATAGGTCATCCCGACAAAAGATCTATTATTCTTCATGAAAATTGGCCTACAAAACTTTTCCCCTTGAGAAAGGATTTTGATTGGAAGATGAGGCCGGAACGAGCGCATGGTACATATCATTTCCAAAAAATTAATGGCGAAGGAATTTATCAGATCCCAGTTGGACCGATTCATGCGGGTATTATTGAGCCCGGGCATTTTCGGTTTAGTGTTGCGGGCGAAGAAATTCTGCTCTTAGAGGCGCGTCTTGGGTTTACACACAAGGGGAGTGAAAAAATATTTGAAAATATATCATTGTCCGAAAAGGTGCATCTTTCGGAAAAAATCTCTGGCGATAGTTCACTGAGTCATTCATTAGCTTTTTGTCAGGCGGTTGAGCAGCTTGGTGATGTTGAGGTATCGAGACGAGTTCGATATCTGCGAGTTATATATGCAGAATTGGAGCGGCTTGCGAATCACTTTGGGGATATTGGTGCGATAATGCTCGATACGGGGTTTAGCTTCGGGGTTAGCCATGGTGCACGGTTACGCGAGATGATCATGCAAATAAATGAGCGACTCACAGGGAGCAGATTTTTACGTGGAGTAAATATAGTTGGTGGAGTAACAAAAGATATCACCCACAAGAAAAAAAATGAATTGATGAACGACCTTAAAGTGATATTGAAAGATTTTTCAGAGGTTGTCGAAGTTGCGGAAAATACTGTTTCTCTTTTAACTCGACTCAAGGGTACCGGTACGCTGTCTCGCGAG
>ERZ1292625.3844-Hain-H41-01um-R1-3844-length-11691-cov-4_pt1 | contig 11691 bp, 10 predicted proteins | sample MGYA00564400_ERZ1292625 | MGnify/ENA primary metagenome ERZ1292625 (study PRJEB36523, sample SAMEA6512639) | groundwater metagenome | collected 2019-01-08 | study: AquaDiva: Metagenomics assemblies of 32 groundwater samples
GTTGCGGTTTTGCGACGCAAACGCTTCATGCTCCGGCAATCCAACGCATACCACGCATCAAGGTGCAAGCGCTCTATGATGCAGATCGAGGAAGAGCGATGGAGGTTAGGAATAAATTCTTCCCGAATGCATCTGTGCTTGAGACTTCGGAAGAGCTAAGCGGGCAGTCTGTCGATTTTGCGGTTATAGTAACCCCGCCAGACACACACGTTCCCCTCGCAAAAGAATTCGTCGCAAGAGGAATTCACGTACTCGTTGAAAAACCAGTCTCTCATAAACTACGCGAGGCGCTCGATCTTGACGTCCTAGCGAAAGAACATGGTGTCCGAGTGTGCGTGGTGAACAACTACCGTTTCCGCAGAAACGTACTCGCCCTCCGTCGGGCCCTTTCCGAAACCATCGGGGAACCGCTGGAATCAATTTCTCTGCGGTTCTGGAGCGGACCAACGATACAAAGCGCAAAAAGCTGGCGTGAAGAGTTTAAAAATGCCCTCACTCACGAAATGGCATATCACTTTCTTGATCTCGTAGCAGAGTTTGGGGGAAGGGTGGTTGACGTAGAGCATCTTGAAACTGCGCGAGGCGGAGACCACAAAACCCTTCGGAGGGTGCTTGCAAGAGCAAAAACGGACCGCGGAATCTCGGTAGATATTGACCTGCGTCTTCACCCTCCATACGCGGCAACATGGCTTGAATTCGTAAAGAAAGACGTTGTATACAAGCTTCATTTCTACCCCGAAAGCCTTGAGTGCCTTTCGGGATCTCCGACTCCTGCAACGAGACTTGTGCATGAACTGCGCACGATTATTGCATATGCTGTTTCGCGATTTCGAAAGCCCCCTACATCACACGAGGAGCTCTATCGCCTCTTCGTTCGAGCAGTGAAAGACCCTCACGAACAAACTCCGGTCTCGATTGAAGACACTATACCTGCGCTCGAATTTATCGATCGAATTACGAAGTAGCCGGGGTTGCGGGCACCATCCGTTTCATCGCAAAGAGGTGGACAATAAGGAGGATAGCAATCATTTTTATTGTCCCGGCGAAAACAGGAGAGGCCCAATCCTCCATTCCCTTCACAAGCTGAAGCCATAACACCACATATACAAGAATGCCGGTCGGGCTTGCTCCCCCTCCTCCGAGAAAAACTCGCGCCAATACTCTGAATACAAATCCCAGGCAAAACATCGCGAAAAACATCCCCCACAAGCCGAAGCCTAGATAAAAATCACCCATCATGGTTGGCGCAACCGTTGTCCGGTAGTCGTCCGGCTGCAAGATGCCAAGCGCCCTCCCGAACGCGTTTCCGTCGGGGCTCATGACGGGTTTCTCTTTCCATAAAATACGGGGAATGGCAATGTTGATCAGAAAGTTCGCGGGGGTCGTCCCTCGATATTCCTTATGAGGAGTGAATATTTTTTCGAGTACCGCGTACGGACTTATCCGTCCGATGCTGTTGTCTACTACGTACTGCGTTGCCGCAATCGTCCGCGATGCGTTGTTCGGGCGGTACGAGGTGAGCCAGATATTCGGTTCTTTATAGATATTGATGAGCGCCATCCCCACCATCACGAGGAGCGCGATGGACGCGATATCCCGAATCATATATTTCCTCCAGTAATAGTGGCGAACGATCATGTAAGAGAAAAACGGGAAGAGCACCGAATAGCGGGATGCGGAGAAGAAGCCGTAGCAGGCGGCCGCAAGGAGAAGAGTCCACGCAATAATCCGCAGTCGAGAGACTTCTTTGCCGCCCTCGCGGAGTGCGGTAAAAAACCGCTCGAATGTAAGCACCAAGAGTGTCACGAGGAAAAGCCAACGAAGAGATCCGATGAGGGAATAGAATCGCACGCCGATTTTTCCCACGCCCTGAGGATCGAGATGAAAATACGATCCTCCCCACAACCACACCGCACAGAAGAGAACTGTGGCGACGGCCGATCCCGCATAGACGATCGTCCTCCGGCCGGGACTCCAGGGTCTCGCAATAAATTTTGTCGCGCCAAGCACCCAGCGCACCGTCCCTCGGGGGGCAGTCACGGAGCCAACCAAGAAAGCCAAAAGTCCTCCGGTTACGTAAAGGAGTGTCGCGGGGCTCCATGCAGCGCTCGAAAAATCGAAGTATTTTGTGGGAAGGTGAAAAAAAACGACGAGCGGAAAAAGATACGCGCTCGCGTAGTAGACCACCCCGGACGTTACCAGATCGAACACGTCGAGCTTCCGCGGTGCGAGGAGCAATCTCATTTGCGGGTAAGAAACTGCGATTCCACGATTTGCGCGAATCGCTCGCCGAGCACCTGCGAAGACTTGGGGACGTAATGGACGGAGTCGATATATGCGGTTTCCTTCATGTCGGAAAAAAGGCACGTGAGATCGTGTGTCTCAACCAGGGAAGAATCCGGGATGCCATCGACGCGTTCGCCCACTTCCTTCCACTTCGAGCGAACCTCATCGAGCCAGTTGCTCTTCTCGACCTCGACAAGATACGAAATCACGCTTTTCTCGTAATCACTGGTATCGTCCTTGCAATATCCGAGCGTCGGTTGAAATGCAAGAATGCCTCGAATTCCACGGGATTCCAGAATCGCTTTCATGATCGCAAGATTTCCAAGATATGTCTTTACCGCCTCGTCTTTAATCTTCGCATCCGGCGGATATGTGCTCGAGGCGCCGCTCCGGTGGGTGAGGTTAATGATGCGCGTAGCAAGCGAACTCCTCTTTAGAAATACCTTCGCGGCGTATTTCGAAATTTGAACCTCGGAAGGATAATTCACCAGGTTATCAAGAATAGTCTTTTCGGCAAGATAATCCGCACCCTCACGATTCCGCCATGTCGGAAGTATCGAGTAATAAAGATCATTCCTCCCGTCGAGTACGACAACCAGGTCGGGGTCCATGTCGAGGATCTTGGTCGTAAGAAGCGCCATCTCGCTTTGCGAACGATACCCAACCACTCCGGCGTTTATCACTTCCACGTTCGGATGGTTTGCCTTAAGGGCGCGGTCAAGATAGTACGAGATGGTCCATTGGTGATTGAATATTCCTTGAACGGTCGATCCGCCGAGCAAAAAAATGCGGAAGGCTCCGGCGGGTTTCGGCATGACGATCTCTCCTTCGTGCCGGAATCCTTGGGCGTTGGTCCGATAATCAACGTTCTTTATATGAAACGGGAAGCTGGGTTTGAGTCCCGTAATCGTGTACGGCAGATAGTCGACGCCTCCTTCGGGGACAATGTATCCCTGAACTCGTCCGAGATCGCCAACCCAGCGAAGCAACCCTTTGAAATCTCCGAATCCTTCCGCATTGTCGGGCGCTGGCGGGAAATCCCGAATTTCTTTTCTTTCGTAGAAACGAGAAGACACCTCACAAACTCCGACCAAGATCGTGAGCGAGACAACGCTCAATAATATTTTTTTAAAGATAAGGGGCATGGAATTTAATTGTCAGGCTTCAGGCCTTCAACGCACAACCCGTCGTTTCGCTCAACCTCTTCGATTCCCTTGATGCGGCTCTCGTGCCGTTTCATTGTTCGTATCTCAGTAAATCCGGCTTCTTTGAAATACGACGAAAGCGAATCCGCGTCATACATCCATTTATGCGTATGAAAGTCTTTGAGTGCGGTATAAAGACGGTACACCGCGCTTCCCCGGACCGGATGCGGATCCCTAAAATTCAGCGCCTCGACAAACACATCCGCTTTCGTGAGCCCATCTCGGGTCGGGATGGAATCGTTCAGATAGCTTTCCGCATGACCTCGAAGATCGGGAACCATCATCCGCACAATTCCTCCTGGGGCAAGCACCCGAAAACACTCTCCAAGAAGAGAAACTGCTTCGTCTCGATAGAGGTGCTCCAGAAGATGCGACCCGTACGCGGCGCCGATCGAGTCGTTATCAAATGGAAGTCGCCTCCGTATGTCGTGTACCACGATATCCGGACTCCACGCGGTGTCGAAAAGCGATCGCGGAGCGAGGTGAAATGTCTTGAGCGTCTTCTTAAGGACAGGATGTTTTGCGATCCAGGCTCCGGCCGAGCCGTCGAGATTCACCCATCCGGCGGGCGCAATGAGTCCACAACCAATGTGCAGTTTCGGCTTCGTGTCGGAGCCAGATTGGTGCTGTTTCATGATATGAATCTACGAGGCATGCTTCTTCCGTACGATATAGTTCTCGAGCACCAGCACATCCATTCCGCTCGCCGAGAACGTGTTGTAGGCGTTCTCTGGAGTATTTACGATCGGCTCACCCCGCAGATTGAACGAAGTGTTCAGAAGAAGAGGAACGCCGGTTTTTTCGTAAAATGCGTTAATGAGCTTCCAATATCGAGGACTTTCCTCCTTAAATACGGTTTGGAGGCGTCCAGTACCGTCAACATGCGTGATAGCAGGAATGACTGCCTGCTTTTCCTTGCGAACGTTGACCACGTAGAGCATGAAGCGGGCCGGAAAGTGCTTCGGAACGTCGGATATTTCGAAGAACTCATGGGCGTGCTCCGAAAGTACCGAAGGGGCGAATGGCCGATAGGGTTCTCTGAATTTTATTTTTGTATTCACGATGTCTTTCATGTCGGTCCTGCGCGGATCCGCCAAGATCGATCTGCTCCCGAGGGCCCTCGGGCCCCACTCGAACTTCCCATGGAACCAACCGATGACTTTTCCTTCAAGAATTTCGGCGACCACTTTCGTGACGAGCGTATCTTCGTCTGGCACATACTCTGCCTCAAGTCCTTTGCGGGCGATAAACTCTTCTATCTCCGCCTTGGTATACGCCTTGCCGTAATACGCGTGCTTCATGACAAACTCCCTCGGCTTCTTAAAAACCGTGTGATAGATCGAGAGCGCCGCACCCAGAGCTCCGCCCGAATCCCCTGCCGCCGGTTGGATAAACATTTCTTTATACGGAGTCCCCTCAATGATTTTCCAATTTGCCACGGAGTTTAGTCCCACACCTCCTCCGATACAAAGCTTGTCGCAGCCGGTCACCCTGTGCGCTTCTTTGACGATTCTCACGATCGTCTCTTCGGTCACTTTCTGAAGCGATGCGGCAATATCGGCATAATATTCCTGATCATTGGCGAGCTTCTCGAATTCTTCACCCCTGGGCTTCTCTCCAAAATAGGACGGCCACCCGGAGTCACGCGTGAAAAATTTTGACTTCGGATCTCGAGGATTCCCGAATAGCTCCACGAATTTCCGGGAATAGGTCTTTTTGGAGGATCGGTAAAACAAGAAATACTCGAGATTCAACGAAAACGATCCGTCGTCAAAGAAATTGATGAGCTTCTTGACCCTGTCCACGTATTTCGGTTTTCCGTAGGGCGCCATGCCCATGACCTTGTATTCGCCTTCGTTTATTTGGAATCCCAGAAAGGCCGTAAACGCGGAATAAAGAAGACCGAGCGAATGGGGAAAATTCATTTCTTTGAGAATCGTAAGATCGGTTCCGTCGCCTACCCCGATCGTCGTACAGGCCCACTCTCCCACTCCGTCAATCGTCACAACCGCCGCCTTCTCGTATGGCGAAGGGAAAAACGACGCCGCGGCATGCGATAGGTGATGTTCGGTAAACAATATCTTGTCTGGATGAATATCGAGCTCTTTGGCGATGAGCGCGCGAACCCAGAGCTTGGAGAGGAAAAGGCTCTTGATCGCTCTCACAAACACGGACGGGGTCCAGGGAAACGTGGCTAGGGCCGTTTTAAAGATACGGGCGAGCTTTATGAAGGGTCTCTCGTAAAACACCACATAGTCGAGATCCGCTGCGGTAATGCCGGCTTCTTCGAGGGCAAATTTGATTGCACGTTCGGGGAAGTCGTCGTCGTGCTTCTTTCGGGAAAATCGCTCTTCCTCCACCATCACGGCGGGCTTTCCGTCGATCAAAAGCACCGCCGCCGCATCATGATAGAAAAATGAAAGACCGAGAATCTTCATGGTTGTTATTCGCTCTTGAAGTCCTCAAGCGAATGAGGAGTTTTCTGTTTTGGAATCCAATTCGAATCGGGAGCGTATGGAGCCAGCGGGTTTTTCCCGAAAAGTCGGAATGGTATCGCGACAACGGCGAATATTGTGTAGTAAAAAACCACGAGCACAACTCCCGTAATAATATCGCCGAGAAAGAATGCAAATCGCTCAAATAGCTTCCAGACTTTTTTCAGGATTGACATTGGGTAGCGTGGCTAAAAAAGAGTATAGATAAACGGACCGAGCGGAGAACTCTGGGCAAAGATGAGGATGAGGAAAAAAACCACCAAGACAAGGATCATCGGGATCATCCACCACATTTTGTTCTCCCAAAGAAACCCGAACAGCCTTCCGATGATGGAAAACCGAATTGTTACCGATCGCCACAAAGAAGAGAGCATCTTCATACGGAAGTCATTTTAACAGCGCCCCGAACGCCTTGCAACACGGGCCTATCGCAACTCCTCCAGAACTTCTCCAAGGGCCTTGGCGGCAACCGCATGTCCTCTTTCGTTAAAGTGCCCCTCTCCCTCAAAATATATCCCGGGGTCCTTCTCGCCGTCCGAGACAAGGCTACGGTACGGTATGCCCTGCGCTTCAAGAACTTGCGCAAGACGACTTCCGAACTGCCGCTCAAGGTAATTTGAGGCGATGTTCTTCGACGGAATTACCAGAACCCCCAGGCGCTCGCCGGGCGCAGTCATCTTTGCTTCTTTCAAAATCGCCTCGAGTAATTCGAAATTTTTATCGTAATCCCGAATCGTCTTCACCACACCAAGACGCTCGAGGAACGGGTAGGCGTTGTTTTTGAGAACGTTTTTAAAAATAAACCCGATTCGCGATTTCAGAATAAAACTCGCGATATTATTTATCGTCCTGTTTTTTACTCGGTAGTCAAGCAAAGATCTCGGGTCGACGGACCGGAATCCCGCGCAGCTCAAGATGTCCTTCCTCTAACACGAAGTAGGGCTTGTTCTTCTCGGGCTGGGCAAAGAGGTGGTCGAGCAAAACGTCTTCAATATCGTTTCCGAGGTATGTCGAAAAGATCACCGCATCGGCATGGTACGTCAATTGCGCCTTCTTGAGCGCCAACAAATATTGGCCGGGGTCGTATCCGGAAACACCGAAATTCAAAACTTCGTGTCCGGTCTCTTTCTCGGATTTCTTCGCGAATGTTTCTTCGTTTGAAACTCCGATACCGAACGCAAACGAATCTCCGAAAAGTAGGGCCCGCCTTGTGTCGTGCGTCTCCGGATAGACGCGGTCGTCCCTGAACCCTTCGTCGTTTATGCGATACACCACATCGAAGTCGGGAAGTCTTTGACGCCCCGACGAACCGGGGACAAGCACCCAGCCCATGTCGGAATTGTATCCGTGAATCCTGTTCAGTTCGTTTATCGCGTCAACAATCGGCTCTGCGGGACCTCCGGCCCCTAAAATTCTAAGTGCGCCCTCAAGGAGAAGGATGCCCGCCACGGTTGCCACGACAGAAAGTACGATTTTCTTCCACAGCATGGACTCTTCTATGTTTCGATTATTTTTTTATATGAAGCGAAAACGCTGTTTCCGTAGTCGTACCAAGAACATCCTTCGTGAACACGCCGCCTTGCGTCATTGCTCATACCGTCCAAAACATCCCGATGGTCATAGAGATATCTCAACTTCTCCGCAAGGATCCCGGGGCTTCGTATGGGAATTATGAATCCGTTTTTTTCTTCATCAATAAGATCCGGTCCTCCGGTATGGTCGGTTGCGATGACCGGCAAACCGCAGGACATCGCCTCCGCCATCACCATGCCGAATCCATCATCGATCGAGTTTAGAACGAACACAGACCCATTTTGATACTCGCGGACAAGTTCTTGTCGGGGAACGCTCCCGATCCATTTGAAAATGCCTGCATACTTTTCGAAATACCCCTCAATCTCGGGGCTCTTGCCTCCTATAAGCACGAGTTCCGTATTGGGACGATCCATACCCGCAAACGCCTCCAGAAGGTAGTGGACCCCCTTCTGAATGGTCATACCACCCGCGTAAATCACCCGAAATACGTCGTCATTTTTCTTTCCTGGAGCAAAAATCTCGAGGTCGACTCCGTATGGAATCTGAATGAGTTTTTCTTCTGGAACTCCTTTCTCGATAAACGTGTTTCGAGCATATGTCGATGGAATCACAATATAATCCGCTTCGTGATACTCACGAATTTCTTTTTCGACGATAAGCGGATGCGGCATACCAAGACAAACGCCCGTTCTCTTGGCCTCTTCGGTCAATATATCCCGCTGAAATTCGATATGGGAACTTCCGTGGTCGACAAGGGACTTCATGCCGAGAGCTTTTGCTCGCCTGATGCTTTGAAGTGCGAAGGAGGACCACCCCACGAAAATATCCGCTTGCGGCATACGGCGCGCGACCTGCAGATCATACAAGTTGTGTAGCCATGGGCGCGGATCTCCAAAACCCTTGAGCGCACTCGGCAACATCCCCCACCCGCGCTGAAGAATTTCCTTGAGCATAAGGGAGGTAACCCGGTCTTTACTTACTCCGCGACGGATTGCGTGCGAAGCAGGATAGGAAGTGAACAAGCGCAAAAGCGCGTCCTGCCGTTCAAGCTCGCGACTCAAATGAAACGCATGGAACCCCCCTCCGACCGACACCACCACCTTCATGTTTTTGTTTCTGGTCCTCGACGTACGAGCCAAACATAGAATCCGGAGCAAAAACGATCGAATAAGGGGATATTCGCCTCGTCCAAGGTTCGGTGAAAATTCGGATGTCTCCTAAAAAGCGCGACCGCTTTCGAAGAAATCTTCGCGGCAATGCACATTTTTTCGAACGAAGGACGGCGCAACAACTCATTGAGATACGTATCCACGGCAAGATAAGAGAATAATTCTTCCTGTCCCATAAATCCGGGGTCGCAGGAATCGTGTTCGGCGACGGCGATGCGGGCGGCAACTTGTTTTGCGTACGCCGCGCGAGAAAGCAACAGATGGTCGAAGAGGTTGTCTGGACCCCACTCAACGTGGTCCCCGCTCGGTCCGTACCAGATCGGACCGAATGAAGCGAAAAACACGCCGCCTTCTTTCAGAAACAACTCCGAATAGGACATGAATTTGGGAAGATCGGGAACGTGCTCGAGTACGGCGTCGGAGACGATAGCATCGAAACTTCCGCGGTACGACTCCGGCACCACGTCGAAGTCACCTGTGAGAAACGTGATATTGACCCCGAATCTTTCTCCAAGGGATTTTTTAAGATATTCCCAATCCTCCGGATATTCATAAAAATCGAATGCAACGATTTCCTTGGGTCGGAATGCGGCGAGTTGTGCGAGGTTTCTTCCGTACCCGACACCGGGAACCAGCACACGGGCTCCCCGAAGCGACCGCCGCCCTTGAATGCGCCCGTAAGCGTAATGCTTGAACATTCCTCCGTCGTCCCGGAGAAAAAGGTCGATCTTGCGGGCAATACCGTTTTCCCCGAGTGCCGGGCGAAGCTCCTCCCGAAGAGTCCTATTCTGTCGTATTCGCGAGAATAAGTAGTAGAAAAGTTTTAATCGAATGATCGCCCTCACCCCCCAGCCTTGCGCTTCGTCGAGGTCGTGATCGAAAATTGCCTGTCGTGTTGCGTCCATGCCGTAATGTTATGTAATTGACTATACCAGATCACAACATCCACCCCCGCCACTCCCCGTAAGCGCGCGCGACCTCCTGGATCACGAAGGCGGCGAAAAACGGGAAGACGTCCCTCATTCCTCGATCGCTTTTTCTTGCCGCCCGCACGACAAACTGAAGCGGATACACAAGCGTCGCAAGCAAAACCGCGAGGATTGCGTGCTTTGCGACAAGCTTCAAAAAGACGTGCGTGCGGGATCGGTGAAGTAAGTATCGCTGTGCGAGAACCGCGAATCTCCCTCGCGTCGAACGGACATTCCAGTATTCGCCGAATATTTCCGGGGCTTTGTGCGTAACCACAATGGTTCGATCGATAACTTTTCGAAATCCTTTCTCATGAAGCGTTTTTCCCAAAAACCAATCTCGGCAAAATCGGACCGGAAAATTCCCGGGTATAAAACCTATCGCCTGTGCCGCACTGCGCTTACATGAAAAACCCTCGGTCCATTCGAGATCGGTCCGGTTGTCGTGCTCGACGTGGTGTTGTGCTTCCACGAATCGGGCGAGTAGGTAATCCGTGTTAAACACTTTCGATTCGACAAGCACATAGTCGGCACCTTTTTCATAGTGCTTCGCGATCCGGGAAATAAAATCTTCCGGAAGCACCACGTCGGCATTCAAAAGCATGATGACGTCTCCCGTCGCCACCTCCATTCCCATATTTCGGGCTTCACAACAACCCTTGCCCGGTCCCCGTAGTAATTTGACGCCCTGCGAGGCGTATTCTCCTATGATGTGTGGGGTCTCGTCTTTCGAGTCATCGACAACCAAAATCTCTTTCGGCGGATGTGTTTGTCCGAGTGCCGACTCGATGGAAAGACGCACGTCATCGCCCTCGTTGAATGAGGGTATGATAATGCTTACCGAAATTTTATTTTCTTGTTTCATATGCTCGGCGCATGCCGTCGATGTCCGCGGCGAATCCGTATCCCGAAACGATCTCGACCGACTTCTTCCCATACTCTATCCTCAAGCTTCGGCTTTCGACAAGTTCCGTAATCGCCCTCTCAAGGGCGGCTGCGTTACCACACGGTACGATATGACCATTTTCTCCTTCATGCACCAGGTCCGTTCCCGATCCGACAATGTCGGAGATAATAACCGGAAGACCGAAGCACATCGCCTCGTTCACTACGAGTCCCCAGGTTTCCCCGATTCCGGATGGCAGTACAAAAATATCCGCCATTGCATAACACTCCGGAAGTTCTGTCTGGTTTCGAAATCCGAGAAAAAAAACGTTCGGGATTTTCTCTTCTTTCACGATATTTTGAAGATCGTCCGCAAGCGCCCCGTCACCGGCATAGACCAGAGCCGTTATTGTGCCCCCGGAAGTTCTTTCGGCAACTCCGGCGTACGCTCGCAACAAATCTTCGGGACGCTTCTTTGAAATAAGCTTTCCAGCAAAAAGAATAACTATCGCATCGTTTGGAATGCCATACTTAACCCGTAAATCGCTTTTTTTGTTTTTATACGCTTCCGCCGCGCGGAAAAGCCGCTCGTTGTCTACCGCGTAGGGAACAAAAAACAGTCGGTCCTTCGAAGCCCCCATGTGGTCGTAAAACTTTTTATTTTCGTTCCCGATGTAAAGGAACCTGTCGGTATTGCGGAAAAGTAACCGTAGTAAACCACGCTTTGCCCGCCTCAACGCTGAGAGCTTCTTCGGTTCCTGTGAGAGCGGGTTCTCGCCTCGCACCCAAAAAGAAATACCTAAAAGTTTCGCGGCCGCGAAACCGATCCATGTATAGAAAGAATTCCACCCCAAGACCAAGAGCGACTGCGGACGATTGCGATAAAGTTCCGTTACGAACGACCACCACCCGCGAAGAAACACGTGGGAATATCCCCGAAGCAGGGGCAGATCCCACCTCACCTCTCGACCAAACTCCGAATCAAACATCGGGCGATCGACACCGATGTTTTGCACAAAGTACACGACGGGACTAATTCTCTCGTCCTTGGCAAGCGCCTCAAAGAATGGCGCTTGATATTGAATCGGATGCGACGTGAGAATCGCAATGTGATTTACCTCTGATTTTCTTTCCATGCAGCAGCAAT
>ERZ1292625.3847-Hain-H41-01um-R1-3847-length-11684-cov-11_pt1 | contig 11684 bp, 21 predicted proteins | sample MGYA00564400_ERZ1292625 | MGnify/ENA primary metagenome ERZ1292625 (study PRJEB36523, sample SAMEA6512639) | groundwater metagenome | collected 2019-01-08 | study: AquaDiva: Metagenomics assemblies of 32 groundwater samples
TGGCCCCGGAAGCCCCGGAAGCCCTGGTGGCACTGGAAGCACTGGAAGCCCAGGTGGCACTGGAAGCACTGGAAGCCCAGGTGGCACTGGAAGCACTGGAAACCCCGGAAGCCCCACCGTACCAAAGAATTAGAATTGGATTCATATTAAGCTCCGGGGCTTCCAGCCACTCTACCTTGCAGGCAGAGTCTGGCCAATCACATTTCCTACCACTACATCGAAAACAATATGCCTTTTAGCAACTCGCAGCCCCTTAGTTCCAAAATGTTCGGCATATTGTGCGACACCTCCGTCAGCGGCCATAAAATCAGATACCCTGCCTAGCTCCTGCACCCATGCAACATTTTCAAACCAGACATGTGAAGATGAAATCTTAGCACACTCTCCTGTGAAAATCCACAAGGTATCAGTTTGAATAAGGTATCTCTCCCCTTCAGTGAAATCACTGTCTTCTTGCTCACATTCCCGTAGCTCATCAACCTCCTCTTGCGGATTAGCGAGTGAATCCAGGAACTTAGAGAACTTCTCCAGCAGATTTACATTAGACATATTTTATCTTCCCTTTAGTTTTGTTCAGCGAAAAAGACAAGCAGTTGCTTTGCCACTTCCGGCATAATGAAAGTTACATTCAGATCGCTATCTATACGACGCTCCATATTGGATGCGCACTCTTCAACCAAAAACATTCCCAGCCACTCTCCGATAGCAGCCTCATATCCAGGGTTAGACAACATCATTGACCGGCAAGCATCAAACGTCATGTTACTCTCCTATTTAAAGTCACTATCATCCAATACGATTTCTTGGCTCCTAGCATCATTCGCCAGAACCCCGTCGTAGTAATCTTTGAATGGGCTAACGATCTTCATAAATGAATTACCTAATCGGCTTTTTGCAAATGGAGGCAGCAATTGCTAGCCGATTAGCCCACTCTGCTACACCACTCCAGAACTCATATCTATTCCCGGCGCGCTCCGCGCTCGGCCCCAACAAATAAACAGCGTCCGCTGCCGGATTGGAGCCATACTTATATTCTCTCTGTAGCTCACTCCATTCCTCGTCATACGACTTTATTTATTCCTCCTGATATCTATTTTGCATTGAAGGATGCCACAACCGTGCTGACGTTCTGCCTCTACTTGAAAAACATCCCTAAGCAACTTGTGAAACTCGAAGCGATTACCTCTAAAGTTATCACTAAAGAGTTCTTGCCAAGTAACCTCATCCATGTCACAAACCTCATAGGTCCATTTTTTAGGAAGCTTCTTTGTTTTATTTGCCCACAGAATATCGCTAAGTACCACTTGGAACATCATTATCTCCACAATCGGACCCAAAGCGGTAGTTCAGGGTCTCTCTCATTTGTACAGGATCATCCGTCAGCGGCTCTAACCACCCGCCACACGGGCTCGTCATTAGTCTCCAAGTCGCGTACGCGGAGGATACGAATCCGCCGACAGAATACTTATTAACAGAACAGTCCTCCGCCACCATACCCAGGTCCACGGTCTGATTTCCATCAATGTAACCCTGCGGAGGCTCATCAGAGAAGAATACCGCCCGCCTACGCATATCCTCCGGCCACTCCATATAAAACTCATTAGTGTTATTGATGCTCCAAATACCATAAGCAACATACTCTAGCCCGCCCACAGAGTGCCCCTGCATATAGAACTCACGCAAGCTATTGCAAGCAGAACCAGCATCCACAAATCCAGTGATATTTACGTTATACGGTTCCGTATTATAATTGGCTGCCACAGCCTGAATGGCAAAGCGACTATTGGAAAGGATCTGCGTAGTAGACCAATCACAAAGTGCCTCAATCACAGACTCAATCGTGCCGCTCATACTGCCAGAGAAGTCGATAGAAATAAGGAAGGCGTCTGCATTAGAGTCATTCTCGTCCTCATCCGTCATTCCGTCACAATCATCATCATCGCCATTCCCGCAAATCTCGTCGGTGGGCCGCACTTCACCAAATAGATATTCAAAACCGTCTTCACAACGCAGGACACCAGCTCGACATTCTCCAACATTTAGTGTCGCAGGATCTCCTGAATATTCAAACATCTCGCCATCATATGACAAGTCCGGGTCATCAGAGTCTGTCAGACCATCGCAGTCATTGTCCCAATTATCACAAACTTCCTCTCCATAGTATGGTGAGGTGGGGAAGCAAATCATCTGCCCGTTCTCATCGCAATACTGGGCGGTGAACTGACACTCGCCAACATCAGGACAAGTATTGTGAGTATCATACCACTGATAAAGCAGATCATTTGTACTTCCATCACAATTCTCATCAATTCCATCTGGGTCGCAGACCTCAGGTGATACCGGGAGAAAGTCAGGGCAAGTGATGATGGGTGGTCCGGCTTCTGTGTAGTCACATACTGAAGTACCGACATTGCATGATACTGCCCGCGCAGGCCACCCCAACACCAGATTTCCTTCATCATCCACGGCACACATCTGCCCGCATGGAGGAAGAGGGTGTAGTGGATCGGAAGGAGCACAACAGCAAAGCAATAGAGCTAGACTAAGGTATCTCATAATTAACTCCCGGTTAATAGTAAATCGTTAACTCAGTCTGCGATTGCGCGGACCCAATCAGGTACCCGGCCAAATACACCTGTTGCCACATCCAGGTCATAATCCCTGCCTGCGATTACAATGCGGCCTGTAGCAGCACTATAGAAGGTATTGACCTGAGGCAGCACCCCACCATTGGGTCGCTTTCCGTTACGCAAATTAGACAGATATACTTTGAGACTGCCCATGGTCAATCCCTTAAGGTATCTCCCGGTGGCGTTGGCACAGGCATCGATCAGTTGCGATAACCTACTATCATCCAGGACGAGCACGCTACCGCCCTGTGACTCCTTCAGCTCTAACATATAACTCATGGGATTAATGCCAGCAGGGAATAGATCCTTACCATTCACTAGATATGCTAGCATGATTACAACGCCCATGATGCCATCCACTCCCTTAATAGGAGTGGCTTCCGCCATAGAGCCGCTGCCAATAAAGGAACGAGCAGTCATTTAGAACTCTCCATAACTCGAAAGGAATATTCGGGGTAATCTCTTTGTAGTTGCCAAGCAATTGCCGCACGGGCGAGAGAGAGCGATGTGTAAACACCACACAAAAACTCCCCCTCCACCCCCGGCTTACTCGCAATGATCAGAAACGTCATTATCAACAGGAGAGGTCATAGTCAACCTTTCCCACTCGGCACGATTGCTGTTAACATCATCGCCAAACCTAAGAGTTTCCGCACCCATATTCACCAACTGTGCTGCCATAGCATAGAATACCGGGTGACGAGTAGCGATGACCAGCCCCAACCAGTCCTGGGCATTGTGACGCAGATGGTCTACCAATGGCGGCGGGGTGCCGCGAACCATGCCACGAACCAGTCCGGCCTGAATGGCAGCAGCAGAAGCAACCTGTTGCGCCGCCTCTACGCTCATACCCTGGAAGGTAGGTGCCAATTGCCACGATCTCCTACCAAAGTAGCTGGTTTTAATCACTAGTGACTTGCCGGTCAGAACACATCGAGTGCTGCGACCTGGCAGCCGATTCTCCTCCGCTGCACGCATCCACTCAGTAACCATAGCATTCTGGCTACTTTTAGATACGAAGCCGAGAGTGCGCATATTATGCTTACTGTCCCGATCTGACTCGTTCCAGCAAGTACGCGGGGCAAAGCGCGTTGGGCTAGGCACCCTCGGCTCATGAAGCTTAACATTCAGGTTCCAAGCGAACACCGGATCTAATGCTTCCCTGCACCTACTGGCAATATCAAGAAGCTTTGCCGCAGTCATCGTGTAAAGGTTCCCAGACCAGTGAAGCTCTTGTGGAGCAGCCCTAACAATCTCTGCAATGACACGCTGTTCCGAAGTAGAAGGCCGCTCAGGACGAACCTTGATTGCAGACAGTTCCTCCAAAAGCGTAATGGGATTCACGGCTAGGCGCTTGCGGGCAGACTGGTCTCTGCGCGCCTTCTCAGCATCACGCCGTTCCGTTACGCCATCATCATAGACGGGGCTCCAGCAAGATGCCTTGCTGCAGAATCGAAGTTCAGGATTGATCCATCGAGCCGCCTCCTCGGCGGTCGGCATGGGGGATAGCTCCATTTCTCGATTTTTGTTAGAGCGTACAGAAACGTGACGAAGCGACTTGTAATCAAAATCCGCAGAAAAAGTAATGGGCATGGAACGCTCCTTCCGTGAAGAATAGCAACGGCCCCGGCTCTGTCAAGCAGCCGGATCAGGCAAGCGACATAGTGGTGCAAGGCAGGACGAGAACATCATCCACCGGGCAATTGGCATGATTGTGTACATACACTCTAAACTTCCAAAGCTTAAGCTTCCGTTCAACAGACCCTCAATTGCGGTGCAGGCAATGATCCAGTCCGGATGCTCAATTAGGTCTGGTAGCGGATTGGAATTGCGGGAGCGTGACAATGTGGGCATAGAGCCTCCCCGTCTTCAATTGCAGGATCATCCGGTCCATTGAATTGCGTATGCCAAGTACAACGTTCCTCTTGCTCTTGGTGAATGTGTTTGCAATACTCCCCACCAGCCTCATTTTTCCTGAATTGAAAATCAGGGCAGGTACAGGAGAAGTCATGCTGAACGCCTCGTTGACGCGGATTATCAACCTTTCCAAAAGAAACTACATAGGTGGCACCACTAGGTGAATGAACGACTTTGGACCAATTGGTATTGTTACTGCACATCCAACCATTTTCAATCATGTGGACCATAGATGAGATTCCTAACTGTGAAATGAAGGTGGGCAGGAGCTACCTGCTAAGGCTACCACCATTACCTCTCGGTTACAGAGCCTCTAAATACTTGGGCGGATTATTGCAGCCGCTTGCATAGAGGATGTTAACCGTGATCAATAATCAATCATCGTTTCGTCAGTACGCATCCACCACAGGGTTCGCGGTACAATGCCGCTATTGTTTGATGTGGGTTGACGGTTGACTGGACGTTATCGATGACTTCAATGAGGCTCGCCCGAAGGCATACCGCATCTAGGGGCGCCGGACCAGCCGGCAGCCCCGAAATTCACCGCTCAGGTAGTAAGCGCCTCAGCCGCCTGGATACCCTCCGCCATCGCTTCCTGCAGCGCCTCAAGCCGATCGATCAGATCGGGAAGCTCACGGGCAGGCAACCGACTGACGGCCGACAAATCAAGCACCGTACTACCAGCCCCACGAGCCTTCTTGCCCTTGTTCGAGGCAACGAAAGCACGGTAGTTGGCGATCAGCGCCACACGACCGGCAGGAACCTTAGCTTCCCCATTCGCCTCATTACGAAGCACGACCGGATGAGAGAACACAGCCTCGACAACCGAGTCACTGTCCTGAATAACTTCTGCAGCAAATGCAATCGACATATCTGACTCCTTAGCGAGCTTCATGCTCGACATACTTAGAATAGCTACGAAAGAAGAACGGTCAAGGGAAGGGGCCTGATCCGGTTAGCAGACCAAGCCCCGCCCCTTATGACTACAGATTCTCGGCCTGCTCGATACCCGTCTCCAGGCTATCCTGAAGCTCACGGAGCTTCGCGATCAGATCGGGGAGTTCGGTCGCCGGGAAGCGGCTGACGGCCGACAGATCAAGGACGGCCTTGCCAGCACCACGAGCCTTCTTACCCTTACCGGACGTATTGAACGCACGGTAGTTGGCAATCAGCCCGATAACGCCAGCCGGAATCGGCTTGGCCTCAGCCCCCGCCTCATTGCGCAACGCAACGGGACGAGCGAACACGGACTCCACAACGGACTCGTACGAGGTAGCGGTCTCAGCAGCAAACATAACCATACAGACTCTCTCTTTTCTGGCCCGAAGGGCCTGGTCTCACTCTCGGTCGGCCAGGAACATCCTGTCGACCACACTTGTAGAATAGCGCGCAACCTAGATCTGTCAAGCTGGCTGCTACTATTTTTAGATCTGATTCTGACCATTAACTGGCTCAGATCCTGCAGGGGGTGCAAGCCCCGTGCCACAATTTACGCGACTTCATCCTCATTGGGATCTGTGCAGATGTGGGAAGGTTTAGGCAACCCAGCCTCCTTCGCCAAGTCCAGCAAGAGTTGGGCGTCGACCACTGCCAGGTCTGGCGAACACCCTTCCTGATCTGCACTGGTAATCAAATCCTGGATAACGATCCACACGTCCTTCATGCGAGACATTAGAGATTCCTTAGCCAGGCGCGGAATGAATCCAAGTACGGCAGGGAAGCGTCGTCTCCGCCCACATTCAACTCAAGCGGATCCTTGCACCTCCTATCCCATACGTTGTACCCGTACTTCCAGTCATACAGAGTAAAGCGTGAGTTGTTAGGGCCGGTAAAGCCGTACTCGCCAGTGGTCTTGCTGCCATCACCCGGCCCAGGACTACCAAGCGCACTCATCAATTGTGCGGTGGAAATCGTAATGTGTCCCAGAAGATAGGTGCCGCCAATGTCCATATCTTTGTTGAGCTTGAACATTTTTACTCCGCCGCAACAGTGTAGTTGATTAGAGAGGGGTTATCCTGGGTGAACCCCGCACACAGATCATTGAGAGCATCCTCGACATAACCAGACTGCTCATCAGATTCGTCATCCTCGTCATCATATTCAAGCTCAATCTTAAACGTGAGTTTTGGCATACTACTCTCCAATCTTAAGTAGGAATGAATTATTAATTACCTTAAAGCTAGTGCGGGCGGCCCCGCCTCCATTGAAGGCCGTAAGGACAGGGGAGATTCGTTCCACAGTCGGACGAATCACAATACCTTCTCGATGATGGCCGTTAGGATACTTCCCTTCGGCCTTGGCGAGAATCGATTCCAAAGTCTCATTTAGTTCACCAGCCCATTCAATCGGCACTGTGGGAATTCCAGCAATATCGCAGAAGTGCAAGAAGTCTCTGAAATTCAGATACTCCTGACGCTCGATATTAAATACCTGAAAAGCGTAGAACTCTCGCTGCTTTAGCCCGATCCTGTTAGCTTGAATAGTTGGCCCGCAAAACTCCCCTTGTACCGCAAAGCCCTGAGGGATCTTGTCGAAAATACGCAACTGCCTAGCCATTTCCCAATGTGGGGAATCAGGCAGATCCTTTACCGAATAGTTGCGCATACAGACCTTGTGAGTATCAACACCATCGTCATTATAGCGAGCAAACGTCAAACTCTGCCCATCCATCTTAACGGCGATATAGCACTCGACACCGCGCAATTCATCCAGAATTTCAGGGACAGCCTGTACGCGAATCTCATCAGTCTTAGGGAAGAGGTGAGTAGGAAATGTACCGTCAATCTCCCGTGCAGCAGCCTGAATGGCCGGCTCCCACTTAGTAATCTGTAGGACTTCCGTTACATCCAGGCCCTCAGTAGGGGTGACACCCTCAGGGAGAATTGACACAGGAAGGGCCAAGCCCTGCGACAGAACTCCCCGCAATCGCTTGGAACGAAGTTTGAAGCCGTCAGGTCGCGGAACCTTGGACTGATGGATAGGGGCGCCATGCTCATCTACCTTGGGTGAAGGTTGCCATAGGAAATCGAAAGTTGTGGTGTCTGGAGGTACACTATCAATTTCCAGGAACACGCAGAGGTCATCGGGCTTAAAGTTACCCTTCCCTGAAACCAGCTGCCACCCTAGAACCTTTAGCTTTTCAATCCTATCGGCACCTTCGATGGGGTCTACTGACAACACCCGTTGTACAGAAGCTAGCTTACGCATTATTTCTTGCTCCAAATATCAATAGGAGTACCGTCTGCTGTCTGGAAACACATCGCCCCAGGGCCATTGCCTTCATCATCACGTTGAATGACCACACAGGTCTTATCATCCAGAACTAGGATAGGGTAATGATCTACGAATTGAACATCCACAATCTTTCGATTAAGCAGGGCCTTGCTGATTGCTGTTTCGTATTTAGTCATTAGAATTCCTTGGGAGTGCATTTAGCGTCTTCTTATATGCTTTTAGATCCGACACCGTCAACCCTCGTCGCACAATATCGGGAATGTGCCATGCGTCACCAAGCGGCAAATGAATCAATGAGAGTGGTTTTGTATCCATGACTACATATTGAGCACACCCATCAGCAACTGGGTATCTCCAAACCATTCCTACCAAATCATTGTTGGGAGTGCGATTGCGGCACCGACTCTGAACCCGTGAGGTCCACTCCCTGCACAATTGCTGATAGTAAGAATAATCAAGTCCAGTAATTAGTTCTGGCGGATCGCCGACATCACTAGGCGGAGCGAAGATTTTAGCCGCCACCTACTTACTCCTCACTCTTGACTTGATTACGCATGGAGTCCTTAAACGCATCATTGCATCCCTGTAGCGCTCGTGATTGTTCGGAGCGATCCAGGTTGCTCACAGTAGATGCACACTTGGCATAGGAATTTGAGACGGCAGTAGACCACACATCCGCATCAGTCTTTGGTGGTGTCGGCAGCGTATTATAAACTCCGATGGCAATAATCCCTGTACAAAGAACGGTAGCAATTCCGAGAACCCATGCTCGAACCTCACGCACACTATCAGAGACTTTACTGGCAGCAGCAAGATTCTTTTGCCACTGCAGCTTCTCCTCCATGTGCGCTCGGCCCCCGTCATACCCACAGTTACCACACTTAAGATTATCGCAAGAATCAGACATTACCATCCTCCGTTAACCGCGCAAGAGCGCGGTCGATTATTTCTTGTTGCTCTTCATCGGTATACTCGCCGTTACCACAACGATGAGCATAACTCCACTTAAACGCATTATCTACCAATTTCCGCACCCGTTCATGATTGCAGGCTGTTACAGCATAATTGATTGCGTGCAAGAATTCTTCGTACTTCTGCACCTTCAGCTTGAGCGTGTTAATTTCTTTAAGTGTGACAGCTTCCCGGCTCTCCACAATCCTCTTAAGCGTATCGAGTTGTTCAAATGCTGCCGCCGCCGCATGTGCAATATTCATTTAGCCTCCAAGTCCTCACCCAGCCACCAAAGCTGCATACTCTCAAACCCGGTACTTTCCGGCAGAAATACCTTAATACGGTATCCTCGATGCAACTCACCGTCCTTACCCATTTCACGCGTTTCCTCTGAAACAGTGCCAGATCGACCCCAACACATGGAGTACCAATCCTCCCTCCATGCATCAGGAAATGCACGCTCAATTGTTCTAGCGCACCCCTTGATAGTAGCTTTGGCTCCGACACTCTTCTTAGCTGCCTTACCTAGCAACTCGCGCCACATGAGACGCTGGAATGCAGCTGCGTATTCCGTCTGCCGCTGAGATTCAGTAAGCTGCTCATTACACCAAGCACGGTGCAGCGCAGTCGGATCCTCTACAAGCTCAATCCAATCTTCCGGGATCCAGATTGTGCCTGTAATACCCGCAAGGAACACCTCATATGCATTATCTTTAGGATCAAGATTCCAAACCACAGCTATTCGCTTCCCGGCTACCGATGCCCAGGGAGTTCGACTAGAGGAGATTGATCGTGGAGTATTCCGAGTGATGTACAGATTTTTCCAGTTACCAGCCTTGCACTTCATCAATGCACCTCTGATGGACGCAAGGATGCAATCTCCTTACTTACGTCAAGCTTAGAAGCATCTACTGATCGGATGGCTCGCTCATACACATGCAAGTTGGAAAGCTCCAACACCCTGTATTCATTCCAGTTTTGCGCAATAGTTTTTAGCAGATGCTCGGCCGATTCAGGCTTCATTGCGTAATAGAACGGATGCCCGTGGATCACAATATGTGAATTATGGGCCTTCTGAGCGGCACCCAGGGCGGAGTCAAGTGCTTTAACTAGATTGTTTAGGTGATGTGCCAGGAGTGAGTAATTAACTCCATCCAGACTGATCTCGATGTATGCCATTCCGGTGACTAGAGCGCCGCCGAAATCGATATTCATTGTATCGAATTCCGTTCTTTCATAGGCGCCGTACATTGCGGCAATATCTTGGTCATGAGTTTGACAGAGCATTTCGTCAATAGCAAAGTAATACATGTTATTCCTATAAGGTGTGGTCCTGCAGGTGGGACTTGCACCCACTGTATCCGGAAATACCCGTCCTATGACGGGCGGCTCGAATCTTCGCCATCTGCAGAATGGTCGGCCGGGCAGGACTTGAACCTGCAACTTTTCGATTATGAGTCGAAATTTCTTACCAATTGAATTACCGGCCGATGAGGGAGCCGAAGCTCCCCAGGACCTACCCTACTCTTCGCAAATAGCAGTATTCTCTAGCACCTGATTGCACGTCTCATCACGAGCGCCCTGTCGGAACAACTCGGGAACCCGTTCCAACCCATTGCTGGTGCGTGAACAAAGCTCCTCTGCTCCATCACGATCCACGTTGGCCTCACAACAGTCTCGAAGCTCATCACAAGTCTATCGTAATTTCATGAGAATTATTGTATATAATAGGCATACATAGTCGATTGTATGATTAGAAGTTCCTCGCATTCCCTGAAATTCTCCAACACAGGCAAATTATTTGCCTTACGGGAGTTTCTTTCTGAATATGGAAGTGCTGTCCAACAATATATAAACTTCCTATGGGAGAACGAGTATTCCTACAGTGATCGGGTTCTAAACATTAGAGCCAACCAACTAGACTGTCCCAGTTATATAGATTACCAGGTAATCAAGTTCCCCACCAGGCTATCTGCCAGGGCCCTATCCTCCGCAGCAACTCAGGCTTGTGGAATGATTAGGGCTGCTGTCAAGAAGCAACAGAGCCGATTATACGTACTTAACAAGAAACGTGAGGCTAACGAGGTCTGCAAATACCTAGAGTCCAAAATAGCCAGCACTAAACTTATCAAGCCATCAGTACCAAAGGACTTCAAGGCTGAGCTAAGTTCTAAGTGTGCAAAGCTCATTAACTCAGATACTACATTCGACTACTTCTTAAAACTAGGTAGCTTAGGTGAATTCAACTCTATGCATCTGCCTATTAGGAAAACCAGTCACTCTAATAAATTAGAGCAGTCTGGGTCATTGATGACTAGCTTTCTGATATCAGAACAAAGCATTAATATCAGATACAGTATAACCGTGGAGCCTAAGGTCTCCGGTCAAACTGTGGGTTTGGACCATGGCATCAGTACCCTGATATCCTTATCTGATGGGACCACTAGTCCCTCGTGTCCCCACGGACACTCCATGAAGAGTATATTCCAGAAGCTATCTCGGCAGTCCAAAGGCAGCCTAGCTCATCAGAAAACACAATCTCATAGAAAGAATTATATAGGTTACTGTTTAAATCGACTAGACTGGTCTAATCTTAAACAAATCAATGTTGAAGATATTAGTGATTTAGGTAGGTACCAAAGGAAGAGTGGATTTCTGTCCCACTGGAATCCTGGCGTTATACTAGATAAGTTAACTCAGAAAGCAGAATTACACGGTGTCCGTGTTAAACTGCAGTCCTGTACTTATCGAAGTCAGAGATGTTCCGGATGTGGATGGGTACGTAAGGCTAATAGGAAGGGGAAGGAGTATGTCTGTAATCAATGCGGATTTCGTATAGATGCTGACATAAATGCAGCTAAGAACAATGCCGCTAATCTAATTCCGATTCCTAAAGCATTACGGCTTCAACGGCTGAATCTGAAAGGATTCTACTGGTTAGAAGGTCAGGAG
>ERZ1292625.3848-Hain-H41-01um-R1-3848-length-11684-cov-10_pt1 | contig 11684 bp, 16 predicted proteins | sample MGYA00564400_ERZ1292625 | MGnify/ENA primary metagenome ERZ1292625 (study PRJEB36523, sample SAMEA6512639) | groundwater metagenome | collected 2019-01-08 | study: AquaDiva: Metagenomics assemblies of 32 groundwater samples
TTTTTTCTCTATTATTAATTGTTTTTATAAATTAATATATGAATATTAAGACAAAAATAGGTATAATTTTTGAAATAAACAAGAAAATAATGAATTATCTTTAAATAATAATAAAAATTCTCCGCTAATTGAACCCTACCCTTTTTTCTTGTTTTTTAATTTAATAATTACTTATTCAACAATATTTTCTCTATTGTTTTTTTATCTTTTGTATTGATTCTATTAATTAGAAAAACTCCTTGAAAGTGTTTATTAGTTTGAAATCTATGTTCTTCAAATATATTTTCACTATTTTTATAAACTTTAGTTATTCCAAGATATTTTCCATATCCATTATAAAAATTTCCTATTATTAATTGTTGGTTCAGTTTTTTCATAATTGTTTTCTTTTTCATTACTAACTATTAAATGGATTTTCATTAGAAATATTATTTTCATTCTCTTCTAACTTTGCATCTTTTTTAAATAAATCCTTATCATCTGCGTCAACTGGAAGATGTTTCTGTATGAGTTTTATCATAAAAGATCTTTCTGAGGATTCGCCACCAGACATTTCATAAAAGGGAAGAACACATATCTCCATAACTTCCATTAGTGCGAATCCATCATTTAAAAGTTTACCGATTTCAACTGTCATTCTTGTAGATATTAATGTTGATATTTCAGGAGATTCAGTTTGCATTATTTTTCTAGTTTCATCAGCAATTCCAGATATTGATTTAATCGTTTTTTTATCTAGATTAGGATATAACATTGTTAATAATTCAATCTCCTCTTTTTCGGTTAAGATATCCATTTCAATGGTTTTAACTCTGTCCCTTAATGCCCTGTCTAATATTCTAGTTGAGGTATATTCTGATCCAATATTTGCAGTAGCAATAAACGATACTCCTTTTGCAACCTCAATAGTGGGTTGAAGTTCTGCTTCGTCTAATCTCAAATATCTTTGGTCTTGGTCAAGAACAGTCATTAAAATATTCCATGCTTCTGGGTGCGCCCTTGATAGTTCATCTAAAAGAATAATAGCATTTTCAGTTTGAATTGCCTTAACAAATAAACTTTGATCAAAATAAGTACCCTTTTCTTTATTAAAAAAAGTATTCCCAATAAGCGTAGCTCTTGGATCTTGAGTTTGACCAGTAGGAATTTTAAAAAATGGTCTCTTTAAAACTTTTGATACTATGTTTGCAGCTAACGTTTTCCCAGACCCAGAAGGACCTAACAATAGAATATTTTCACCCATGACAACATTCCTAACTAGAAATTTCCACTTCAGTTCACTAATAAAGAAATGTTTTGGTTTATATTTATAACTTTTATGTACAAAATTCATATCAAAAACTTGTTTTTCTGAAGTTTCTAAAATATAATCCGTATTTGAACTGGTTTTGTTAGTTGATTCATTATTTATTTTCATTGTTAGTTTTTTTATCTAAATTAAAAATAAATTGATTTAACGATACAAAGGTAAGTAAAATAATTGACATTGCCAAATTTATTTTAAAATTGATAATATATATTATAAGCCATTTAAGTGCGAACGCTGTCATACAAATGGAGCAACTCATTTTCGGTGGTATACCTTTCTCCTAAATAATGAAAGTCTCCATTTGAAATAATCCACCATTCCGTAGTACTATTATCATCACTTTTAGCAAACAATAAGTCTTTTTCAAATCCAACATAGTAGTTGTAATTATAGTGGCTTATTTCTTCAATCCTTTTGAATTGCTCCATTTGCAATCCTTCTGTATATTTAGCTTTATTCATATCAATTTAATTTATCAGTTAAAAATTGTTCTGCTTCCATAATTTTATTTTTAGTTGTCATTTTCTTCTATGTATTTAAATGTTGATAATATATCTGGCCCTTGTTTTGTTATTGCAATAGAGTGTTCAAAATGACAAGATAATGATTTATCCATAGTTTTTATAATATGACCTTCTTGAATTATTTTATAATTAGAACTCATAGATATCATTGGTTCTATTGCAATAACCATACCTTCTATAAGTTTTTTTCCTGAGCCTCTTTTCCCATAATTTAAAACTCTTGGTTCCTCATGCAGATCCTTACCAACACCATGACCACACAAATCTCTTATAATTGAATAATTATATTGTTGAACATGATTTTGAATTGCAAACCCAATATCGCCTAATCTATTATTTGCTTTTGCTTGTTCTATTCCTTTATATAGGCTTTCTTCTGTTATTTTAAGTAATTGTTTAAGTTCATCTTTAATTTCACCAACAGGAAAAGTATAAGCGGAATCACCATAAAATTCATTCATTATTACCCCACAATCAATTGTAACTATATCTCCTTCTATTAATTCTCTATCATTTGGTATTCCATGAACAATCTCATCATTAATTGATATACATAAAGTGTTCGGAAAATCTTTGTACCCCTTAAACCCTGGTGTTCCATTATTATCTCTAATAAATTCTTCTGCTATTTTATCTAAATCTATTGTTTTAACTCCATGTTTAATATGTTTTGATATTAATCCCAATGTTTTAGAAACAAGTAAGTTACTTTCCCTTAACAATTCAATTTCTTCTTTAGATTTTAATATAATATTACTCATCCAATTTTCACTTTTCAAACTCTTGTTTATTTGAATAATATTTATTAACCCATAACATTAAAATATTATCAGAATATTCTCTTTTATTTAACGATAACCATTTATCATATTTAACAATGTTCAAAATAAGATTATTGTTATTATCTTTATCATCATATAGTTGTTGAATATTCATAATACTAATTAGTTTAATTTGTTTTTCCCCATTGTTAAGAATTTTTTATTTAATTCTTTTGCAAGTGGCATAATCCCAGTAATATTTATATTAGTAGCATTTTTTCCATACATTCTTATGAAATTTTCCATGCTTTCATTACACTTATCATCTTTTATAAAAAATGATAAAATTTCAACACCAGAATTTCTTATTTTATTAATAGCTCTTTTTGTTATATTTATTCCTTCTTCAGTTCCCATTGTAGACATTCCTGGGTATCCATCAGAATAATTAATGAAAACAGAATTTTTATTTAAAATAGGTTTCATTATTTTTGTCATGAGTGCCTCATAGCAAAGACCTTCTGGGGTACATCCTTCTGGGGAAACATATTTAAACCATTTAAGTTTACTTGGTTTATCATTTTCACTATCATAAAAATTTATAACTATTGCTTGTTCGTGTTCTCCTGACCATTGATTATTGCCATTAAGGGTATCCGAATATCTTAATGAAATTTGAATCCTAATCCCTTTTGTCATTGAGGCAGCTTTTGCAATTGCAATAGCAGAAATCATTGTATTTGCCCATTTTTCCCCTCTCATTGAAGAGCTTAAATCTAATGATATGTGAACAGAAATATCACTATATTTATCAATAACATTTGTGAAAAATATATCATTTGATCCATAACCACAACTAGCTAATCTTCTTTTATCAATTTTACCACTATTTAATCTAGAAGTAACTAACGATCTCTCTTCTTGTCTTATTTGCAGTTTTCTTCCCAACATGGTTCCAAGCACTAAACCCCTTTTAACATCTTGCTCTTGAAAATAATGATTAGAATTAAATATAATATATACTCCAGAATTAATTGTACTCATAGTAACTTTATTAACTATGATAACCTTATGTACTTCATCATCAGATTCTCTATTTTGTTGTTTTTTAATTTCAATTTCCGATGATTCAGATTCTATTAGTGCATTAATTTTATTATTAATATCTTTATCAATATTTTCTTTTTTAATTTTACCACTAATAAAATCTCTTTGTTTTTTCAAAAGTTCTTTTAATTCTTTTAGTGCGTTTGGCCCCAATTTAACAGGTTTTCCATTCCCTTTACCATTAAATGGTTTTAAATCCTTAATTGGTCCATCGTATATTTCGACTTCACCTTTTCCATCAGTTGGATCACCATTTCCTTCACCGTCTCCTTTTGATTCTTCCATATTTTCCTTTGGAACATATTTTTTGATAATATTAAATATTTTACAACTTATATCCAAACTATCTTTAGTATTCTTTAATCTATCTATGTTCTTCAAATCTAAAACATCCCATATTTCTCTTAATCCCTTTAATTCGTCTAACTGAACTAATGGATTGGTTATATTAATGAGATGTATCATATAGTTGGCAACATTTTCTTTACCAACCAACATTTTTGATTCAAATATTTTATTAATTTCATCAGATTCAAAATATTTTTCATACATTTCCTGATAATAAATTTTATATCCAGGGGCAGCACTATATGCCCAATCATCAATTCTTCTGTCCTCTACCCAATTAGTTAATTCTTTCATTAATCCCTTATGCTCGTGATATTCTTTATTCATTACTTCACTTGGATTTTCAAATATGTTTTTAAAAATATCAAAATCAGTTTTAACTATATGGGAAGATTCATGAAGAGCAAGACCAACAATTGGATCATACTCTTCCGATATATCTCTTGAGATAGTAATAGATTTACCATTAGTAAAATTTTCATCATCTTTAGCAATTGAATATCTAACAGGAATGTCTTTTTGAGTTAATATTTTAACAAAACTTCTTACTGATTGAAGTAGTCTGGCACTCTCAAGAGCGTTATCCTTTTTATTGTAGGTAAACTTATCCTTACCCCAGAAACCAGTTCCGTAATTTCCCTTTTTAAGTTCTTCTCTTACTCCAAAAGTTGTTGATTTTCCAAATAATTTTTCGTACCAACTGTTTTGGTTGTTTATCATAAATTTATAATTTTTTTTTGAAATTAATTCTTAATAAAAAACAAAGGTAAGTATAATAAATGATATAACCTAATTTATTTTAATAATATTATTAGTTGTTACTCCCTTCAATTTGAGATGTTGTTCCAACCCATTCCATAAAAGAACAGGAATCCAATCCGTTGTTACTCCCTTCAATTTGAGATGTTGTTCCAACATAGTGCCTGTTAATTCTTTGATTTCCTGGTATTTAAGATGATATTTGGTTTCAAAAACTAACCATATTTTATAATAATCTAACCAAGCAGTGTTAAATTTTTTATTGTATTTAATAACTATTTTATTCTTATTATTTAAATAAAATATATAATCTGGATATTTTGAATCCAGTTTTATTGTTAAAGATTTTAAGAATTCAATAAAATATTCTTTCATTGTTAATTTCTCTTTCATAATTAAAACGAATTTTACGAATAGATTTAGCTTTTATTTGACGAATTCTCTCTTTTGATAAACCAATTTTTTTTCCAATTGCATCTAATGTCATTCTATTAGAATTATTAAGACCGAAAAATAACGTAATTATTTTTCTTTCTTTTTCATTTAAATTGTCTAGTGATTTTTCTATTTGATTTGTTATAGATTTATCAGTTATGTTATTATCTGGACTTAACGATTCTTTATTTTCAATAATGTCACATAATGTATATGTTTCAGAATTATCACTTTTTATTGGTTCATCAATAGAAATGCATTTTTCATTTAATCTTAAAATATCGGAAACTTTTTTAGTATTAAATAAAAAACCCATTGAATCAGATATTTCATCATAAGACGGTAATCTCTCGTATTTTTGTTCCAATTGGGAAGATATTTTTTTAATTTTAATTATTTTATTAACCTGGTTTAAAGGTAAACTTATTAATCTTGAGTGCTCTGCAAGTGATTGTATTATGGATTGTCTTATCCACCATACAGCATAGGAAATAAATTTAAATCCTTTAGTATAATCAAATTTTTTTGCTGATATTATTAGACCAATATTTCCTTCACTAATAAGATCTTCTATTGATAGTCCCTGGTTTTGAAATTGTTTTGCAACACTAATAACAAATCTTAAATTTGATAACACTAATTTATTAATTGATGCTATATCATTATTCTCTTTAATTTTCTTTGCAAGTTCAACTTCTTCATCTTTAGTTAATAAACTAATACTATTTACCTCTCTAAAATATCTGTCAATAGATTCAGTTTCTCTATTTGTTATTGTTTTTACAATTGTTATTTTTTTCATAATATTTCTAAGTTTTAAATTATTAACAATCCAGATAATAATTAAGTTTGATGATACAAAGGTAAGTAAAATAAATGATATAACCTAATTATTTTTAAATAACCAAATTAAAGGATGTATTTTTAATATTTTCTACAATTAATATATGATTTATCTCCATTTTTAAAACTATCTTTCTCATATGTCTTTCCACAACATGGACATTCAACTCCAATCTTGCTCGGAAAATATTTTTTCTGAAATTCATTCATCGTTCTTATATTCTTATCAATTTCTTTTTCTCTCATAAATAATTCTTTTATTCTACCCATTTTTTAATTACTAAAACCTATTTTCTTTTCTTTATTTGTTTGTGAACAATAAAACCCAGCGTATGATTCCTTAATTAAAGTCAAGGTATCTTCTAATGACCAATCTTTTTCATCTTTTGACATTTCAACAATATTTTCGGCTAGATTTGCGATAAATGCTCCAGTGACCCTAATTTTTTCTCCATTTGTATCATTTCCTTTTAATGTTTCATATATTTCATTTTTTCTCCATTTTTTAGGTAAATGCATATTTACAACATTATCTATCTGATTATCTTCCAAATAAGAGAAATCAAGAGTAATATTAAATCTACCCGGTCTTTCTGCCGCTTTATCAAGAAATTTTTTATCATTTGTTGATGCCAATATACTAATTTTTCTTTTCCTTACACCATCGAAATAACTTAAAAAATCAGCCAATAATCCTGTATGAGAACCTCTTTCTCTATCGCCAAGATAAATATCAATATCATCAATTACAATCACACCAGGATCAAATATTTCACATGATTCAAGAATGCATTTTAAGTCATTCAAATTATTAAATTCTGGTATAATGAATGTTGCATTTGGTACTAATTCTTTCATTAATTTTCTAATCAGACAGGTTTTTCCAGTACCAGGGTCCCCATTTAATAAATATCTAGCAGTATTTCCTCTTAATATTCTTTTAACAAAGTGATTGCCAAATCTCTCCTGCGTTTTCGTTAATATCAAATTGGTTTCAAAATCATCTGTTGGGATGATTTTTATTCCCTCAAATGCGCCATCATCCACTCTAATTTCCAAACATTTTCCCTTATATTCAGAATTATTAAATGAAATTTTATTAAATATTTCATATAAGGCACTCCCATATTTATAAGAAAGTGGGCTTTCAAACGAAATATTTAATTCACAACTAACACTACCATTATTAGTTCTAAAAATTCTTGTTTGAAATAAGATAGTGTTTTTATAATTTTTATGATTGAATTTTACATTAAAAAACCATGGGGAATTAGATTTAAATGCTCCACCAAATTTGATGGTCTCCAAATCTTTTAATTCACCATAAGATATTGTTTTAAATCCCTCAATCTCTTTATCTAAACAACTTGATAAAAATGAATTATAAATCGCAAACTCAACAATAGAAATTTTATAATTTTCAAATTGTGTTTTTAATATCTCACTACTAACAAATTCTAACATATCATCAATCGATATTTTATTATTTTTTTGTTCTTCTAATTCTTCTGGTTCATCATATTCAGAATCAAATACATTATTAGATTTACCTCCTCTTCTTCTTCTACTATATGAATCCCCTTTCAATACCTCTATTTTTAATGTTGTCTTTTTCATTCCTTTAAATTTAAAAATTATTTTTCTTTTTTTAATAATTTTTTAAGTTTATTTCTTTGTTTATCTGCACCATTATTTGGGCCAAACTTATCATTTAATTTATTTAATTTTTCTAAAACAGTTAATTTATTATATATTTCTTCTCTTTCCTGTGCTTCTTTTCTTTTTTGTTCTTTATTTTTCATATATTTTAAGTTTAAGTAAAAAAGGGAAAGAAAATAAAAACAAAAAAATAAGTTTAACTTAATGAGTTTTAAAGTTTAAATATTGATTTTTAAATCCTTGAATTTTGACTTTTTAAATTCAATATCGATATCAGTATCTCCCATATGAGTAGTAATTTTTCACACTACGGTTTGTCAAACAACATTTAATGAATCTATTTTCAATTCCCTTTTTATAATTTCAAATTTCAGTTGTATTATTGTAAACATCCAATTCATCTTGAATTGATTCAATTTCATTTTCAATATTTTTAACCATTTGATCTATCTCTACTGTTTTAATTTCTGATGTATATATTATAATTTTATTCTGTTCTCTATAAAAAGAAGAAGATTCATTTGGTCCTTCATCAGTTGAAATTTCTCTAATATTAGTTAATAGCGACTTTAATTCTGATAACTTATAAATCTTACTTTGTATGGGTTGGTTAGCAACCGATATCTTAGTTTTTAAACTAACCAATTCTTCAAGTTTTTCATTAGCAAGATCGATCATTTTTCTTGGTTCATAATACCTTGTTTTCCCCTCAATAATTGAGTTAGTTTGCTGAGCTCTGGTTAAAAATACTTGCAATTCTTTTACAAGTTTATTTTTCTTTTTTAATGCTTTTGATATTTTCATAATTTTTATATTTTTTAAATTGTTTTTAATGTTTTCATTTTTTAATTATTTATATTTTTAAAAAAAGGATTTAACTAGATATTAAGGAAAAAGAATTAAACTCCTCTATTAATACTAAGAGGACGTAAAACGACCTCACTAGCATATAATCCTTTTTTCACCTTAAAACCATGAAATTAAATTAACATAAGACAAAGATAAATATAATATTTTAAAAAGTCAATAGGTTGATTAAAATATTTTTAAATTAGTCAGTTAAAAGTTGTTTTTCGTCTCCTTTTTTTAGTGTCCCTGATGGACGATATGTTTCTGCTCCCAAATAAACATAAAGAGGTGCATTTAACATTGCTAAACCAGTACCGAGCGCTTGAAGATCTGTTCCTTTATATATACCATAAAGAAATATTAAAAAATTGCATACCAATACAATTGATACTGAATTTAATCTTTTACTTTTAAAAAGTTTTTTCATATTATATATTTTTATATAAATACTTTGTTATTCCACTTCTAATAATTTATCTGATAATATTTGATTAAAAAATTTGTCCTCCCAACTCCCATAATATTCTTCTCTTGGGACTATTAAATCACCATTATTGCCCAATACCTCTTTAATTATGTCCATTATGCTCCATTCATAAATAACTTCTTCTGGATATATTTCTTGAAATGACTTAACATACTCATCATATTTATTAATTTTAAAATATAGTTTATTATTTTTATATTCATAAGGACCTAACTCACGCACAATTAAATCAGTATATTTTTTCCAATATGCATTTTCAATTGCACTTTGTTGTGCTTCTTGTACAGAATATTCAATTGCTGTTTTTATTTCACCCCAATCTTCATTATCATTGACTAAATCATATAAACTATTATCTTCTCTAATATCTGTAGATATTTTTTTAATATTACTTTTTGTTATTTTAATATCTTCATCTGTTGTTAAACCAACTGATAATTCTTGTATTTTTTTCAAATTTTCTTTATTTATGTCATCCCAATTATTATTAATATTAATATCGTTATCATAGAATTGATCAAAAAAGTCAAAAGCATCACCACATAATAATTTTTTAGCAAATTCATGATAATCTTCATGAAATAAATTATTTAAACCATCATCACACCAATCGTCAGTAATATAATAGAGATAACCGCCTATAAATTGTTCATCTGTTTTCTTCCACCTTTCATTCATTCTTTTATCTTTAATCAATTTTTCTTTATAAAGTTTTAATGTTGATGGCATATCAAATTTTGATAAATCACCTTTAGATAATTCAAACGCTGTTTTATATTCACCGATATCAACCAAATTTTTTATATTTTTTTCTTTAACAAATAGATTTTTAAAAACTTCTTTAATTCTTGGGTTGGTTTGAAAATAAGGATTTAATGATATTGGCTTATCATTAACATCCATAAATTGATTTGATTCAAAATGAAATTGGTATCTATCTCCTGATTCATGTTCATCATGTGTTTTATGTATAATAATATATAAAGGACCATCTTGGGTATATTGTTCAAAATAATCTAATCCAGGACTAGCGGTACACCATCTTGTTTCTTGACCATAAGAACAAGCAGCTTCCTTTGTTTTTGGAATTAATATATGGTAATCATTATCATTATAAAGTGTAATAATATCACCTTTCTTTTCAGATTTTAATCTTAAATCCTGTGCTGCATATGGTTTAACAATATTATATAATTCAAGAGGATCTTTTATTTTATTAATATCTCTTTTTTCTTCTGGTAATTTATGTTTTATTTTATCATAAATTTTTAAATCATTTGTGATTTTGTATAAATCTTCAAAAAATCTTGTACTGTTTGAACTTTCTAAATATTTTTTTATAGTCCACTGACTATATTTGCCAGTTTTTTGTATTTTATTATTTATAACCTTGGAAGTGGGGTCCGATTCAATTAATGTATATAAAATAAATTTTATTTGTTCTATTCTGTTTTCATCAGGTAAATCTGGAGATAATCTTTTACTGTGTTTAATAAAATTATCCTTATAATTATTATATAACCAATCATAACGATCATCCTCATTTAAAACTTCTTTATAATAATATTCTTCAGTTAATAGAGATAAACCAGAAAGTTTTCTCATCCTGTTCATTTCATCATACTCTGTCTTTAAACCACCAATGACCATTTTTTAATTAATTTTAATCTTATTTATTAATTCATGAAATACAATCAATGTTAAATCGTCAATTGTTTTTATTTCTGATGCAGTTTCATCCCAAATATTAATTTCTAACATTGTTTCAATATCTGCATACATAGGTCATATCTCATAAAAATCTTCTTCATCTAATTTTTTTAAATTCATTTTTTTTGGAATAAAGTTTTTTAAATGTTTATAACACTTATCATATGTTATATTATTCCAATCTCTTAATTTATATAATATTTTTCTTTTGCTCGTTTTCAATTTTAATAAGTCCCCTAACTGCCTCCATTGTAAGTTCTTTACGATGTTGCCAATATTCATCATCCTTTTTAAAATTTTTATACCAATCGTCAAATTCTTTTGATTCTTTTAATTGTTGTTTTGTTTTTTGAACAAATTTCCAATAATATTTCTTTTTGTCATGAGTTAATCCTTTACTTTCCAACATATAACCATTTTGTAAAATAAGATCAATTATCTTATTATATGGAAGTAATAATTTTTCATTTTTATAATCTTCATGTGTTTCTATATAAAATTCAATTGGTTTTTCCATTGTTATTAAAATTTTAAACATTTCTTTTAGTTTACCAAAGAAAACAATAGATTTTTGTAATTCTTTTGGTAAATATTGATTAACTACATTTCTATCATAAATAGCTTCTTTTCCTTTTACAAATTGATTATTTTTATCTAATAAAGAAAATGCAAATACAAGTTGTTCATACCTATCTCTATATGTAAATGATAATATTAAAACTATTCTATGTTCTATATCATTTTCTGGGTCCGATCCCACCTCTAATACTATTGATCTAATATTTTTTTGTTCTATAAAATTGTTATTTTTAAAATTATCAGAAACTTCCATTTCCTCCATAATAAAAGATCCATCAAATTTATAATTTATTAATTCCTTTATTCTCTGTAAC
>ERZ1292625.3849-Hain-H41-01um-R1-3849-length-11683-cov-4_pt1 | contig 11683 bp, 8 predicted proteins | sample MGYA00564400_ERZ1292625 | MGnify/ENA primary metagenome ERZ1292625 (study PRJEB36523, sample SAMEA6512639) | groundwater metagenome | collected 2019-01-08 | study: AquaDiva: Metagenomics assemblies of 32 groundwater samples
CCAAACAAAGCCGAAGGTGTTCCAGTCGTTCGACCGATAAACATCTTCGCGGGATTGATCGCAAGTATCCTTGGTATGCTGGCATTTGCCATCATGCCCGTGATTGCACTCGTCGCGACCATACCGATCGTGGTCGTTATCGCAATCCTAATCCTCGATCTCTTCGTGATGGTCTTTTTGCGGATAGCGTGTAGCAAGTCTCTGGCGGCAGGTGTTGGAGCGGCGAGTGGCACGGCGCTTGAATATGCGCTATTCCCATCGTTCAATCCCATATTTGCCGAAGACTATTTGCGATGCGTGATTTTTATGATCATCGGTGCAGGCATCGGCATCGGCACTTACTGCTTGCGAAATTGGCTTGAAAAAATCCGGCCAGCTCCGGAAGCACGAGCTTGGTAGTTCTTTACGCAATCCTGAAGCGATTCACTCGCTTCAGGATTTTTCTATTATTGAAGAAAAAACCCGCTACAAAGTAGCGGGGGTGACTTTGGGCCACATTGCGCAATCAGCTTGATAGGCCTCCACCACCTCAAGATGAAGGGGGAGTGAGAAATGCCGAGTGCACCGCGCGCACTGGAGTCGCGCGGTACCGACAATATCCTTGCTTCGGGCCAATGTCGTTGAAAAACCAATTACACTGGCTCGCCATGCTACTGCGGCAAACAGTCGGAAGTCTCCGGCGCAAAAAAATGAAAACTTGTGGCAATGCGGACACATAAATTGCTCCGCTTCCGGCAGATCTCGGGTGGGAAGGATACCCCAATCAACCGTACGAGAATTATCCACGAATATTGATTTCATAAAAAGAAGAACGGTGAATTTCTGCGTAGAGTATAGCATATTGAAAAAAGAAAAAGCCCCGCTCGTCGGAACGAGCGGGGCTTGCGAAAAAATAACTCGCATTTGAAATCAGGGTTCCAACATAAAACTATGCGGAATTCGTGATTGTTTATTGCGTTCAAATTCAAACTCAAGGGCGAGGTCATAGAGTCGAGAACGGACCCGATCGGCAGTCATCCCTGAGCTACACAACTGTGTGCACTTGCCAAAAAACATCGCCCGAGCTTTCTCAAGGAAATACGAATCATCACCAAGATCAGACTCAACAAGATGCGGCTCGACAAGACTCAATCGATCCCAATCTGGAGAACCTGGGGCGACGACGTGCACCCATCCATTGATGTAGGCAATAACGTCAGCATAGTGTTGCACGAGCCAGTGACGAAATCGCAACCAGTCGTAGATACTATCCCATGTCTGACCATAGAGTCCGAGGACAAACCCCAAGTTAAGAACAAGTCCGTGCCTGCGACAATTTTCAAGTGTCTGGATCAACGGATGTCGAGCGGAAGGATGGGGTGTAAAACCTTCCTTCCCATCAACCCCCATATAAATCCAACGCACACCTATGTCTGCAAGAATCTTCGCTTGATCATCACTCATAACGTGCCACGCGTAGACCCGTTGTCCGAGTTTTACATCAGTCTTCATGGTCTCAAGAAACCATTCCGGTCGATTCTCCCAGACACTTTTGATAAAGGACCTATTGCTCCCCATATCATCATTGGTCTGATAGACCCGAATTGCCGGCGCGCCAGTCCACGGAATTGATGTTGCATAGCGGAATGCTTGATACATCAATTCCCAAAACTTTTTTCCATCGACGCTAGCAAATTGACTCGTGATGGTGCAATACTCACACGCTGATTTCTTAGCCCGAAGACGAGAAGTGCGGTAAGTGCATCCCAGCAACACTTCAGGTCCCACAAGGGTCCTGCCCACAAGGGAACCATCCACCATATCCATACCACTTTGATGCATTGGGGTCTTCGCGAGAAGGTCCCAATACAATCGAGGGTCATGTATTTCAAGTGGTAGTGTCGGATAGGTTGATCCAAGAACAAGAGGTGTAGACGATGTCTTGCGAGCACTCTCACCATCCCAATAATACAGATTGGGTATAGAGGAAAGAGGTGTTCGGGCAGGATCCATTACATGACTGATAAAAGCTGGTGCTGTAATTTTTCCATCTCCATAACACACGCTGATTTTTCTTTTTTCAGCGGCTATTCTGGCAATCGGACTTCCTTCAATGTTGAAGTGGTATCCTCCGACCAGAATCGGAATGTTGCGCGCATGTGCCCACTCGCACAACTTGACTCCAAGATGCCAGTACCCGCTCACCGGAACACTAAGAAGTAAGACATTAGTCTTGAGTGATTCCAATTTCTGAATCGTTTCATCCAATCCAAGAAGAACCATATCCAAGAGATGGCATTCCGTGAATGGATGAGATTGGCATACCGAGTATAGAACGGTTTGAGCGGCACACGGTGAAAAAGAAATGTTGTGACCATGCTCACGAAGACCAACAGAAACACAACTAACGACAAGTTTCGAAATCATAGAAACTCCTTTTAAGTTTGAATGTTAAGGTACTCAATCTTTCTATATATTAAAGTATCATAATTATATAAAAAGTAAAGACGTATGTGCGTTTCTGTCATAACATTAATTTGCTACACTAACATCATTACCCCTACTTTTAACCACACACATCGGATGCACAAAAAAGAATTCTCGACCGTCATTGGAGGCAAGACACTGACTGCAACCTTTAGCGACTTGGCAGAGCGTGCCAACGGCTCGGTGCTCATCCGCTATGGCAATACGGTCATCCTCGCCACTGCCGTGATGTCTCAATACCAAAAAGAGGGAGGCGACTTTTTCCCACTGACCGTCGATTTCGAAGAAAAGTTTTACGCCTCCGGCAGAATTTTGGGTTCTCGATATGTTCGCCGTGAAGGCAAGCCTTCCGACGAAGCCATTTTGTCGGGCAGAATTGTCGACCGCACCATTCGCCCCTTGTTTGATCAGTGGATTCGAAATGAAGTGCAGGTCATCATCACCGTGCTTTCAATCGACGAAGATGATCCGGATATTTTGGGCGTGCTCGGCGCATCGCTCGCCCTCGGCACATCGGACATTCCGTGGAACGGTCCCGTATCGGCAGTGCGTATTGTGAAAATGAAAGACAGCGGACACTTGATCGTAAACCCGACCTATGTCATCCGCGATGGCGCCAGTCCCGAATTTGAATTGGTGGCTTGTGGCAAAGATGGCAACATCACGATGATCGAGCTTGGCGGCAACGAAACTACTGAAGACGCGGTAAACGAAGCTCTGGAAGAAGCGTCAAAAGTCATCGAAGACATCCAAGTATTTCAGAAAAAAGTGATTGCAGAAATTGGCAAACAGAAAAAAGTACTACCGAAACCGATGCTTCCAGAAGGACTGGAAGCCCTCTGGCAGAAAGACATCGTGCCGATATGCGAGTCGTACATATTTAGCGGACTTCCGGGAGACGGCAAGATTCACGAACTGCTTTCGATATGGAAAGAAAAAATGGCAACTGCACTTCCCGACGTTTCTCCACACTCTGCAGAAAGTTTGTTTGAAGAAAAAGTAAATGAACTCGTCCATACTCACGCTATCGAAAAAGAAAGACGGGCGGATGGCAGAAAGATTGACGAAATCCGACCGCTCTTTGCGCAAGCGGGAGGAGTGTCGCCGACACTACACGGCTCCGGTATTTTCTATCGCGGCGGCACGCACATTTTGTCGGTGCTCACCCTCGGCGGACCAAAAGATGCGCAATTGATCGAAGGGATGGAAGAATCCGACAACAAGCGCTTTATGCACCACTACAACTTCCCCCCATTTTCAACTGGAGAAACCGGACGAGCGGGAAGTACTAATCGCCGAATGATTGGTCATGGCGCATTGGCTGAAAAAGCGCTCTTACCGATTATTCCAGATAGATCAGCATTTCCATACACTATCCGCATTGTGTCTGAAGCACTTTCTTCCAATGGATCCACCTCGATGGCGAGCGTCTGCGGATCGACGCTCGCCCTGATGGACGGAGGTGTGCCAATCAAAAAGCCGGTCGCTGGTATTGCGTCGGGATTGATGTTGAGCAAAGCGAAATCCACCTTCGGCGGAATAAAGTATAAATATAAAATTTTGACCGATATCCAGGGCCCAGAAGATCACTATGGCGATATGGATTTCAAAGTGGCAGGGACGAAAGACGGTATCACTGCTATCCAAATGGATATTAAAGTGGGAAGTATTCCACTTTCGATTTTGAGCGAAGCGTTTGAGAAAGCAAAAATCGCGCGACTGAAAATTCTGGAGGTGATTGTGAGTGCCATCGCTTCGCCTCGCGCTGATATCTCTGCCAAAGCACCAAAAATTATCGTGCTCCACATTCGCCCAGATCAAATCGGAGGCGTGATCGGCTCGGGAGGAAAAGTGATTAATGAAATTAAAGATTCCACTCGAGTGGATGCGATTGATATTGAAGACGACGGCACAATATTTATCACCGGCAAAGACGGCACCGCCGAAAAAGCCCGCGCCAGTATCGAAGCGCTCACACACGAGTATGTTCGGGGTGAGCGATTTACCGGAGTGGTGGTGAAATTGGTTGAGTTTGGCGCGTTTGTGCGGATCGCTCCGGGAACGGAAGGATTGGTACATGTGTCTGAAATCGCGCCATTTCGAATTGAGCGAGTATCTGATTTTTTGAAAGAAGGGGATCAGGTGCCGGTGATTATTAAAGAAGTAGATGAACGAAAACGATTGAGCTTGTCGATAAAATTAGCCGACCCAATGTTTATCAAACCCAAAACGCCTCCGAGCACTCCTCCTCAAAAGCCCGAAGTACCCTAAAATTTGCTGAAGCAAATTCGGGCGACCACATACAGATGTGGTTTAGCCGAAAGCCTAACTTCCTTCATATCATCCATCTTTGATGAGTGTGTCTCAAAGATGGCGCCGTACGGTGGCTCAACTTAGCCCCAAAAGGGCTGAACGGCTCACTGGTTTTGGGACAAAACCAGTGAGCCGTTGAAAAGAGCCCACGAAAATTACAGCAATTTTCGTGGGCTTTTCTCCATTAGAAATTATAATTTAGGAATTTCTCCATTCTGATTGTGAGTTGTTTGTTGTAAGTTGTCAGTTTCCTGTCTGTCGTCTGTGTTCTGTTGTCTCTTGTCTATCTTGCTTTCTTGCTTCTTATCTTCTGCTCTGGCTTCTGATATACTTCCCCTATGGACGAAGTACCTCCTCAAAAAATGGGTGGCATCAGTGATTTAATCCGTGTACCAGGGCAAGAGCCCGTGCGACCACCAAATCCCTTTGCCCAGAAAGCATTTGAATCGGGCGGAAATACCCCACCAAAGCCCGTAGGCCTTAGGCCAATCCGCACCTACGAAAGTGACGTGGCCGAATTCGTGCAGGTCGGCAATATGTCGGTGTCAAAAATCGCCCTCGCCGAACAAGACCGCAAAATCAAACGTGATCAAATAGAGCGGAGCGATATACCGACCGACAATTCGCGCAAAATTATCGCCATCTCAATATCGGTATTGCTTTTTTTGGCCGCGGGAAGCATCGTTGCGTATCTATTTTTAGACAGACCAGAAGCTTCGACCTCGATTCGAGTCGGTACCACCCAAGTCAAGACCATTATTTTAGCTGATGTTCAAAAAGAGCTCGATACGAGCATCATCGAGCCGACTCGTTTTAAGGAAGTGTTGATAGGTGAGCGTAAAGTAAGCTCATTGCCTCTCGGCAAAATTCTCACACCGTTTGCTACCAAAAAAGAAGGGCAAGCAACCGTGCTGGTGCCGGTAGATCAGTTTATGGATATGGTGGGACTGCGAGTAGGCGCACAATTGTCGCGATCACTCGATCCTGAATTTATGTTTGGTATCCACTCCTATGATGGCAACCAACCATTTCTTATTTTAAAAACTCGTTCATACGGAAGCGCCTTCACCGGCATGCTCGAATGGGAAAACCGACTGGCGGATGATGTGCGCGACCTCTTTTTTGACTGGCCGGTCGGTACACCGGTGCCGACTCTCTGGAACGATATGGTGTTTGAAAACAAAGATCTTCGAGTGCTCCGCGACAGTACCAAAATCCGCCTACTGTATTCTTTGATCGACAAAAATACGATCGTGATCACCACCAATGAGCAAACTTTCAAAGAAATCTTGAGTCGATTCTATTCGGCGAGTTTGGTGAGGTAAAATGGAAGTATAAAGTAAAAAGTATAATGAAAAAGATGCCCTCGAAATTGCTCCGCAATTTCGAGGGCATCTTTTTAAGAATTTCTTATCCCCCTTTATACTTTATACTTTTTACTTTCTACCTCCCTCTTGGTATACTTACTCTATGAATACCGACCATTTCAAAAAACTACTCGAAACGGAACTTATAAAAGTAGAGGGGGAACTTAAGTCTGTAGGGAGACGCAATCCAAATAACCCAAATGACTGGGAGGCGACACCAAAAGCGTTTCAAGCAGACAGTGCGGATCGTATGGAGGTCGCCGATTCAATCGATGACTACGAAGACAATACTGCTATCTTGAAAGACCTTGAAATTCGTTACAACGAAATCAAAACCGCGCTTGAGAAAATCGACGCTGGCACTTACGGCACCTGCACTGTGTGCAAACAACCGATCGACCCAAAACGTCTCGAAGCCAACCCCGCCGCCTCCACCTGTGTGGAACACGCTAAATAAAATCTTCCCGTCGGGGAAGATTTTATTAATTTCTAAATTATAATTTCTAAATCAGAAAAGATACTTTGATAAGTTTTTAGAAATTAGGAATTAGCACTTAGAACTTTCTCTACTTTATGTCCTTTTCCAAGGTTTACAGCGCACAAAGCACCCTTCTTACTCCGCATATTATTGATGTCGAAACTGACCTCTCAAAAGGTCTGAACGCCTTTATCATTGTCGGTCTACCCGACAAAGCAGTGGGGGAAGCCAAAGACCGAATCTCTGCTGCTATCAAAAACGCTGGTTTCACCTCACCCAAACAGAAAAACCAAAAAGTAGTGGTATCACTCGCACCCGCCGACTTGAAAAAAGAGGGTCCAGTATTTGATGTGGCTATCGCCCTCGGCTACCTGCTCGCCGCCGAAGATATCGTCTTTGATCCAAAGAAGAAATTATTTTTGGGTGAGCTATCACTCGATGGCTTGATCCGCCCAATCACAGGCACTCTCCCGTTGGTAGAGGAAGCTCGAAAAAAAGGCTTCACTCAGGCTTTTGTGCCAAAAGAAAACGCCGAGGAAGCGGGATTGATTTCAGACATCGAAGTATTTGCGGTCGGGACACTCGATGAGCTCATCTCCCATCTTGATCAAAAGTCAAAAGATGAAAAAGCTCTCTCTGCAAAAAGCGCTCGGGGAACATTGTCACCCATTCCTAAAACAAAAATCTCCACACATTCAAAAAACGAGCCGATTGATTTTTCGGATATCAAAGGGCAAGAGCAAGCAAAACGAGGACTAGAAATTGCCGCCGCCGGAGGACACAACATTGCCCTCTACGGCCCGCCTGGCACTGGCAAAACCATGCTTGCCAAAGCATTTACCGGTATTCTCCCACCACTCACTCACGAAGAAATGCTTGAGGTGACGGGTATCCACTCGGTCGCAGGGATTCTTGAACAAGCGATCGTCTCACACGCTCCATTTCGTTCTCCCCATCACACCGCGTCCTATGTTTCTCTCGTGGGAGGGGGTGCCACCCCAAAGCCGGGGGAGATCACGCTCGCACACCGCGGAGTGCTTTTCCTTGATGAATTCCCCGAGTTTGACCGAAAAGTGATTGATGCGTTGCGCGAACCACTCGAAGAGAGAGTAGTGACCGTCTCTCGAGCGAAGGGTTCGGCTCGATTTCCTGCACGATTTATTTTGGTGGCGGCACTCAATCCCTGTCCGTGTGGATTTTTTGGAGTGAAAGGCAAAGCCTGCACCTGCAATCCGCAAGCTGTCGCGCGCTATCGACAAAAAGTGTCCGGGCCGATTGTTGACCGTATTGATTTGTGGGTGGAAGTATCGCAAGTTGAGTACGAACATTTGGCAGAAAAGGGGATGGGTGGCGAGAGTGATGCTATTCGCACGCGAGTGATGAGTGCTCGCACAAAGCAGGCAGAGCGTTTTCAAAAATACAAACGCAATGTAAAAATAAACAGCGATATGTCGGCGAGAGATTTGGTAGAAAGTATTACCCTCGCGCCGAAAGTAAAAGACCTGCTCACCACCTCCGCCAAAGCACTCGGACTTTCTGCTCGCGCCTATCACCGCATGATCAAGCTCGCTCGCACCATTGCTGATCTCGAAAATAGTGACACCATCGAGGCTCCGCATATCCTCGAAGCGCTCCAATATCGACCGAAGAGAAAGGAGTATGAGTTGTAGAAAGAAGTATCAAGTACAAAGTATGAAGTAAAAAGGAGGGGTAAAGATTTCCCAAAACAAGCCCAGAAATTGCGGAGCAATTTCTGGGCTTGTTTTCCATTATACTTTGTACATTATACGTTATACTTCCCCTAAAAAGGATTCTTCGCTCCTAAAGCACTCAAAGTGCTCGGGCGAAACCCTAGAAAGGGTTTTTAGCTCCACGAACCTCAAAATGCAAATGGTTGCCGGTAGATTTTCCGGTATTACCCACGAGACCAATCACTTGGCCACGCACCACATGATAGCCTTCAAATACGATATTTTCACTCAAGTGTCCGTAGAGTGTTTGAGTGCCATTATCGTGTTGAACGACAACATACTGACCATAGCCACCGTTCCATCCATAATTGCGACTAATGATCACTTCACCCGAAGCCGAAGCCAGCACCGGTGTGCCTTCTGGCGCGCCGATATCCACACCATTATACCCGTGAAGTCCTTGGGTCTTTCTGCCACCAGCAATCGGTCGAATATAGTAGCCTGCATATGAAGGCCCACCGGATCCACGAAGCACACTACCGTTGGCACCGATTGGCGCAATGTTGATCACCGCGTCAGGCACAATAATTTCACTGCCCACTGCCAAAAGTGCGTCTGGTCTAATATTATTGAATTGCACGATTTCGCTTTCATCAGCTTTGTACTTTGTAGCAATTTTTTTGATAGTATCACCAGCTTTGACAATATGAGTCACTCCAGAAATAGGGAGGATGATCAGCTTCTGCCCTTCTTTAACGGTTGAGCCGATATCATTCGCCCAACGAATAGTGTTGACCGATACCCCGAACATTTTGGCAATACCCGATATCGTATCTCCGCTTCGGACAATATAAATGCTGATTTGAGTCGATGGGGCGCCGTCTATAATATCCGCCGTGGTACCCGATGGACCATTTTCAGACAAGAGAGAACTGCCATTGATCACTGTAATATCGCCACCCCCTCGAAAAGCGGTTGGATCGGGGTAGACCGAGGCTTCAAGGAGAGGCATTTTTTGGCTATTTTGAGCCTTCCATATCACTTCTTCAGGGCCTTCTTTTTCAAAAAAAGCTGATACGCGTGAGAAAAATCCGGCATGAGCGACGCTGGAATGAGCAAAAAGAGGGGATAGTGCTACAAAAAGCACAAGAAGCTTTTGCGATAAAAGCTTTGTTTTGAGCCATACTTTTGTCTTACCCAACGCCAAATACGCGTTTTCTGGGTTCGATTTGTAGTTGTGAGTAGAAATAAGCCTTATTTTTAGCCGTTTTACAAGACTATCAGTCATTAAATGGCTTAGTTGAGCCATTTCCAGAATTCAGTATACCAAACGGTCTATCATTAATCCTACTCCTGCCACCCCAAAAGTCAACCGCTCTGTGCATTGCATGTGGATAACACATTTTCGTCAAAAGTGAAGAAAAAGGTTGACTTTAACTGCATAAATGATACGTTAAGAAGCGGAATGGTCTTTGAAACAGTTCAACAACTCGGAACATCCTATGAACACACAATCCGTCGGTCTTCGGACATTCGTCGCTGCCGCCATTGCGGTCGCTCTCAGCTACCTCTTGGCTCTGCGGTTCGGCTCGTGGTGGTGGACCCTCTCGGCCTTGCCGATTGGCATTCTCCTCTACGACCCGACGCACAGTCTTCAGACATGCAAGAATCTGGCGAAGAAACCATTTGCTCAGGGTAAATTTTTCCCGTCGGTTGTCGGAAAAGACCCTGATTTTGCAATACTGCAAAACACAATTATCGAGAGTGTTCAGGGGTGCTTCGTCATCGCTCGATACATGATTGCGTATGGTTTGGGACTGCTCGCTGTCTGCTGGGCATTGATCGCGTTTGGTGGGAATGGTTTTCTCACAAATTATGACATCGGTACTTTTGTGTTTTCATTACTCGTGTTTGGCTTTGTGGGTCTTCTGATGAGTCTTGCGATACGATCCGGTCCAGATGAGAGTAAGAAAAGACCCGACTGGCCCATCATACGCAAGCTCAGTAACTGGTTCCCATTGCCAAAAGATTGGACTTGGGAATTTTCTGGAAAAACCTTTGCCAGCAATCTCAAGAAACAAGGGGTGCTTGCCGACAGTGATGGTGATCACTTCAAACTTTCGCGATTCATACTTCTCTTGATAGATACAGTGAGGAGATTTTGGTCCGTCATCTGGTTCACTCTCAGGTGCGCAGGATATGCACTCACTCTACCTATCTCAATGGGAATAATCCTTGTAGATTCAATTCTCAGTCTGTTGTTTGCGATAACTACCCACGCCTCGGTCGGTGCGGGGATCGGTGGATTCTCGGGAGCATTGCTCGAGTATCTCTACTATCCGCACATGGAGACCACATCGGGAGACATTCTTCGATTTGTGCTCTTTATGGCAATCGGTGGCGCTCTTGGAGTCGGTCTCTACAAGCTCCGCGAGTGGGCTAGTCGGGAAGAGGTGAAACCGGTGGTGGTTCCTGACGGATTGTATTGAGTTGTTGAAATTCGATAGCCTCGGCGCGCAACGCGCCGAGGCTATTTCTTTTTTTCTCTGGTCTGTTGTCTGTGTTCTGTTGTCTCTTGTCTACTCTCTGTTATACTCTCCTAGTGCATCACCTCAAAGACTTAAACGAAAAGCAAAAAGAAGCGGTGCTCCACACCAAAGGGCCTTTGCTGATTTTGGCAGGAGCGGGAGCAGGCAAAACCAAAACCATCAGTCATCGCATCCTCCACCTGATCAAAGAAGGTGTGGCCCCGCACGAAATCCTCGCTATTACCTTTACCAACAAAGCCGGCAAAGAGCTCAAGGAGCGTGTTCATAAGCTGATTGAAACCGATCCAGAATTAAATTTGCCCATTTCTCACTTTGGGATGCCCTTTGTCAGCACGTTTCACTCGCTCGGCGTCCATATTTTGAAAGAAAACGCGCAGAAACTCGGCTACACCAGACACTTCACCATCTACGACCGTGCCGATTCGCTTTCGACCATCAAAGAAGCGATCAAAAGCTTGGGGCTCGACCCTGATCAATACGAGCCAGGCAAAATGTTACATATGATTTCGTGGGAAAAGGGGGAGGGCAAGACACTCGCCGACTATCAGTCTCGCACCGGCAACAATTATTTTGCCCAAGCGGTAGCGGGTGTCTGGCTGGCCTACGAAACCGCTTTGAAAAAAGAAAACGCCCTGGATTTTGACGACCTACTACTCAAGACAGCCGAACTGCTTTCAAAACATCCAGACGTCCGCGCGCACTACCAAAATGTCTGGCGATATATTCACATAGATGAGTACCAAGACACCAACAAAGTGCAATACTCACTCGCCAAAAGTCTGGTCGGTGAAGAAAAAAATATCTGCGTGGTGGGGGATA
>ERZ1292625.1826-Hain-H41-01um-R1-1826-length-22513-cov-4_pt2 | contig 11676 bp, 27 predicted proteins | sample MGYA00564400_ERZ1292625 | MGnify/ENA primary metagenome ERZ1292625 (study PRJEB36523, sample SAMEA6512639) | groundwater metagenome | collected 2019-01-08 | study: AquaDiva: Metagenomics assemblies of 32 groundwater samples
GACGCTACGTTCGTCCGTCCCTTCATCGCGGCTGGGGCCGGAAACAGCCCGCTGCTCACGTACCTCAACGCGAACGCCCTGCAACTGCGCGCCTTCCCGAGCACGTCGAGGACGCTCGACCTGCCGGACGCGACGGACGTGCTCCTGCGGCGTCAGCTGGTCCAGGACATTATCGGGACGGCCACGAACCCCTCCGTCTTCAAGACGGTGGCGCTGGCCCAGTCCCCGCTGGTGTACTGGCGGCTGAACGAGGCCGCTGGCCGTACCTTCGCCGACCTAGGCAGCGCCGCGCTTACGGCAACCCTCGCGGGAAACACGAGCAAGCTGGGCGTAGTAGGACCACTGCTCGACGACGTGACCTCGGGTGCTCTTGACTGCACGGCGGCAACAGCGGACCTTGCTACTACCGCCTCCGTCCCGACGGCCGCCATCACGAACGTCACGATGATGGGCTGGGTCTACCTGTCGAGTGCTTCGCTCAACGGTTGCTTCTTCCACAACGGCACGAGTAGCGACGGCTATGGGCTGGGCGTCGGTGGTACCACGATGGACAACGTGGGCAATAACCTGATCGCCATCTACTCGACCGTCCGCTGGGCCGTGGGTACGGCCATCGGCACCGGGTGGCACCACGTAGCTCTGGTCGTCGGGTCGGCGAGCGGGGCGACGATGTACGTGGACGGGGTAGAGGTCTACTCCGACCTCGGAACGGCCCCGGTCGTACCGACCACTGCCTTCGTGCTCGGGGCCGAGGGGACTGCCGGGGACAGACACTCGCCAGCCCCTATCTCGGAGGTCGAGGTCATCGGGGCCGCCCTGACCTGGCCGACGATCCGCCAGCACTATCTGGCGGGCGTGCTGGGTCGTCTGACGAAGGACGCTAGGACGGTGGTCCCGAGGCCCTCTCTGCCGGTGACGGGGGCTCCGGTGGGTCTGCTGCTGGTGAACAACACGACGATGTACGTCGGGCACGTGGTGGTACCGGAGGGTATCTCCGTGAAGGAGATCGTGTACAACGTCTCCGCCGCCGCCGTCGGCGCGGGAGCCATCATTCGCGTGGCGGTCTACTCCGAGGACGGAGCACGGAAGCTGATCGACGTGACGGAGGCGACGGGCACCAACTCGGGTAACCGAGCGATCGCGATATCGCCGTCCGTCCTGCTGCCCGGCAGAGCGTACTATGCGTGCATCCTTCTCCAGACGCTGGCCGCGACGACGCAGCCGACCATCCTGATGCACGCTACCGACAGCACGTTCAACACTACTCCGACCGCGAGTCAGCCGGTGCTGGGAGGTACGCTGGTCATCAGCGGTGGTATCCCCCCCGCGACCATTGACCCGACGGCCATCACGGCGGTCGCTAACCGTGTGCCGTATCTGCGCCTGACCGGCGACGTTCCGGTATAGCCCATGAGGCTCCGACACTCCGCTACACAGTCGACCCTGCGGACGGTCACGCCCAGCGGTGACTCGCGTCTGCGCCATATAGGGACGCTGTTCCTACAGACGGCCGCCGGGACCCTGACGGCCGGGCCGGGGGCGCTGGTGCGGCAGACCGGGCGACTGGTGGTGGGGGCACTGGCTCCCGCAGGAGCGATAGCTAGGTGGACGCTGCACCTCCTCGCGGGAGCAGCGGGCGTGGTTGCCGGGGTGCTCGTGCGGAGCACCGGTACGGCGCTGGTCGGCGTGACCGGCGCGGTGTCCGCTGCCCTAGCGAACCGAACCAGCAAGGCGCTGGCCGGAACCGCGGGGACGCTGGTCGGGACGCTCGCCCGGCAGACGGGGAGGCTGGTGGGAGGTACGCTCTCGCTAGCAGGCAGCCTCGTCCGAGCGAGCGCCCGTGCGCTGGCTGGTATCCTCGCCCTTGCCGGTACCCTCGCTAGGCGCGGCAACCGGGGGCTGGCGGGCGCGGTGGGGGGGCTGGTAGGGGTTCTCGTCCCCGCGACCGTCGCGAGGACGCTGGGGGGTGTGCTCGTCCCCGTAGGAGCGCTGGTTCGGCGCTCCACCGCCGCGCTGTCGGGGGTGGTCGGAGGCCCCGTGGGTACCCTCCTCAAGCGGACGAACAAGGCCCTAGCGGGTGCGGTGTGGGTGGTGACCGGTGCCCTGGCTACGGCCCGTATGCGGGTGCTGTACCTCGCGGGAACCGCAGGAGCCCTGTCCGGGGTCCTGGCGAAGCAGGCTCACCGACTGCTGGCGGGGGTCGTCGGCCCTACGGGAGACGTCGTCCTCGTCGGCCGCTACGCCCGTGCGCTCGCGGGAGCCGTGGGTGCGGCGGGTGCCCTCGCCAGGCACACCAGCGCGGGTAGAGCGGGCGTGACCGCGCTGGCCGGGACGCTGGCCAAGCGAACCACCGGCGCGCTGGCAGGCACCGTCACCACCGGCGGTGCCCTCGCGCGATCCCTCGCGCGCGCCCTAGCCGGGCTGCTGGTCCCCGCCGGTACCCTGGCGAGCCGGACCGGCAGGGTGGTGGGTGGTACCGTCGGGACGGTCGGTGGCGCGGTGGTGCGGCGGGTCGGGAAGGTGCTGGGGGGCACCGTCGACGGGGCCGTCGGTACCGTGGCGGGCCAGCTCGTCGGCGTCTTCCACGCGGTGCTGGGCGGGGTGCTCGCCCCTGCCGGGGTCCTGACCAAGCGAACCAGCCGGGCGCTGGCGGGGGTCGTCGGGCTCGCGGGCCTACTCGGGACCGCCCTGCGCCTCGTGCTGTTCATCCCCGTGCATGCCCTGTACGGCCGCCGGGACGTGAGTCCCCCCGATGTCGCCTGGTTCGACGACGACGCCTTGCCTATGGAGTTCTGGTATACCGAGCCGCCTCCCTCCGTCGCCAAGCACCTGGGGGTCAACCTGCGGCTGGCCGCCCGGGTCGTGCGCGCCGACCCGAGCGTGGTGCTGCTCCCGCCACCGGCGGACATCCCGACCCTAGCGTGGGCGGACGTAGCGGGGAAGACGCGCATCGACCCGGCCACCGCCGACGACGTCCTCCCGGAGCTGCTGTAGAAGGGCTATCCTAAAGCATGGTACGAGCGATCAAGCCCACGCTGGCACACTTCGCCTGGATCGACTGGCTCTGCCCATATGTCTACCCCAGCGGGAAGGCGTGCGGGGCCGACCTCATGATCAGCAGTTCGAGGCCGGGCGGGATCCGCTGGAGCTGCTCGCGCGCGGCCTTCAACGAGGCCGGCGAGCGGGACTACACGACCGATATCTTCCTGGACCACATGGACGCCTCGTACCGCTACGGCGACGAGCCGCCGTACTGGGCCAAGCAGCTGCTGAAGCTGGCACGCTCGCAGGACAGGGAGATCCGTCGCTGGAAGCGGTGGGAGGCCTCCATGATGGCCTCGAAGGGGCTATCCTAAGATCGACGATCGGTACGGGCAGATGACCTGGCCGGCGCGAGAGGAAACACTCATGGAAGGGCAGGTACGGGTCCACAGCTTGGAGATTTCGGGAGCCTGGCTCAGGGTGAAGGCGTCGAGCTCCGACGGCAATGTCGATTCACCTGTGCGTTGATCCGGGAGCACCCGGGGTTCCCGATCTGGTCATCGGCTCGATCTTCGAGCTTCGGGCCGAGATCTTCCCGGACCTGAGGGTACGTCCCTACATCACCCCGCCCGTGATCACCGTTGAATCCGGCGGCGAGAGGGCCAGGCCGACGGTCACCAAGCCCACCAAGACCTATGGGATCTACCACTGGGACACGTTCGACGGTAGCACGTTCCTGCTCGGCGAGGTTGATACGCTCGACGAGGCGGAGAAGTTCGTGGTCGACCGCTACGGTGGCCGACTGCGTTCCGACGGTGCCGACCGTGTGGACATCGTCAAGTTCCCTAGTGAAGAAGTTCCAGGTAGGCTGATGGAGACGGGGATGGACTACGGCGGAGACTGCGACTCATGACCAGCGCGCCGACCGTCTGGGATGTGACCGGGGAGGCCATCCTCCACGAAGCGGAGCACGGTGGCGACGCGGACGCCCAGCGGAAGCGGAGGGACGGGTGAACTTCGAGGACCGCCTGTGGTTTCGGCTGGTGCTGGCCTTCGTAGGGACCACGGTCGTCGTGGTGTTCCTGGAGAAAGGGTTCGGAGTATGAGGGAAGTATCGCTGTCGGTTCTCGTGCTTAGTTTCCTCCTCGGCTTCCTCGTGATCGGGCCGCTGCTCGGGAGGCTGTTCGGATGGTAGTCCTCTACTGCCCCGGTACCACCTGCCACGTCGATCCCCAGATCACGCCGTGGGGCGGAGGGGGTACGGGTCGGCCGTTGCCGATCTGCACCTGCGCGAACCTGAGCATCTACATCCCGCCGGGCGAGCACGTCCACTGGCCGTGCCCTCGGCACGGGGACGTGGTGCTGCGCGGCAGCAGCGTGACCTGCTGATGGCCTGCGTGTGGTGCGGCAATGAGAGGGCGGGGGCACTGTGTGGAACGTGTCGGGAGAAGATCGCCGCCCTGCGCCGGTTGGGAGCACCAGTATGACCAAGCGACGCGTGGCCCTCGCATGGGTGTGTGACAACGGGCACCAGGCGCTGACCGCCAACGAGTTGGGCGGACGGGACGCGTTCGGCGGGTACCGGACGCTGGTGGCGGACGCGGCCTGCCTCCGGCACACGTGCGCGTGCGGCCTCCCTGACCCGCCGAGTGCAGGCAGTCTCGACCGCTGCCGCAGCGTGCCGTGCGGTGCTCCAGCGCACCTGGTGCTGGTGGATGCTGTATGCGCTCACCCCTTCCGGATCAACGAGCACCTCGGCCACGGCCAGTGCGGCATGTGCGGTGAGGTTCTGGGCTGTTCACCAGATGGTGATCGGCCCGCTTCTAGCGAACAGGCAGCCATCGACGACGCGATGGCGCTGACGAGGATGTACGGGTAGGAGAGCAGCATGAGCGACATCGCCCCGAGCAGCAACCCGATCACCTTCAAGGCTCTCTCCTCCTGGGAGGTGGACGGCGCGTTGGTGGCCGGTTCGTGGCTCACGCGCCGGAGCTACGAGAGCGTCCGGGTGGAGCCGCTGGAGGATCCGAACGTCGCCGGCGCGTGGATCGGCCTCTACCGGGTCATCGCTGTCGGTGCGAAGGGTCGGACGGTGATCCTCGTCTGTTCGAAGGACGCACTGATCATCGGGGACACGAAGGCACCCATCGATGGGTAAGGTCACGGTAGTCAAGAAGAACAGTCCCGGACCCGCCCCCGGCGTGCTGCGGTACTACATCGGCCGACCCAGCGTGCTGGGCAACGACTGGACGCACCTGGACTACGGTCTGGGGAAGTACCGGGTAGCGACGCGGGAAGCCGCGATAGCGGAGTGGGAGAAGTGGATCCGCCGCGAGTACCTGACGAACCCCCTCGTACATCACGCGCTAGAGACGCTGGCTAGGATGGCACAGGAGTACGACGTGGAGCTGGCATGTTGGTGTGCCCCGCTGGCGTGCCACGGCGACGTCCTAAAGAGGCTGATCGAGCCATTGCCGACGGTGCTGTCGCGTGACGACGAGCTGGAGGATTCGGACGGGAACCTGAGAGGAGATCGAGAGTGAGGCGGCACGAGACGTACGAGTTCGCAACGGCCCACAACGAGTCGCTGACCCTGGAGCACCGCGACGACATCGGCGACGAGGAGTTCGACGAGTTCGTCGGCGTGGCTCCGGGACTGGCACCGATGCTACAGGAGCACATCCAGGCGCGCAACCAGGCGACCGCGCGCGATGCGCGCCAGTTGGCGGCCTTCCTGCTGTTCCACCTGTCGTCCGACACCACGGACGAGGTCACGGCGTGCCTGCGGGACGGCCGCTGGATCGAGGAGGTCACGGAGTTCCACGAGTCGCACAAGGGACTCAACATCCCCGCTACCCTTGAGTTCGCCTCCGGACTAGAGCGCGTGCCCGAGCACAAGCACCAGTTCGAGCGCTTCACGCACCGCGAGACGAGGTGGCCGGGCCAGCCGGGCAAGACGCAGCCGGTGCACGAGTTCGTGTGCGAGGTCCTGCGCTGCGGATACCGGCAGATGGTATGGGTCGACTGTGCCAAGCAGGGCTGCGGGATGACCGTGCCCTGGAAGGAGTACCGATGAGTAGCTCCAACATCGCCCGCCCCTATGGCGGCGTCATCGGTGCCGGGATCGCCTTAGTTGCGGTGATCATCTTGTCTGCTTCCGCGCTCCTGATCCGGCACGCCCAAGGTGGCGGTACCCCACAGGGTTGCTTCGTCGTCACCGACGACCTGGGACGCACGTTCTACGCGACCGACCAGCCACAGTACAACCCCACCGTGGGTCTGCGGCTCAGGACCGTTGACGGCGAGGCGTGGGTGCTCCGCCCGGCCAGCGTCGTCGCGAGTGACGCGTGCATAGCGGGCGTACCCGTCCCGGAGGCGACACCATGAGCGGCGGCTGGATCGGCGTCGATTTTGATGGGACGCTCGCGGAGTACGGGTCGTGGAACGGCCCGCTGTCCATAGGAACTCCTGTCCCAGCCATGGTAGCTCGCGTACGGGCGTGGTTGGCCGCGGGATGCGAGGTGCGGATCGTCACGGCCAGGGCTAACGACCCTGATCCTGCGGGTCGCTCGCAGGCGATCCTCGCCATCGAGCGCTGGTGCGAGCGGCAGTTCGGCCAGCTCCTGCGGGTGACAGCCCGGAAGGACTACGCGATGATGGAGCTGTGGGATGACCGCGCCGTGCAGGTAGAGCCTAACACGGGCCAGCCAGCGCTGGTGATCCAGCTCCAGGCGATCCTGGACGACCTGCCGGTAGTGGCGGGCGAGAAGACCCCGGAGCAGCTGCTGTTGGCTATCCGCGCCACTATCGACGTGCGGTTGCGGGTAGCTAAGGATCGGTACGAATGACATGGCTGCTCGGTCTGCTGTTGCTCGTCTGGAGTTCCTTAGGTTCGGTTACGCACTACGGGATCGGATTCCACGGCCAGCAGATGGGCTGCGCGGGCTCCGGTCTATACGATACGGACAATACGTGGATCGTCGCGGTAGCGCCCAGCTCGGGGCTGCGCTGCGGCGACCTGGTCTACATCGAAGGGCCAGCGGGCAATAACTTAGGGATCGTGCTCGACACCCGTGCTATCCCCGCCTCACTCAGGTCGAGGTTGGTCGGCCCGCAGCCGGGACGGGTCTGCGGACTGGGTGCCGGGACCTGTCGCATGTGGTATGCTAGGGTCATCCTCCCTTAGGTATACTGTAGTCGACGGTTGGCAGGTCCGTCCCGGACGCGCCCCGGATGCTGGATGCCTCCCATGCCCACCAAGACCGATACCCCTACCAAGACCGATACCCCCACGCCGACCAAGCGGGACGCCCCGCGGGTCGATCCCGACCGGCACTACCAGCCGGAACGGCTGTGTCCACAGCAACGAGGAGATGGAGAGCGTTGGGCACGCCCATGAGGACGTCCGTCAGCACCCCCCAAGCCATCGCCGACGAGATCGCGCTGGCCGCGCAGCGGTATGTGGGATATTTCACCGGGCACCCGACCCGCGCCGCCCAGTACCCCAACCCCCTGGTCGGCGGTACCGCGATGGAGCGCGAGGCATGGCGCGAGCCCGTCGTCCTGGCGGATGACTGCGTGTTCTGCCAGGGCCTTACCGACGCGGACGTGGAGCGCCGGGTGGTGGGCTTCCAGGCAGCCATCGACAAGGAGACGCTCGGAAGGAAGTGGGCGTATTTCGGTGCGTGGGCTGCCGAGAACGGTCTCAAGCTTGACGTCGCTGACTCCTATGCCCCAGCGAACTGGCCGCTCTGGCGTCGGTTCATCGAGGAGGCGCAGGACGTGCCTCGCTCGTACGAGCACGAGGACTACGGTGCGGGGGTATCTGTGGTGGAGCGTCCGGAGGGCTGGGCCGTGAAGGCCTTCCCGCTGGTCGATCTGCCCCACCGCCTAAAGCGGAAGCTGTGCATCGAGTGGAACCACGTCTACCGCGACTGGCTGGCCGACGTAGTGGTTGTGCAGTACGACCGGGAGACGCGGACCTTCTTCATCGAGAAGCAGGGTGAGTGATGCGGTTGACGCGTACGCAGCTCCGGATGCTGGTGCAGCTGGTGCGGCCGCTGGCGATGCCCCCCAACTCGGGGATCGAGCCGGCGGTGCTCCTGCTGCTGTGCGAGCGCATCCAGCTCGCCCTGCTGGAGACCGAGGCGCTACGTACGGACGCCGCGTCGTTCGATGTGTCGGCCGAGCAGGCACTGCTCCTCCTCCACTTCGTGAGCGAGGCCGATGGCGACTTCATGGACGACGTGCTGCGCCAGGCTCGCGAGGCCCTATACGTGGCCCGCAAGGGGCAGCCGCCCATCTACCGGGCCGACCCGGCGGTGCTGGCGGGCCTGCTGACCGCGTGGCCGGAGGGCGAACCGCCCGTGCTGGATCCCGAGCAGAGCAGGGCGGACGAGGGGACGCGCAAGGTATAATGTACCAATGTCTATGCTGACCCCACAGAGGCCGATCCTCAATGCTCGCGAAGAGATGGCGACCGAACTCCGGCTTCTGCTGACCGCTGGTATCCCGGCCGACGCCGGAGGGTATCCGCTTCCGGCTCTGCTCAAGAAGGCCGACCTCACGGTCGCACAGATCCTTCGGATCATCGATCGGTATCTCCCCCCCAGCACCTAGCGGAAGTCCCGCGCCTCGAAGAATACGTCCCGCGCCGGATCGCTCGGGAACCGTGGATCCTGGACCAGGTAGCGCCCACAGGCCTCAGCGAAGTCTTCGAGGAGGCTGTAGTTGTTGGCGATGGCATACCAGTCGGGACGTGGCCACCCGGCGATGGCCGCCGCGTAGGCAACCCCTTCGTCGGTGGTCTGCCACTCGGCGAGCGTCAGGCCCACCGGTTCGCGCCCCGTCTCGTCTAGGGTCGCCTGGTGCTGGTGGGCGTGGCAGGCCTCGTGCGCCCAGACCTTGAGCGGCTGACCGACGACGACCACGATCTCGCGGGTCGGCGCGTAGTAGAATTGTCGGTATCCGCTGTCTCCCCATGGGCAGACGCCATCGCTCGTGCAGCCGGAGTTCGTCTCGTAGACGTGCAGTCCGGTGGGCACGCTCATACACCCGACAGCCGCTAGGCCGAGGACGATGACCGCGAGGGCGAACAGGCGTCTCATCGCACCTCCTCGGGGACGGGGACGATGCCGCGCGTCGCGCTGTCCCCGCCGCTGATGCTCCCGATCAGCCTGCCTATCCTCATGTGCTCTCGGCACGCCGCGCGGGTGCGCGCCATCGGGACGTGGTTGTAGCCCTCGCTGGTGATCTCGACCCACGCCACCGCGACGTGGCCGCACCCGTGCTTGCCTAGTACCTCGCAGTGCTGCACGATCCTCGTGCGCTCGATCTTGATGGTGGTCATCTCGTCCTCCTGTCACTTACAGTAACGGCTCTGGGGGCCGAACAGCCAGTCCCTAGTTGTTAACTAAGTGTGTGGGACTGGAGCGCCCGCCGCGCGGCCAGATCGGCTATTCTGGTCTAGGAGGATGCCATGACCCTGAGCCCCAAGACGGCCGACCGATTGCGCGAGATCGCCGACCAGCTGCGGTCGCGGGAGCGGCACGGAGCTGGCCTGACCCTGCGGAACATGCGAGACGACCTGCTGGACGTGATTCGCGTCCTGATGCAGGACAACCCGTTCCACCAGCACCACGTGGGCGACCTGCGCTCCGGCGGGCCGGAGTACGCTAGCTGGCGACCCGAGGATGACCAGCAGGGCGAGGTCCCGATGGCCGATATGACGGTTGCCCAGATCGGCGCTGCTTTGCGAGCGGAATACGCGTCAACCTTCCGCCCCAGCGGGAGACCCGCAGGGATTCGGATCAGGGTCAGCTGCTGCGATGACATGATCCAGAGCCGGAGCCAGCATGACTTCGTGCGATGCCGGTGTGGGAAGTCGTTCGTCGACGGAGGCAGCGCCTACCTGCGTTGGGGCTCCGAGGACCCCGCGACGACCATCGAGGAGGTGCCCGTTGGGTGAGACGATGTTCCGCACGCTGGTGCTGGCGATCCTGTGCTTGGTGGTGGCGAAGCAATTCGAGCCAGCGGACGAGCACGCGCCGCTGATGCCTACGCTGTTCTGCATGGCGGCCATGGTGGCTTCCAGCGTGTTGTTCGCTTGCGCCATCGTGAGGGGGGCATTATGAACGCCTACTTCGTCGACGCCGGCTGGGTGACGGACGACTGCGGCTGCGGCTTCACCGGGTGCATGGATGGCTCGGGGTTCCTGGTGGACATCGTGTTCGCCGAGACGCTGGGCAAGGCCAAGTATGCGCTGTGGGCAGCCCACCGCTACGAGCTGGACGCCCTGACCGAGGTGCCGTGGTCGGTGTACCGGCTGGCCCACGGGGTGCGGCACGGGGCAGGCATCCTGGGTTCCGACGAGGGGGCTCTGTACGACGTCCTGTGGCAGCTGGTGGGGCGGGTGCGCCCACCGAGGGCGCTCGTGGAGCGCGAGGAGAGGAGGAGGGCATCATGAAGGCCAGTCGCAACCTCACGTTCGGACCGGCGCACCACCCGCTCCAGCGCGTGAAGCATGGCAACGACAACGGGCAGGTGCGCCACAAGCCCGTGAAGTACGAGTGCAACGGCAAGAGGGTATCGGCACCGCGCAGCCACAAGAGCGCGGGGTGGACGATCCCATGACCGGCCTGGGCGTCATCTTCGCTATCCTACTGGCTGCCTTCTGGATCAACTGGGAGCCGGGCCACGACCAGGTGGCCGACGATATCGGCTCCGTGATCTGCTGGGTGCTGCTCGCCGGGGCCGTCGGCTTCGGGATCGCTGGCGCGATGCGCGGCTAGAGGGGCTATCCTAGTGTAGGCCGAGAGGAGGCTGACATCGGCTACTGCATCAGCGAGGACGAGCTGCCGGAGGAGGTCCGCGAGGACCGCTTCCTGCGCGATCCCGGATCCGGGACCCGCGCCGTGGCCGCGGGGGAGTGCCCTGGTGTGGTCTACGCCGAGCTGCGAGGCGAGTCCTTCGTCCTCGCTACTGAGGAGGACTGGGAGCGCATCGAACTGTACTACGACCAGATCCCGCGCCTGCGGGCGATCCTGGACTTCATTGAGGAACGTATCCACCGGAGGACGACATGACCGTAGATGCTGCCGACCACCCGATCGCGGTGGACCGCGTGTTCAATGGCAAGTGCCAGGAGACGATGGCCCGCTGGGCGCGCAGGGGGATGGTGGTGGATGCTGTCGTCTGCGATCCGCCGTACAACCTGGGTATGGACACCGGGGATGGGTGGGACCGGTACGGCGACGAGTTCGTGGCCTTCCACGAGTCGTGGGCACGGGAGGCCTTCGCGCTGCTCAAGCCGGGCGGCTACCTGTGCGCGTTCGCTGCGGGGCGGACGTACCACCAGCTGGCCATAGGGTTGGAGATGGCCGGCTTCGACGTGGTCGACCAGCTGATGTGGATCTACGCGCAGGGCCGCCCCAAGGGGCGGGACCTCGACCGCTCCATCGACGAGTTCCTTGGCAAGACGGCCGAGCGCCCGGTGGTCTACACGGATCACGTTCCCGCCTACGTGGTGCACGGTGGCCCGAGGGCCGAGGAGATCCCGGTCCCGGTGAGGCACTCCCATCCGGACGGTACCGAGCACGAGCACGACCTGCGCCGCCACCGGGACGTCACGGCTCCCGCGACCGAGGAGGCCCAGCGGTGGCAGGGCTGGAACACCCAGCTCGCCCCCGCGCACGA